>Ga0194119_10006536_pt1 | contig 16828 bp, 7 predicted proteins | sample TA2MahC100mmetaG_FD_148620 | JGI IMG/M metagenome (GOLD analysis project Ga0194119, IMG submission 148620) | Freshwater microbial communities from Lake Tanganyika, Tanzania - TA2015018 Mahale Deep Cast 100m | ecosystem: Environmental > Aquatic > Freshwater > Lake | place: Tanzania: Lake...
ATAGCGACGCCCACCAGCCCAAAGAGGGCGAAGAAGGGCAGATCTCGCCAGTCAATGCGCAGCCAGCCCCGTCGCCCCAGCCCCAGGACGACGAGCATGATCAGGAAGGAGAGGCCGGCGCGAAAAGTCACCACCGTGAGCGGCGCCAGGCCATAGGTGCCGCTGAGAACTTTGTAGAACAGCCCCAGCGTGGCCCAGGTGGCCGCCGCCCCAATGACCAGGCCGTAGCCCCGCGCCAGCCGCGAGGTGGCCTCCTGTTCTGCGGTCACAGGGCCACCTCCAGCGACAGGCAGCCAGTGGCAGACTCAGCTCCAGACTTCCGCCGTCCCGGAGACTTCGGATGTCTTGAATTGCTTGCGGGCGATAGTTGGCAGGCAGTGCACAGGTGCCTCATGGTGCTCCCAGTTTACCGCATAAACCCCCCGCCGTCAAGGGCTTTGGCGACGTTGGGGTGCATTGGACGCAGATCACGCAGATTTTCTCAGATACAGTTTCCACCACAGAGGCTCAATCTTTTCAGTGCTCTCAGTGCCCGTCAGTGCCTCAGTGATTGACGGCATGAGACACGTGTGGTATGATGTGCCTGCTGGGAGGGAAGACGTGCAGATCGAGGTGCGCCCGGCGCGGGCCGAAGACAAAGCGGCCGTGCTGGCCTTCACCACCCACACCTGGGAGGACGAGGAAGGCGACTACATCCACCTGGTCTGGAATCGCTGGCTGCGCAATCGCCACGGGCAGATGTTCGTGGCCACCGCCGATGGCCAGCCGGTGAGCGTGGCCCGCGTGGCCCTGCAGAGCCGCACGGAGGCCTGGTTTGAGGGCATGCGCGTGGATCCACACTTCCGCCGCCAGGGCATCGCCGTACAGGTGCAACAGGCCTGCCTGGCCTACGCCCGCCAGCAGGGCTGCCGCGTAGCCCGCCTGGCCACCGGTGCTGAGAACTACACATCACAGCATCTGACCGAGCAGGGCGGCTTCCGGCGCGTGGCTGCCTTCCAGCATCACCTGGCCCCCGCCAGCGCCGAGACCGTCGCCGGTGTGCGCCCGGCCACCGCCGCCGACCTGCCCGCCATCCTCAATCTGTGGCGAGCCTCGGCGGCGCGGCCGGCGGCCGCCAACCTGGTGCCCCACGGCTGGTCGTGGCAGGAGATGAAGGAGGCCAGGCTGCGCCGCATCGTGGCCAGGCCGCCTAAGGCACACCGGGCACCCAGCGCCCTGGTCGCCGCCAGCGCCGCCGGCGAGGTCAGCGGCTTCGCCCTCTACCGCACGCGCTACGGCCAGCTCCTGGAGATCAACTGGCTGGAAGGCGCGGAGGAGGCCATGCGCCAGCTCGCCCAGGCTACGCGGGCCCTGGCCCAGGAGCGCCGCCTGAACGACGTAGCCTGCTTCGCCGCCGACCACCCGCCCGTGCGCCAGGCCCTGCTCGCCGCCGGCTTCCAGCCAGAGTTCGAGATGTGGCTCTACGCCTGCGAGCTATAGGTGCGACGCACCTGGCAGGTGCGGAGCGGATTCTGTCAGCAGATTCGGGTAGCGGATTAAGCAGATTCACCCAGTGGGCCAATCTGCTCAATCTGCTCCTGAAATCTGCTGTCAGTTCCTCACCCACTCCAGCCCTGCCAGCCACGGCGCAGAAAGTGGTCTGGTTTCTGCTTGCAAGGTAACTGCCGTAGGGCAGGCCCGTATTGAACCACCAAGCATGCCCTGAGCCTGCGAAGGGACACAAAGACATAAAACATAAAAACTTAGTGTTCTTGGTGCCTTCGTGGTTAATTCCTGGCTAACGAAGTAGCAAGACGGCTAAGACTGAGCACCAGTTTCTGAGGAGAGACGATGAAAGCCCTAATCTACGATGGCCAGCTCAAGCTGGCGCGCCGCTATCCCCGGCCCGACCCGCTGCCCGGCGAGGCCCTGGTGCGGGTGCGCCTGGCCGGCATCTGCAACACCGACCTGGAGATCACCAAAGGCTACCAGAACTTCCAGGGCGTCCTGGGGCACGAATTCGTGGGCATCGTGGAGGAGTGCGCGGCGGCAGAGCTGGTAGGCCAGCGCGTGGTGGGGGAGATCAACGCCGCCTGCGGCGAGTGCACCTACTGTCGCGCCGGTCTGCCCACCCACTGCGCCAATCGCACCGTCCTGGGCATCGTGCGGCGAGACGGCGCCTTCGCCGACTACCTGACCCTGCCCATGCGCAACCTGCACGTCGTACCGGACAGCCTGCCCGACGAAGTCGCCGTGTTCACCGAGCCCCTGGCCGCCGCCCTGGAGATCCTGGAGCAGGTGCACCTCCCGCCCACCGCCCGCGTGGCCGTCCTGGGCGATGGCAAGCTGGGGCTGCTGGTGGCGCAGGCGCTCAGCCTGACCGGCTGCGAGCTCACCGCCGTGGGCCACCATCCGCAGAAGCTGGCCATCCTGCAACAGCGCGGCCTTCCTACTCTTCTGGCCGATCAAGCGCCCGGCATCAAAGCCGACGTCGTGGTGGATTGTACGGGGCGCGCGCAGGGACTGGCGATGGCGCGGCAGATGGTCGTCCCACGCGGCACCATCGTGCTCAAGAGCACCTTCCACGGCAGCGCCGACGTCGCCCTCTCCCCCCTGGTCGTAGACGAAGTGACCATCGTCGGCTCGCGCTGCGGCCCCTTCGCCCCGGCCCTGCGCCTGCTGGAACGCGGACTGGTAGCCGTAGAGCCGCTCATCGCCGCCATCTACCCGCTATCCGATGGTCTGGCCGCCTTTGAGCACGCCCGCACCCCCGGCACACTCAAGGTACTGCTGCGCATCTAGCTTTTTACCCTTGCGAAGGTTCCGGAACCTTCGCAAGGGTTGAGGTTGCGCCCATGCCTACCCTGTACATCGTTGCGACCCCCATCGGCAACCTGGAAGACATCACCCTGCGGGCGTTGCGTGTCCTGCGGGAAGTGGCCCTCATCGCCGCCGAGGACACGCGCACGGCGCGCAAGCTCCTGGCCCGCCACGCCATCCACACCCCCGTCACCAGCTTCTTCGAGCACAGCCGGCTGCCGAAGCTGGACTACCTGCTGCAAACCCTGGCCGAGAACGACGTGGCCCTGATCAGCGAGGCAGGCATGCCTGGCCTCTCCGACCCCGGCTACGAGCTGATCCAGGCGGCTATCGCCCGCGGCCTCCCTGTGGTCCCCATCCCCGGCCCCTCGGCTATTACCACCGCCCTGGCCGTCTCCGGCCTGCCCAGTGATCAGTTCGTCTACCTGGGCTTCCTGCCCCGCCGCCCCGCCGAGCGTCGCCGCCTGCTCACCGCCATCGCCGCCGAGCCGCGCACCCTGGTGGCCTTTGAAGCCCCGCATCGCCTTTTGGCTTGCCTGTCCGACCTCGCCAGCATCCTGGGCGAGCAGCGGCGCCTGGCCGTCTGCCGGGAGCTCACCAAAGCCTTCGAGGAGGTGCGCCGGGAAACAGCAGCCGCGGCCCTGGCCCACTTCCGGGCGACGGCGCCGCGCGGCGAGTTCACCCTGGTCATCGCCGGAGCCGCCGCTGTAGGACAAGCTGCCAGCTTGTCCACGGGCGATGCGGCGCAGGTGCGCCAGCGGGTGGCCGGCCTGGTAGCTGCTGGACTCCGGCGACAGGAGGCCATCAAGCAGGTGGCGCGGGAAACCGGCCTGCCCCGGCGGGAGGTGTACCGGCTCGTTACGCTGTAGTGCCCTGCAAAGGTGCTCAGGTGCGTCAGGTGCGACGCACTTCCGAAGTGCGTCGCACCTGACGCACCTGAGACCAGACAGACGCGCACAGCCCCCGGACTTGGCAGTCCGGGGGCTGTATGGTTAGTTATGGCAGAGCAGGTGCGAGCGACACGGGCCGGTTCACCGAGCCCCCCGCCGCGGCGGGGCCCGCCCTACCGGCTACCGGCTTTACCAACCGCCGCCATAGTTCTTGTACAGAACCGGCAGGTAAAGCTTATAGCGAGGTGGCAAGTAGAGGACCACGTTAGCCTCGCCCAGCCGTGAGCCGACGATCACCCGCACCGTGACCGTAGTGGGCGTGGTGCCCGCCGTCAGGGTAGCCGTGACAATGCCATTGACCGTCGGGGCGCTGAGTGGAGCAATCGTCGCCCCGGCCGTGACGAAGAAGTTGGCTACGTTGCCGTCGGCCACGGGATTGCCGTAGATTTCGGTCACCGTGGCCGTGATGGCGGAAGTGGAGACACCATCGGCCGGGATCTGCAGCGGATAGGCCGTGACGACCACGTTCTGCGGCGGATAAGGAGTTGTGAAGGTCACGTCGGTCGTGGCCCAGATGGCGTCCACTGTGGCCGTCACTATAGCTGTCCCCGTCTTGGTGCCTGCGGTCAGGGTCGTCGTGGCTATGCCGTTGGTCGTCAGGGCGGTCAGCGGGTTGACCGTGCCCAGGCTGGTGGCAAAGCTGACCACTGCACCATCGGCCACCAGGTTGTTGCCTGCGTCACGCACGGTCGCCGTCACCGTTGACGAGCCAGTCACGATGGAGATGCTCGGCGGCGAGGCAGTCACAGTCACGGAAGCAGGCGGCCCGATGGTGAAGGTCACCTCGACCACGCGTAGCACTACACCGGCCGCGGCGGAAACCTGTGCCGTGCCTATGCTCAGGCCAGAGACGAGCGTGGTCAGAGCGACGCCGCCCGTGGTGGTTGTGTTGTAGATAGTCGAGCCGCTCTGCTGGAAGGTACCCAGCGTGGTGGCGAAGCTCACGCCTGTGCCATTGGCCACCACGTTGCCATAGAGATCGCGTATCGTCGCTGTGACCGCCGCTGTATCCCCGCCGATGGGGATGCTGGTCGGGGAAGCCAGCAGTAGCATGTTCGCCGGTGGACCGGGCATGAACACCACCGTCGTGGTGCCTGAGACTGTGCCGGCGGTGGCGGTCACTACTGCCGTGCCTGCTACGGTGCTGGCATTCAGGGTGGCCTGCGCGATGCCGTTGTTGGTGGTGGTCACGATGGGAATGATACTGCCCAGGCTGGAGGTGAAGGTCACCAGCGTGCCATTAGCCACCGGGTTGTTGCCGATGTCCAGCACCGTGGCCGTGATCACCGCCGTGCCTGTGGCCACCGGGATGCTCGGCGGTTGGGCCACTACGATGACCGTACGCGGCAACCCGACAGTGAAGGTCACATCCACGAAGCCGCTCGCTACGCCGCTGTAGGCATACACTCGTGCTGTGCCGACGATGTTGCCAGACGTCAAAGCCGTGGTAGCCAGGCCGTTCACTGTGCCCGTAAACGGCGGTGAGACACTGCCCAGATTAGTGGAGAAGTCTATGCGTGTCCCATCACTGACCAGATTGCCGTACTGATCCCGCGCCGTGGCTGTCACCGTGGACGTGTACCCGCCGATGGGCATAACCAGTGGAGAGGCCAGCACGGTGATGGTGAAGGGCAAGCCTGGGGTGAAGGTCACGTTTGTCGTACCCCACCTGCCTCCGGCCGTGGCCGTGACGATAGCCACGCCCACGACGTTGGAGGTCAAGACGGCAGCGATGGTGCCGCCGGTGGTCGTGCCGGTGGGCGGGGCGATGCTGCCCAGGCTGGTGGTGAAGGTCACTACCGTCCCATCAGCCACCGGATTAGTAGACTGATCCTGCACCGCGGCGGTGATGACTACCGGCGCGCCAACGACTGTGCTGGTCGGGAAGGCGGCGACGGTCACCGTGAAGGGCGGCCCAGCCGTGAAGGTAACCGGCAGCGTCCCCACAGCGATACCCGCCGTGGCGGTGACCAGGGCAATACCGGCGGTGTTACCCGAAGTGAGCGTGACCGTGGCCAGGCCGTTACTCGTGGGGCGCGTGGGCGGGGCGATGCTGCCCAGGCTGGTGGTGAAGCTCACCACCGTGCCGTCAGTCACGCGGTTGCCGTACTTGTCCACTACTGTGGCCGTCACCGTGGACGTGCTGCCCCCTATGGGGATGCTCGGCGGCACCGCCACCAGGGTCACCGTGAAGGGCAGGCCCGGCGTGAAGGTCACGATAGCCGTGCCCCAGCGAGAGTCAGCCGTGGCCGTCACCACCGTCGGGCCGACGATCAACGAGGTGACGGTGGACGTCGCTACGCCTGCCGCGCTGGTGGTGCTGGTTGGTGGGGCAGTACTGCCCGGACTGGCCTGGTAATATACCACCACGCCGCTGATCAGATTGTTGAACTGATCCCGTACCGTGGCCGTCAAGTCGGCGGGGGTGCCCACCACCGTAGTCGTAGGTGAAGCGACGAGTGTGACCGTGAAGGGTGCCCCGGCGGTGAAGGTGACCGGCGTCGTGCCGAAGGCCGTGCCGGCGGTGGCCGTCACCGTTGCCGTGCCAGCAATGTTGCCAGCCGTGAGCGTGGAGGTAGCTATGCCGCTGATGGTAGTGGACGTGGGGGGGTTAAAGGTGCCACCCAGGCTGGCCTGGTAATATACCACCGTGCCATTGGCGGCCAGGTTGCCATACTGGTCCGTCACCGTGGCGGTGATGGTCGCTGTGCCCACACTTACGGGGATGCTGGTGGGAGAAGCCGTCACCGTCACCGTAAACGGTGCCGCCGCCAGGAACTGCACGTTGGTGGTGCCTGTACGCCCATCAACCAGGGCGATGACGGTAGCCGTGCCAACTATGTTGCCGGAGGTCAGCGTGGTCGTGGCCACTCCTCCTGTGGTAAGCCGGGTGGGCGGAGCAACAGAGCCCAGGCTGGTAGTAAAGGTAACCGGCGTATTATCGCCCACACGATTCCCGTGCTGATCCACCACTGTGGCCGTGATCGTGGCCTGGTTCCCACCAATAACGATACTGGTGGGGGCGGCCGTCACAGTCACGGTGAAGGCGGAGAGTGGCGTGAAGGTCACGGGGGTCGTCGCCCAGGCTGTGCCTGCCGTGGCCGTCACTGTAGCCGTGCCAGCGATGTTACCGGAGGTCAGAGTAACGATGGCCACGCCACCGGTGGTGGTTTGTATTGGCGGGGCTACACTGCCCAGGCTGGTGGCGAAGGTCACCATTGTGCCGTCCGCCACCAGGTTGGTGTACTGATCCGTCACCGTGGCGATGAGCGTGGAGGTGACGCCGCCCACAGGGACGCTGGCGGGATTGGCCGTGAGCGTCACCGTGAAGGGCAAGCCCGGCGTGAAGGTCACCGTGGTCGTCCCGGAGATGGCATCCACCGTGGCCGTCACCGTGGCCGTACCCATGAGAGTGCCGGAGGTCAAGGTCGCCGTAGCCACGCCACCCGTGGTGGGCCGCGGCGGCAACTCGGCAATGCTGCCCAGGTTGGTGGTAAAGGTTACCAGCGTGCCGTTCGCCACTAGATTAGCGTACTGATCCCGCACCGTAGCCGTGAGCGCAGCAGTCAGCCCGCCGATGGGAATGCTCGTCGGCTCGGCCACCAGAACGACGCTCGCCGCCGGGCCAGGGGTGAAGGTCACGTTGGTGGACCCCGACCGGGAATCGGCAGTGGCCGTTACTAGGGCCGTGCCGGCGATAACGCCCGAGATCAGCGTGGCCGTGGCCACACCATTGGTCGTGCTGCCGGTCACAGGGGCGATTGTCCCCAGGCTGGTGGCAAAGGTGACCACCGTGCCATCACTCACCAAGTCGCCGCCCCAGTCACGCACCGTGGCCGTCACCGTCGCCGTACTCCCACCTATGGGGATGCTCGTAGGGAAGGCCGTCACCGTCACCGTGAAAGGCGCCCCCGGCGTCACCGTGAAGGGATTGCTGACGCCCAGCTTGCTGCTGCCCGTGGTCGTGATGACTGCGCTGCCCCAGGCCTTGAGGATGGTCACGCTGCCCGACCAGACGCCGTTGACGAAGTTACCCGTAGTGGTAGGCACGATGGTCGCGGTGCTGTCAGCGAGGGTATTGCTCCCCGTGTAGCCGGTGGCGATGTTATTGTAGGCATCCTGCGCCGTGATGGTGATAGCGAAGGCCACCCCCGCCTGCTGCGTGCCGATAGGGGCGAAGACGAAGTGATCCAGCGGGCCGGGCGTGAAGTTCACGTTGGTTGTCCCGAAGCGGGAGTCAGCAGTGGCGGTGACAATGGCTGTGCCCACCGTTGGCCCGGAGGCCAGGGTGGTGGTGGCCACGCCACCGCTGGTGAGCCGTGGCTGTGTCTCCACAATGGTGCCCAGGATAGTGGTAGTGAAGGTCACCGCCGTCCCATCGGAAATGGGGATGCCCAGGGGGTCCCACACCGCGGCCGTGATAATCGAGGTAGCACCGCCCACGGGGATGCTGGGGGGTGCGGCGGTTACAGTGATGGTCCACGGGGCGCCGGTGAAGTAAACGATAGTGGTGCTCACCTGGGCGCCTGCCGTCACTGTGACGGTGGCCATGCCCGGGGCGAAACCGGAGCGCAGGGTGGAGGTAGCCACACCACCGCTGGTGAGCCGCGGCTGCCCCTCCACGATGGTGCCCAGATCGGTAGTGAAGGTCACCAGTGTGCCGTTGGCCACCAGGTTGCCACAGGCATCGCGCACAGTAGCAGTGATCAGCGCCGTAGCAAAGTTATTGGCCGGGATGCTGGTGGGATGGCGGGTCAGCACCAGGCTGCCCGGCTGTCCCGGATTGACCGTGAGGTTAGCTGTGCCGAACACCGTCATTGCCGCTGTGGCCGTGAGCACTCCGCTTGTAGTGGTGGCCGTAGTGCCCCACACCGTGGTCGTGACTACACCGTTTACCGTGGTGGCGGTGGACGGGCTGAAACTTGCGCCGGGCACGTTAGTGGTGAAAGTCACCGGCGTGCCATCGGTGACCACGTTGTTGCCGTAGGCCAGCACAGTGGCCGTTACGCTGCCGGGGCCACCGCAGGTGACCGTGTAGGCGCTCTGGCCCAGGGTGACGGTCAGCGGTGGGCCAACGGTGAAGGTGACCGTTGTGGTATTGGTGACCAAGCTGCCGGAGGCCGTAGCCGTGATCGTCGCCGTGCCTACCTGGCCCGCGGCGGTCAAGAAGCCGTTGAGCTGGCCAGTGCCGCTCTTGATCGCCCCGCCGGACTCAAAGGCATCAATGACGCCAAAGGTGCCGGAACCAGCCTGCAGCGTCACGGTCATGACGTGTGGGCCAGAGGTCAGGCTGTCAGCAATCAGGGCCCGGAAGCCGCATTCCTCGGTGGCACTGCTGCTCGTCTGGGTCACGACGCCAGCCAGCGAGCCATCTATCCAAACGCGTAGCACGCCGTAATCGCTACGCTTAGGATACCAGAGTGCCGCTGCCGTCCCGGTGAAGGTGTAGGTGATTACGTCAGCAGAACTGGTGGTGTAAGCAACCACGATGCCCGTGCAGGAGCCTGCAGTATACGTATGCACTTGAGTCCAACCCGACCGCGTGACGTGGGGATCGCCGGCCGACTGCTCCGCCTCAGAGCGGTCAAAGACAGGATTGGTGGAGCCAAAGCCCGGTGTGATGGCGAACCCGCCCAGGGTGCCGTTGGGCGAAGGATTGCCAAAGGCGTCGCGCACGTTGGCTGTCAGGGTGGTAGTATCCACGCCGTTGGCCACCAGCGTGGTTTTGCCAGGGGTCACCGTGAGGCTGACCGCCGGCTTGCCGAAGACCACAGAGGTGGTGCCGGTGACAATGCTGCCGTGGGCGGTGCCGGTGATAGCCACCGTCCTCGTCACCGGGTCGGCGTCGGCCAGCCGCGCCGAGGTGAGAATAGCGGTGGCCACACCGTTGGTCGTGGTGCTGGTCAGGGGCGCGATGCTGCCCAGGTTGGTAGTGAAGGTCACCGGCGTGCCGTCGGGTGAGGAGCCACCGAAGGCGTCCGTGGCCGTGATGGTCACGGTGGCCGTGGTACTGCCCGTAGCGACGAGCTGTCCAGGGCTGGCGCTTACCATGAGGGGAGGGACCACCGGCTTGCCGAAGACGACAGAGGTGGTGCCGGTGACGGTGCTGCCGTAGACGGTGCCGGTGATGGTCGCCGTCTTAGTCACCGGGTCGGCGTCGGCCAACTGCGTCGAGGTGAGAACAGCGGTAGCCACACCGTTGGTCGTGGTGCTGGTCAGGGGCGCGATGCTGCCCAGGTTGGTGGTGAAGATCACCGGCGTGCCGTTCGCCACCAGGTTGCCACAGGCATCCGTGGCTGTGAGGATTACGGTAGCCGTGGTACTGCCTGTAGCGACAAGTTGGCCGGGGCTGGCGGAGAGGGTGGGGGTGATGGGCGAGCCTGGATTAACCGTGACAGGCAGAGTGTTGGAGATGCCCGCGGCTGTAGCTGTGATGACCCCCGTCCCAACTTTGTTCGCCGTGAAGACGGTGACCGCCTGCCCGGTGACGTTCGTCGTGGCGGTGATCGGGCTGACGCTGCCCAGGGTGCTGGGGCTGACGGCGAAGGTCACCACCGTCCCGGCGATGGGGTAGCCGCCGTCGCTGACGGTGGCCGTGATCGTGTCTGTGATCCCGCAGGAGAGGACGACGGGCGTGATCGCGGCGGTGAAGGTGATGGCTGGCGGCCAGGCGAAGACTACCTGGGTTTCCGTGTGGAACAGCGGGCTACTGCCCAGAGCCGTGGCCCGCACGGTGGAGGTGACATTGCTGGTCTCACTGCTGGAGCGCAACCAGGTGACGATCTGGCCATTGGCATTCGTTCGTCCGCTGGCACGGAAGGCGTCCACGTAGATGAAGTAACCACCGGAACTGGGGTTCTTGGAAAGCGGGCTGGTCTGCCTCACGGTGATGGTGTGCGGTCCGGCGCTCAGACCCGTGGCGATTTGCTGCTCAACGAAGGTAGTGACCGCGCTGTACATGTCTATGGTGATGGGAGGACTGCTGTCCACCTGGACGGCAGCGATACCGCCAAGAGAATTCTTGGCGTAAAGCAAGGAGATAGTACTGGCCGTGAAGGTCCAGGAGGCACTGGCTGTGGGATAGAAGGCGCCGTTCGATTGGACGTACTTGCCGCCGCTGGCTTGAGGATTGATCACCTCAGTCCAGGCGCCGCCCGGCGATTTCGTCACCTCTGCACCCTCGCCCTCCACGAAGGGCAGGCCGGTAGTGCCCCTGGTCGCCGTGACCCCCACCGTGACGTTGGACACCGGGTTGCCGCCTGCATCCTGCACGGTGGCCGTGATCGTCGCCGTGGAGACCCCATCGGCACGAATAACAGGGGGTACTGCCACTGCCGTGATTGTGCTGGGCTGGCCTACGGTGGCCATCTCCAAGAAGGTCACGGGTGAACCCACTGCCCCTGCCGCCTGGGCGGTAATCGTGTAAGTACCTACCTTGCTGCCCAAAGTGAACTGGCTGGCGGCCTGCCCGTTGGCCCCTGTGTTGGTGGAGGTCGGCGACAAAGATTGTCCTACGGCTCCAGCAGGCCAGCCGGCGATCGTGAAGGTGATGGGCACGCCCACGGCGGGTTGGGTGGTGGGGACGGTCACCCAGCCGCTGGGCTGCATCAGCGGATAGTAGTCCCGTGCGCCAGAAGTGCCAGGCACAAGATAAGACGTGTTGCCAATGCCGTCACCGGTGGCACTGACCACGAGTGAGTTGAGCAGCGTCGTGAAGATCACGCCACTCTGGTTATGGCCAGAGACCATGGCCAGGGTATCAGCATCTTTGCCCGTGTAGTCGCCCCAGTAGTTGCCCGCCGATGGATAGCCATCGTCCCACAGGTTGGCGCTGCCACTATCCCAACCCTGGCCGCCGGTATTGCCATAAATGTTATTGTGGAAAACTCTTGCACCAGAGGCATTGGGGTAAAGATCAATACCCCAGGCATTGCCGTAGACGTTGTTATCCCTTATGATTGCGTTACTTGCTCCAGAGCCAGATCCCGCAGCGATGCCCTCCGTGTTGCTGAAAATGTCGTTGCTATTGATCAGAGCACCACTAGCTCCACTATCTACGACAACGCCCCAGGAGTTGTTGCGAATGATGTTGTTGGTAACCGTCACGTTATTGGCACCCTTGATATGGACGCCGTAATTAGTCATCGTGTTGCTGATGGTGAAACCAGAGAGCAGACTGTTGTTAGCTGTGATCACCACCGCCGGGGAGGTGCCCAGGATAGTCGTGCTGGCCGCTCCCGCGCCGGTCAGGGCAATGCCCTTCGTGATCGTGATGGGCCCGGTATAGGTGCCGGCATCAGCGGCGATGGTATCGCCATTGATGGTGCCTGTGTCGTCAATGGCCGATTGAATGTCGGCGAACCACTTGCCAGTGCGCGTATTGCGCACCTTGCCCATGACCACCGTGGTGGTGCCGGTCGCTACGCTGCCCAGGGCCGTCGCCACGACGGTAGCTGTACCCCCTGTCGTGCCCGCCGTAAGCGTAGCCGTGGCCTGGCCATTGCCACCAGAGGTAGTAGTGCCGGAGCGGAAAGCGTCCACAAAAACGTAGTAACCAGAGGACGAACCGTTCTTATTACCAGAGACCGTCACCGTGATGGTGTGTGTACCCGCTGGCAGGGTGTTGAAGAGCACCGTTTCTACCTGCCAGGTTTGAGCGGCGCTGTACATGTCCACGGTTGTGGTGTAGAGACCATCCACGTCTACATTGGCGATGCCCGCATTGTCTTGGGTGTTGTGGACCAGAGAAATAGCGCTGCCCATGAAGGTCCAGCGCACGTAATCACCGGTGGCGTTGGAGTAACGCAGGTCGCCGCCACTGGCCTGGGGACTGGCTTGCGCGGTCAGAAACCCCCCCGTCTTGGTTACGGTGCCGTCGCTGGACTCCACGTAGGCGTAAGGGAAGCTGCCCAAACCTGTGGTGACGGTGAAGCCTACCATGGTGCCGTTAGCCACGGCTGTGCCGGTCAGGTCCGTCACTGTGGCCGTAATGGTCGCTGTGGAGGAGCCGTTAGCATGGAGGCTGGTGGGGTTGGCAGTCACCGTAACTGTTGCTGGTGGCCCGGCCGCCAGGAGCGTGGCTGCCTGTGGATCCCGGACAGGCGGGGCAGGAGCGGCCGCCGCGGGGAGGCTTTTTATTTCCAGGCCCGGCCACCAGGGCTTGACGGGGACTCTGAGGGTGGAGGTGGCAAAGGCCTTCTCGGGCGGCGGAGCCCAGGGAGTGAGCGCCAGTGAAGACAGGACGCAGATAATGAGTAACACGTCCAACCATCTCCCCCAGCCGCGGTGTAGGGATAAATCCTGCCTGGAGAGGCGGAAAGGCGTCACCAGCCGCTGCAGGGTGCGGGTCAACCAGCTATCGGTTAAAGGCTTCATAGGGCTCCTCCTTATCGGGTTAGGGCCTTCGAAGATTTGGGAAGCGTAGTCATTCCGCAGGTTGAGGAGAGCGCGGGATAGGCATCAGCAGGTAGAAATACTACCTCATTACTGAAAAACGCCTGAGGGGGGCTTTTGGATACGTCTATGCAGGGGCAATTACAAAAATTAAGGTGTTGTTTAAGGCTTGCGGAAGACCAGATCGAGCTTGACCGTGTTGCTGCCATCCACCGTGACGGTCTGGCTCTCGCCTGCCGTGGCGCCACTCGGCGGCACGACGGTGAGGGTATACTTGCCAGCACACAAGCCAGCGAACCCATACAAGCCATTGGCATCGCTCGGCGTTTTGGCACTCCAACCCTCACCCTTGATCTCCACGGACACGTTGGGCTCACCAGCCCCACCCGCCGACACGCTACCCCAGATGCGCGATTGGCATCCACCGGCAGGAGGCTGGATAGCAGGCGTGGGCGCCGTGGGAGCTGCCCCGGTAGGAGCTGCTGGCAGGGGCACAGACGGGGCCGGCGTGGAGCCACAGCCAGCAATGACCATGACCACGAAAAGCAGAATCCCAAGCGCAAGCCACACCGTATGTTGTCTAACGAGCATTTCCTTTCCCTTAAGCTAATGGTAACGAAACCAGGCCATTGGCGGTAGAAGTGACCAAGGTGAAGTATAACCAAAAACCTGGCGAAAGTCAAGGCACTGGCGTAAATTTCGCCCCAAAAACTTTGACAATCAAGCCAACCTGTGCTATAATATGCCTGCACCACGGGGAGATCGCATAGCTGGTCTAGTGCGGCCGCCTGCTAAGCGGTTACAGGGGCTTTAAACCTCTGTCGCGGGTTCGAATCCCGCTCTCCCCGCCATCGTGCGATTGCCGATTGGTGATTGCCGATTGGCGATTGGCGAATCAAAAATCGGCAATCGGCAATCGCCAATCAGCCCTTGTGCCCTCGTAGCTCAGGGGATAGAGCGCAGCGCTGCGGACGCTGAGGCCACAGGTTCGAATCCTGCCGAGGGTACCATGCTATCCAGCAGCGATCGTTTGCTGTCCATCCAGCAGACGATCGCTTTTTGTTGCCTGACGCGGTAGGGCAGGCCCGTGGCCTGCCGCCTGGTTTGGAGCATGAGGCGGCGGGCGCCGCGCCCGCCCTACGGCTTACTCAGCGTTGACAGCACCCCAGCCCTGTGTTACAATGCCCGCACCATGAACACACCGCTCGATGGCATTCGCATCCTGGACCTCTCCCGCCTGCTGCCCGGGCCCTTCGGCACGCTGCTCCTGGCCGATCTGGGGGGCGAGGTCATCAAAGTAGAGAGCCCCCAAGAGGGCGATTACCTGCGCGCCATCCCGCCCCTCGTCGGCGGCGAGGGGGTCTACTTCCTGGCCGTGAATCGCGGCAAGAAGAGCGTGGCCCTGGACCTCAAAGCGCCCGCCGGCCGGGAGGCCTTCCTGCGCCTTGCGGCCACCGCCGATGCCCTGCTGGAAGGCTTCCGCCCAGGGACGATGCAGCGCCTGGGGCTGGACTACGCCGCCCTGCGGGAGGTCAACCCGTCCCTGGTCTACTGCTCGCTCTCCGGCTACGGCCAGGACGGGCCACGCCGCGATTGCCCCGGCCACGACATTGACTACATCGCCCTGGGCGGCCTGCTGGGGCTCACCGGCGAGGTCGGCGGGCCGCCCGTGGTCCCCGCCGTGCCCATCGCCGATTTGGCCGGGGGCATGGCCGCGGCCATCGCCCTCCTGGCCGCCATATTAGGCCGCCAGCGCCGTGGCCAGGGGGCCTACGTTGACGTGGCCATGCGGGACGTGGTGCTCTCCTGGCTGGGGCCAATCGTGGCGCCGGGCCTGGTCGCCGGGGCGCCCCTGGAGCGCGGGCGCCTGATGCTCTCCGGCGGGCTGCCCTGCTACCACGTCTACCAGACCCAGGACGGCCAGTACCTGGCCCTGGGCGCCCTGGAACCCAAGTTCTGGGCCAACTTCTGCCGCGCCAGCGGCCGTGACGATTTACTGGCTCGCCAGTTCGATCCCCAGGCCATCGCCGAGGTGCAGGCAGTCTTCCACCAGCGAGCGCGCAGCGAATGGGTGGCCCTGCTGGCCCACGCCGAGGCCTGCTGCGAGCCGGTGTACACCCTGGCGGAAGCCCTGGCCGACCCGCAGGTGGCGGCGCGAGGTGTGCTGCTGGAGGTAGCGCATCCGGCCGCGGGCCCGCTGCGGCTGGTCGGGCCGCCGTTCCGCCTGGCTGAGACGCCCGCGGCCGCCACCAGCCCTGCCCCGCGCCTGGGCGAGCACACCGCCGCCGTGCTGCGCAGCCTGGGCTACGACGAGACGGAGATCGCGGCGCTGGCGAAAGCCGGGGCTATCCTGAAATAAAACCCTTGCGAAGGTTCGGAACCTTCGCAAGGCTTCCTTCGCAAGGCTTTGTGTTACACCTGCACGCTGGCTCCACCTCGCTCCAGCGAGCGCTGCGCCGCCTCCAGCACGCGCACCACGCGCAGGCCGCAGGCCCCGTCCGTGCGCGGACGCTGGCCGGTGCGCACGCACTCGATGAAATGGGCACACTCGTTGCGCAGCGGCTCCGTCATGTCTATGCGGGGGATGTGAATATCGCCAGAGTGCACGCGGAACTGGAACTCGCCGTAGGCGGCGTTTCCCTTGCGGTACACGCCTTTATCGTAAATCTTGACCTTGGCCTCGTTGTCCACATCGTCGTAGACGATCATCTTCTCACTGCCCACGATGGTCAGGCGGCGCACCTTGCTGGGGTCCAGCCAGCTCGCCTGGACGTGGGCCAGGACGTTGCCGGGGAAGGTCAGCGTCAGGAAAACCACGTCCTCCACGCCCTGGCTGAGGTAGACGGCCCCCCGGGCGCTCACCTCCAGCGGCATGGCCTCCAACAGGTACAGCAAAATCGAAACATCGTGGGGGGCGATGTTCCAGAGGGCGTTGATGTCCCACTGCACCCGCCCCAGGTTTACCCGGTTGGCGTAGGCATAGTACACCTGGCCGATCTCCCCGGCGGCAATTAGCTCTTTGATCTTCCACACCGCCGGGTTGTACTCAAAGGTGTGGCCCACCATGAGGGTGCGCTGCTGCTGCTCGGCCAGGGCGATGAGGGCCTCCGCCTCTGCTGCGGTCAGGGCCAGCGGCTTTTCCACCAGCACGTGCTTGCCGGCAAGCAACGCTTCCTGGGCGATGGCGAAGTGGGTGCGCACCGGCGTGGCCACGGCCACGGCGACGATCTCCGGCCGGGCCAGGGCCTGGCGATAGTCGGTAGTCACCGTCGTGGTGGGGTAGAGGCGAGCAACCTCGGCCAGGCGGGCGGCGTCGAGGTCGGCCACCAGGGCCAGGCGCGCCTCCGGCAGTTGGTGGAAGTTACGGGCCAGGTTAGGCCCCCAGTAGCCGTAGCCAATCACGGCCACGTTTATCGCGTTTGTCATCATGTCTTCCCTGTCTCCAAACGCAGAGAATAAGGCGGGACGCGGACGAACGCAGATGGCCGCAGAAAAGATCAAAACATCCGCGTTTATCGGCGTGCATCTGCGTCCTGCCCCCCTCGCCCCGTATTATAGCACACCGCTGCCCACCGGGCAATATGTCTGGAGAGAGCGTCACAGGTTGGGGACAGGCCAAAGCTGCCACCTCAGGCCTGATGCGCGGACGTAGTAGCGACTTGAGTCGCCGTTGCCGGGAACGACGA
>Ga0194119_10006542_pt1 | contig 16819 bp, 10 predicted proteins | sample TA2MahC100mmetaG_FD_148620 | JGI IMG/M metagenome (GOLD analysis project Ga0194119, IMG submission 148620) | Freshwater microbial communities from Lake Tanganyika, Tanzania - TA2015018 Mahale Deep Cast 100m | ecosystem: Environmental > Aquatic > Freshwater > Lake | place: Tanzania: Lake...
CCCCCCATATGATGAACATTTTAAAATCTTTCATGAGGCGCAAAGATATAATTCGCTTTTAGAAGTGGTCTGCCTTAATAAGGAAGAATTTGAGCAGGATGGTGGCGCTCTGGTCAGGCAGATAAAAAAAGAAGGGATAAGGCTGCTTTAGAGAAAGACAATAAGTCGAATCATCCATTTTTCCAATGGGACTAAAGGTTTTTAGGACAAAAGGAACAACTGATGATTTGGCCCGCAATTTGCCTCACTCACTCACTCACTCACTCACTCACTCACTCACTTTTTCTCATTTTGCTGGTCAAGAGGGCCATTCCATTTCTAAATCGTTTCCTTTTCGGCAAAGTTTATACAAAACCAAAACTCATTGTTTCAATTTTTATTAAGCCGGTCAATAACTTAACCGGGCCATTAGCGCCTTAAAAGGAGGGTGGCAGATGCAAGGTGATAAGAAAACCAAAAGAAAATCACCAAGATCTCCAGGGGTGCGAAAAGTCCACCGAAACATCACCGAGGTTGTTCAATCCCGGGCGGAGCGTCAGCAGAGTAGGGAGTTACACCGGGCCATCATCGCCAGCGCTACGGAAGGCATCTGTGCCTGCCATGACGTGCCGGAGTTTCCGTATGTGCGTTTTACGGTATGGAACGATCGGATGACCGAGATCACAGGCTACTCCATGGAAGAAATCAACACCAGTGGATGGTACCAGACCGTCTATCCGGATCCCGAAGTCCAAGCCCGAGCCAAGGCGCGAATGGACCGAATGCGCCAGGGTGACAACCTCAATCAGGAAGAGTGGGAGATCACCCGGAAGGACGGCCAAAAGCGGCAGATTCTCATCTCGACCCGGATCGTGCCCGGCGGCGAAACCGGGGTAAACGTACTGGCCGTGATGAATGACATCACCGAGCGCAAGCGTGCAGAGGAGGCACTTCGGCAGAGTGAGGAGAAATTTAAACAGCTGTTTGATGATGCGCCAGTGGGGTACTTTGAATATGACACTCAGGGACGCATCACCCGTGTCAATCAGACGGAGTTGCAGATGTTGGGTTATGCCCCTGAAGAAATGATCGGTCAGCCTGTGTGGAAGTTTATGGTTGAAGAGGAAATAGCTCGCCAGCAGATATTGGCCAAATTAGCTGGAACCATGCCACCTGCTCGAGGTCTCGAGAGGAATTACAAGAAAAAGGATGGAACCGTATTGCCTGTTTCGATTGAGGACAGAATTCTTCGAGACCCACACGGAAAGATCACTTGTATTGGTTGCACCCTTCAGGACATCACAGATCGTAAAAAGGCAGAAGAGGCCCTCCGAAGAAGCGAAGAGAAACATCGGACCATTCTTGAAAATATCGAGGAGGGCTATTTTGAGGTTGACATTGCCGGTAATTTTACCTTCTTTAATGATTCTCTTTGTCGATTGCTTGGGTACTCCAGAGATGAGATGATGGGCATGAATAACCGACAGTATACAGATAACGAGAACGCCAAAAAAATGTATCAAACCTTCAATAGAGTCTACAGGACAGAGATACCCACCAAAGAATCCGATTGGGAAATTATAAGAAAAGATGGGACAAAAAGAAGCAATGAGGCCTCTTTATCCTTAATCAAGGACCCGTCAGGCAACCGGATAGGTTTTAGAGGACTCGTTCGAGACATCACCAAGCGCAAGGGGGCGGAGGAAGCACTGCGTGAGAATGAGGAACGATACCGAACCTTGGTCGAAGGAAGCTTTGATGGAATCTTTATCCAAAAAGGACCTAAGATTATTTTTACCAATCGGCGTCTGTCCGAAATGCTCGGTTATGATAAGAGCGAAATAGAGGGAATGGATCACTGGTTGATCTACCATCCTGATTATCAGGAATTAACCCGAGAACGGGCAAAAGCGAGAATGCGGGGAGAGGAGGCCCCCCCCCAATACGAGGTCAAATTACAGCGCAAAGATGGTTCTGCCTTTGATGGAGAGATTCTGGCCCGTAGGATCATGTTTGGAGATGAACCAGGAATCCAAGTCTGGGTTAGAGACATCACCGAGCGCAAGCGCACTGAAGAGGAACTTGGGGCGAGCGAAAAGAGATTTCGGGAGTTATTTGATGAGGCACCTGTGGGGTATCACGAGCTTGACCAAGAGGGGAAAATTGCCCGGGTCAACCGTACAGAGTTAAAAATGCTGGGGTACACCGCAGAGGAGATGGTGGGGCGGTATGTGTATGAATTTATCACTGAAAAGGTATCGCCTCAAAGTGTAAAGGGAAAATTGGAAGGTAAACTTCCCATTGAATCAGCTTTTGAGCGCACCTATATCAGAAAAGATGGCACCCTCATCCCAGTTCAACTGGAAGAGAGACTCATGAAGGACCGTGAAGGGAGAATCATCGGCATCCGCACGACGATGCGGGACATCACCGAGCACAAGCGTGCCGAGGCCGAGATGTCCTCTCTTCAAGAACAGCTTCGTCAGTCTCAGAAGATAGAGGCGATTGGTCGGCTCTCAGGAGGGATTGCCCATGATTTTAACAACATTCTGACGACCATTTCCGGCAACGCTCAACTCTCCCTGCTTGACCTCAAGCAAGGAGACCCATTGAGGGAAAGTATCGAAGAAATCAGAAGAGCTTCTGAACGGGCGGCGGACCTGACGCGCCAGCTTCTGGCATTCAGTCGGAGGCAGATGATGGAGATGAAGGTTCTGGACTTGAACCATATTGTTCAGGGGCTTGATAAGATGCTTCATCGGCTCCTCGGAGAGGATATAGATCTGGTGACTGTTCTTCCAGAAGGGATTGGAAAGGTGAAAGCCGACCCCGGACAGATAGAACAGGTGATCATCAACCTTGCAGTCAATGCAAGGGATGCGATGACAGAAGGAGGGAAGCTCACGATTGAGACAGCCGATGTGGAATTAGACGAAGGATATTCCCATAGACACATCGCAGTTGAGCCGGGTCGATACGTGATGCTTTCGATCAGTGATACAGGAGGGGGAATGAGCTCAGAGGTGAAGGATCGTCTCTTTGAGCCCTTCTTTACGACGAAAGAGCAAGGCAAGGGAACCGGGCTGGGCTTATCTACCGTTTATGGGATCGTGAAGCAGAGCGGGGGCAACATCTGGGTATACAGTGAGCCCGGTCAGGGGACGACCTTCAAGATCTACTTACCCCAGGTGGATGAGCCCTTAACAGAAGAGAAGGAGGAGGTTGTCAAAGAGATTCCGAGGGGCGATGAGACGATTCTGGTCGTGGAGGACGAGGAGACCGTTCGGAAACTGGCCATCCGGCTATTAAAGAGCCAGGGATATAGGGTTTTGGAGGCCTCTGATGGGGGCAAGGCATTACTGCTCTGCGAAAAGTTTAAAGAGCGGATTCATCTGATTCTGACCGATGTGGTGATGCCCGGGATGAGCGGCCGCAAGCTGGTGGAGCGACTCAAACAAATTCATCCGGAGATGAAGGCTCTCTATATGTCGGGTTACACGGATAATGCCATTGTCCATCATGGGGTTTTGGAGAAAGGGATCAATTTTATGCAGAAACCCTTTACATTGGAGAGCCTAACAAGGAAAGTGAGAGAAGCGCTGGATAAATGAGGCGATGGACCCGCCTACACTGACCTGCCCACCGCTATCAACTTTGGCAGGCGGGAGTTACGGCGGGCAAGCGATGGACGACAGAAAAGAGAAAATGATGCGGAATGCGAATTTCGGAATGAAGAAGGATAACAATAGTTCGGAGTTGGGAGTTTGGAGACAAACAAATATGATACAAGTTGCAAGCGGAAGATGGGGAGGGGGGGATGATGGCCAAACTGCCCGAAATTTTTAAAAAATATAATTGGGTCTTTTTCGGTGTTTTAATCCTTACCGGAATCTATCTTACCAGCCTCTACAATTTTCTTCTCTTTCACAGCCTGGCTGAGTTGTTTAGTATTGTAATCGCCTTTGGGATCTTCATCGTTGCGTGGCACTCCCGTCGTTTTCTCGACAACAACTATCTTCTGTTTCTGGGAATCGCCTATCTCTTTGTGGGCGCAATCGATGCGGTTCACACCCTGGCTTACAAGGGCATGGGAGTGTTTCAGGAATATGAAGCCAATTTACCGACCCAGTTATGGATTGTGGCGCGCTATGTCGAGAGCCTCTCCCTTTTCATCGCCCCCTTCTTTTTCAAAAGAAAGCTCAGGGTGGGCGCGGTATTTTGGGCTTACACAGTAGCCATTGCTCTTCTCTTCGGGACGATATTCTATGGGCCCATTTTCCCGGAATGTTTTATCGAGGGGAAAGGGTTGACCCCCTTTAAAAAGATCAGTGAATACGTGATCTCTTTGATCCTTCTTGGTTCCATGGCCCTCTTGATTCGGAAGCGAAGTGAGTTTGACAGATATGTATTGATCTGTGTGGTCTGGTCTATTATTGCGACGATCATTTCAGAATTGGCCTTCACCTTTTATATCAGCGTCTATGGTCTCTCCAATCTGGTCGGCCACCTTTTCAAAATCATCTCTTTTTATTTGATTTACAAAGCCATCATTGAGACGGGCTTAACAAAACCCTATAGCCTTCTCTGGAGGAACCTGAAATTGAGCGAAGAAAAGCTGAGAGAAGAGAGGAATAGGGCACAGGGTTATCTGGATGTGGCTGGCGTAATGTTGTTGGTGATTGGCTCTGACCAGAAGGTCCGTCTCATCAATAAGAAGGGGGGTGAGGTTTTGGGGTATGACGAGAAAGAGATTGTCGGGAAGAACTGGTTCGACCATTTTATGCCGGAGAGAGTCCGGGAAAATGCCAAGGCCGTTTTCTCAAAGATAATATCCGGAGAAAAGGGTTCTTTTGAGTATGTTGAAAGTGTCATTTTAACCAAAAGAGGCGAGGCAAGAATAATTGCTTGGTACAGTACGATATTGAGAGATGAAGCCGAAAATGTTGTTGCAACCCTCAGTTCCGGAGAGGACATCACCGAGCGCAAGCGCGCCGAGGAAGAACGAGAAAAGATCGTCCGTGAGCTTAAAGAAGCCCTTGGGAAGGTGAAACTTTTGAGCGGGTTTATTCCTATATGCGCCTCCTGTAAAAAGATTCGCGATGATAAAGGGTATTGGGAACAGGTAGAAGTCTATATTCGGGATCACTCGGAGGCTGAATTCAGCCACGGCATCTGCCCGGAGTGTATGAAGAAACTTTATCCGGAGATCTCTACTAAGAACCCAAAACTTAAAGAGGAGTGAGACGGTTAAGAAGGAGTTGCTTGAGGTGATTTGCCTTTTCCGGTTCCACTATCTTTTCTCCCCATTCATCCTGGACATAGAAGACATCCACCACACGATTTCCTAAGGTGGAGATGCGCGCGAAGTGAATATTGCATCCACAGTCGGTCAAAGCCTGCGTGATTTCGTAGAGGACTCCCAATCGATCCTCACCGGTGATTTCGATAATCGTATAAAAATCGGAATCTTGATTATTCACTTTCGTTTCCCCAGTAACTTTCGGAATCACTTTCTTTTGAATCCAGCCTGACTCTTCCCTCTGAGAGAGAAGGAGTTTCAAGGAAATCTTCCCACTTAAGATCTCCTTCAGGTCTTTCTTAAATTGCTGTAGTCTCCGTTCAATTTCTCCTGTCGGGTCTTCCACATAAAAGGTATCGAGGGCAACACCGTTTCCCCATGTATGAATCTGAGCTTCAAGGATATTAAGCCGATTGACAAACATGGAACCGGCGATTTTGGAGAAGAGTCCGTAGCGGTCTTTCGTGCAAATCGTCACCCTGGCCCTTACCTCTTCCTCGCGACTCCATTCTGCAAGCAAAACCTCCTTGTCGAGGCTCTGGGCCATCCCGATATGATAGGAGATTTCCCCTGAGGAGTAAGTGGATAGATAGCGATCCGGAAGATGCTCTGCATAGTGAGAAAGGGTCTCTCGGGGAAGGGATTGTCGCAACTGAGCGACCGTCTCCCCCATCTTGAGAAAGGATTGAGGTTCGTCTCCCTTTTCGAAGAAATGGGAGGTTTTGAGGAAGAGTTCCATGAGGAGGGAGTTCTTCCAGGAAGTCCAGGCTTCGGGGCCAACGGCTTTGATGTCGGCAAAAGTTAAAAGGTAGAGCATCTTTAAACGAACCGGGTTCCCCGTCTCATTGGCAAAACGCAAGATGGCCTGCTCGTCGTGGAGGTTTCTGCGGAACGCTGTTTCAAGCATCAAAAGGTGGTGGCGCACCAGGAAATCCATCAACCCCCTATCTTCCACGGGCAAGCCCATTCGCCAGCCGATTCGATTGACCATGTCCGCACCGACAGAAGGATGGTCTCCTTGCTTTCCCTTTCCGATGTCATGGAGGAGGGTCGTCAGAAAAAGAATATCGGGTTTTTCAATTTCCCGGATCAGAGAGGTGAGCAAAGGGTAATCTTTTTGATAATAGCCGTCCCTCAATCTTCCCAGTTCTTCCACCGCCAGGATCGAATGGATGTCAACCGGATGGACATGGTAGAGATCGTAGTGGACCTTTCCCTCGATTTCTGAAAATTCTGGGAGATAGTTAGAAAGGAAGCCGAGTTCGTGCATCTTTTTTAAGGCCCGGTCCACCCCTTCTCCTTTTCTCAGGATCGAAAGGAAGGCTTGATTGACCTTTTGAGAGGCTCGAAAGCGATCATCGATAAAGGGGAGCGCCTCCATCACGGCTTCCTCGGTCCGGAAATCCAGCTTGGCCTGGTAAGCCTGACCATGTTGAAAGAGGGTCATCACTTGCGAGGGGTCTTTCTTGAAGGCAACGGGGTCAAGAAGATGGAGCTCGCCATGGGCGATTTCAAAATTTTCATCAATCCTCTTCCGCTGAAAGAAAAAGATCATTTTCCTAAAAGCGGAGGGTTCATAGAGAGCCCGGTCGAGAATGTCATGGAAAAAGTTTGAGATTCCCCGAGCGGAGAGGTGATATTGTCGCATCATCTCCTCGACACCCTTTGTGCCCATGGGAAAGCCAAGGAGCGGTGCGATCTTCTCCTGCAGTTCAAAAGTCAGATCATCCTGTCTTCTTCCGCTTAATAGATGGAGATGGTTTCTGATCGCCCAGAGGAATTGAATGCTTTTATCTAACATTCGGGAGTGATCGGGGAAAAGGATGGAATCCCAGCGATCGGTCTTGTATTTTGCCCTGATGATCCATCGACCGACCTGGAAGTCTCTCAGGCCTCCTTCTCCTTCTTTAATATTAGGCTCCAGGACATAGGCGGGGTCTTCGTATTTCTGACGGCGGGGATGGACTTCCTGAGCCAAGGCTTCTGCAAAGCTTTGGACTCTGCGGTGAAGCACTTTTTTCGTAAAGAGACCGTATAAATTCCGAAAGAATTCGTATTCTCCGTCCAGATAACGGCCGTCGATTAAACCTGTCTTGACCTGGGCATCGGAGCAAGCCATTTTCAAGCACTCATCGATCGATCTTGAACTGCAGCTGACATCGAGTCCTAAATCCCAGAGGGGATAGAGGATTTGCTCAGCCAAAGGAGAAAGTTCATTCTTATTTGAAGGGGAGTAAAGAAGGAGGAGGTCGATATCGGAGTAAGGCGCCAGTTCAGCCCTTCCATAGCCTCCAATCGCCATCAGACAGACCGATGGGGATGGAACCTTGGCCCGGGCTGCTTGAAAGGCCTTCCTGACCAGGCCATCCATCATGTCTGAGTGCTGCCGGAGAAATTCTCTGGGAGGGAAATGGGCGGGCAGGCCCTGTGCGATTTGATTTCTTATATCCGCAAGGCCATTTTTCGTGAGTCCTAAATCAGATGGCATCTTTTCCGCGCTCACCGGTTCGGATCCGAATGACCTCTTCAACCGGAGAAAGAAAGATCTTGCCGTCCCCGATCTTTCCCGTCCTGGCCGCCCGCTCAAGGGCCTCAATCACCCCGGGGACTAATTCATCGCTGACGATGAGGTCAATCTTAATCTTGGGGATGAAATCGATGGTATATTCCGCTCCCCGATAGACTTCGGTATGGCCTTTCTGCCTTCCGAACCCCTTGACTTCGGTGATCGTCATCCCTTGAACGCCGATTTTGGTTAGTGCATTTTTTACTTCATCCAGCTTAAAGGGCTTCACAATCGCTTCGATCTTTTTCATGTTTCCTCCTGCAGGACGATAAACTTTAAACGATGAACGATGAACAGTTCATTGTCCATTGTCCTTCGTTCATAGTATTAAAAACTATATCCTGTTTCTCCATGCTGACTCAAATCCAGACCATTGATTTCATGCTCTTCGCTCACCCTTAAGCCCATGGTCCAGTCGAGGATCTTAAGTAGAACCAGGGTTACTACGAAAGAATATATCCATGCCACCAACACTGTCAATGCTTGTATCGCTAACAGCGATGGATTGCCAAAGAACAAGCCATCGTTTCCAGCCGGATTGATCGTTTTGGAGGCAAAGAGGCCTGTTGCCAGAGCTCCCCATGTGCCGCCCACTCCATGAACTCCTACGACATCAAGAGAGTCGTCGTATCGAAGTTTCATTTTGAGATTGATCGCAAAATAACATAACACGCCGGCGACAAACCCGATGAGGATGGCGGACATGGGTCCCACAAAACCGGAAGCCGGAGTGATGGCAACCAGCCCTGCCACGGCGCCCGAGGCCGCGCCAAGGGCCGTGGGATTGCCACGATATCGCCATTCGAAGATCATCCATGACAAAGCAGCAGCAGCCGAGGAGATATGGGTGACTACAAATGCTGAAGTGGCGAGAGAACCGGAAGCGATCGCGCTTCCACCGTTAAAGCCAAACCAGCCAAACCAGAGAAGCGCCGCACCCAGAAGGGTCATGGTCAGATTGTGCGGCGGCATTGGCTCTTCCCCATAACCTTTTCTCTTTCCGACCACAAAGGTTGCGGCAAGAGCTGCAATTCCGGAACTGATATGAACGACCAGCCCTCCGGCAAAGTCAAGGGCGCCGAGCTCTCTGATCCACCCGCCCACTCCCCAGACCCAGTGGGCCAGGGGGTCGTAGACGAAGGTTGCCCAGAGGATGAGGAAGACCAGATAGGTCTTGAATTTAAAGCGCTCGGCGAAGGCTCCTGTAATCAAAGCGGGGGTGATCACGGCAAACATCATCTGGAAGATCATAAATGCCTGATGGGGAACGGTTGCGCAATAGTCGGGATGAGGATCGAGCCCGACTCCTCTCAACCCGATCCAGTCGAGGCTTCCGATCACTCCTCCGATATCCGGGCCAAAAGCGAGGCTGTATCCATAAAGGACCCACTGGACGGTGATGACACCGAGAGCAATAAAGGACTGCATGATCGTCCCAAGGACATTCTTCTGCCTGACCATGCCGCCATAGAAGAGGGCCAGACCGGGCGTCATCAGCATGACCAGAGCCGAAGAGATTAAAAGCCAGGTGGTATCCCCTGTGTCCACTTTGGGGGAAGATGGGGGTGCTGTTTCAGCAAACACCGCGGGGGCGATCAAGAAACAGGATGCTATCAAAAGATACACAAATTTTTTCATTTTATCCCTCCCGATGATGATTCTTAAAAAATATTGTAAAAAAATTCATTCCCCTTCTCTTATTACTTCCGATCTTCCTCTCCGTTTGAGTTAAAATTTCGATTTTTTCATCCCCATCCTCATCAGCTTTCAACCATTCGCGGATCATCTCCTCGGTGACTTCGAGATAAAACTGAAGGCCGTAAACATTTTCTCCATATCGGAAAGCTTGGTGAGGGGTAGGACTAGAGGTGGCTATCAATTTTCCGGCTTTTGGAATCTCAAAGGTATCCTCATGCCATTGAAATACAGAAAATGTTTTTGGAAACTCGGAAAAGAGAGGGTCGAGTGAACCTTCCTCTGTCAATGAAACATCATACCATCCGATCTCTTTCATAGGCGCTTTGAATACCTTTGCGCCGAGTGCTTTGGCTATGAGTTGAGCTCCGAGACATATCCCTAAAATCTTTTTTCCCCTTTGGATCGCCCCCTTAATATAAAGGTCTTCTTCTCTGAGAAAAGGATAGCGATCTTCCTCATAAACATTCATCGGTCCCCCCAGAATTACAAGGTGGGTAACATCGTCAATCTTTTGGAGATCGACACCGGATTGGAGATGGATCATCTGATGAAGAATCTTTTCCTCTTTCAGATAATCTTCAATCAATCCCGGTCCCTCGATATCAATATGTTTGATGATCAAGACGTTCATATGGATGATATGAGCAATCTTTGTGCCATCAGGCGGATTGAAAGAAAAAGTTCAGTTTTTATTAGAGTTATTAAACGGTTGGTGGACTTTATGGGCAGGCGTTGGTCGTTCGGGAAGGCAAGGCGAAGAAATAAGTTGTTCGATTTTAAGCAACCTGTTAAAAAAAAACCAAGCGATGACTGAATCTGGAAGGGGAATTCTATTTTAAGAGGGTGGTCGATCAAGGACCATTTAAAAATTTCGATATTTGTTCGTGACCGGGAGTCTCCGGTCCTTTCCCAGGGCGCGGTGGGTGATCTTTACGCCCGGCGGGCTCTGCCTTCGTTTGTATTCGTTCCGGTCAACCATCCGGATCACTTCTTTGACCATACTCTCCTTAAATCCCATCTCTGAAATTTCATCAACTCCCTTATCCTCTTCGACATAAGCTTGGAGAATGGGATCAAGAATGGGGTAGGGGGGCAAGGAATCCTCATCCTTTTGATTCGGCCTCAATTCGGCGGAAGGTGGTTTGACGAAAACATTTTTGGGGATGACGGCCTTTCCTTCTTTCTTATTTTTGTGCCGGGTTAATTCGTAAACTAAAGTCTTAGGGACATCTTTCAGAACAGCATATCCTCCTGCCATGTCTCCGTAGAGTGTGCAGTATCCCACACTCATCTCACTTTTGTTCCCTGTCGTCAGAACAAGCCAGTTAAACTTATTGGAAAGAGCCATCAGGAGTGTTCCCCGGATGCGTGCCTGAATATTTTCTTCCGTCACATCAGGCTTGAGGCCCTTAAAAGAGGGAGAGAGGGTTGCGAGATAGGCTTGAAAGACATCTGTGATGGGAATGGTGAGGAATCGGATGCCAAGATTTTTAGCCAGGAGCTTCGCATCCTCCAGAGACGCTTTTGAGGAGTATAGAGAGGGCATGGCGACTCCGACCACTCCCTTCCTGCCCAGGGCATCCACGGCGATGGAGGCGGTCAACGCGGAATCAATGCCCCCACTCAAACCGATCAGGACTCTTTGGAAGCCATTTTTCCGGATATAGTCTCCCGTGCCAAGAACCAATGCCGCATATGTTTCAGAAAGGCGATCCAGGGGTTTTGAATCCCGCCTGGGGAGGGAAACCTTCTTTCGGGTCGGATGGTTTTTGCCTGACAGGTCAATCCTCCTCAAACCTTTCTCTTCTTCTGATAATCTCTCTCTTCTGACCCTGGGATCGTGAAGCCGCATTCGAAAGACGGCTTCCATATCAATATCCGCCAGAACCAGGTCCTCCTCAAACTGTTTCCCCCGGGCCAACAACTCCCCTCTTTGATCAAAGATCAGGCTTCCTCCGTCAAAGACCAGTTCATCCTGGCCCCCAACCAGATTGCAGTAGGCGACGATGGCTACATTGTCAGAGGCCCGCGTTGAAATCATCTTCTCACGGAAGGCGGTCTTACTGGCCTGATAAGGCGATGAGGAGATATTCACAATCAACTCTGCTCCTCCGTAGAGGGCCTGGGTTCGAATGGGATCTCCGGGATACCAGAGGTCCTCACAAATACTGATGCCGATGGGAATCGATTTAAGGGTGAAGATGAAATTCTCCTTTCCAGGTTGGAAATAACGGTACTCATCAAACACCCCGTAATTGGGAAGATAGGTTTTGGAGTAGACACTTATCAGTTCCCCATGGTGAAGAAGGGCGGCAGAATTGAAGATGTTCTCCTTTTTATCGACGAAACCTACAATGGCGGTGATGGAGGAAGTGGCCTGGGCGATTTTTTTGATGGCCTTTAAATTGGCCTCAATGAACTTCGGCATGAAGAGGAGATCCTCGGGAGGGTAGCCCGTGACCGCCAACTCGGGAAAGACGAGCAGGTCGGCCTCCATCCTCTTTCCCCTGGCCATATAGTCCAGGATCTTCTTGGTATTGCCTTCGATATCCCCTACGGTCGTATTAATCTGGCAGAGGCCAATTCTGAGTGTCCGCATTTTATACCCCTCACAACATCGCAAAGCGCATAGCGCATAGCGTTAAGAAATTTGTAATTTCAAATTCTTATTCCGAATTCCGCATTCCGGAATCCGCAATCGTCAATCTTCTTCTGAAACCACCACTTCCTTTTTAATATGATACCGGTCCATCCTGCCTCGAAGGGTGCTCCGATTAATTCCGAGCAGCGAAGCGGCCTGGACCTGATTTCCATTTGTCTTTTGGAGGGCCCGAATAATCAGTCCTTTTTCTATGGCCGAGACCATATCCAGACCTTCCTGGGCCAAAGGATTCCCTGTGAATTCTTCGAAGAGGGAATCAATAAGATTCTCGAATGTCCTCCTGTCCCGAACCTCACCGGACTCCCTTTTTTCTTCTACTTCAAGTAGGAGTTGATCATCAAGTATCCATTCTCCCTGACACAACAACATTGCCCTTTTCAAAACATTTTCAAGTTGCCTCACATTGCCCGGCCATCCATAGGAGGAAATCTTTTCCATTGCTCCAGGGGTAATCCCAACCACCCTCTTTTTCAACTCCCGATTGAACTTCCTCAAGAAGTAGGAGACGAGAGCGGTAATGTCCTCCTTCCTCTCCCTCAAGGGCGGAATCTTGATAGAGACCACATTGAGCCGGTAGTAGAGGTCTTCACGAAATTCTCCCTTTGCAATCGCTTCTTCCAGATCTTTATTCGTTGCCACGATAAACCGAATATCAACCCTGATTGTTTCCCTCCCCCCCAACCTTTCGAAGTTCTTCTCCTGCAGGGCCCTGAGCAGTTTGGCCTGGGTGGAGAGAGACATGTCGCCGATCTCATCGAGAAAAATGGTTCCTCCGTGGCACTGTTCCAGTTTTCCAATTCGGCGTGAGATGGCTCCGGTGAACGCCCCTTTCTCATGGCCGAAGAGTTCGCTCTCGAGGAGGGTATCCGGTATGGCGGCGCAATTGACCGGAAGAAAGAGTTGGTCAGAGCGAAGGCTGTGTTGATAGATCGCCCGCGCCATTAATTCCTTTCCCGTTCCGCTTTCACCCCGGAGGAGGACCGTGACGTCGCTGGGAGCGACCTGTCCGATCACTTTGTAAATCTCCTGCATCCTGGGAGAGGAACCGATGATCCGGTCTTCCTCTTTTTGTTGATCCGGTTCGGGAGCATAGGAGATCCCCTCCTTCATCAGTTTCCTCAGGGCGATCGCCTTTTGCACCAGCTCTTTCATCTGCGGAATCGGGAAAGGTTTCAGGATGTAATCGAAAGCTCCGTATTTCATCGCCTCAATCGCCGTCTCGGTGGTGCCATAGGCTGTCATCAGAATGACGAGCGACTTCGGATCGATCAACTTTATCTCCTTCAACACCTCAATTCCGCTTCGGCCCGGCATCTTGATGTCCATGATGATGAGATCGGGGGAAGATTCTTTCATGTGTGTCAGCGCTTCATCCCCATTCTGGGCGGTGAGGACGGAGAAATTCTCCTCTAACATCCTTTTCAGTGAGTAGCGGATCGATTTGTCATCGTCAACGACCAGGATCGTCTGCATGTCACCTCTATTATTAAAATTTTCCTGAAATAGTTTATCCATAACCCCACCTAACCTCCCGTTATTTTAAGGGGAGGGATATCCCCCCTCTTAGTTAAGAGGGGAGGGGGAGTTATTTTTATTGATTGCAACCACCAGTTTATTGGTGGTGTCCATTGTTCACCCTTCGAGAGCCTCAGGGCGAACGGCAACACAGCCTCTAATGAATAGGGAGACAAACTGTAAAGAGCGTTCCTTCCCCGGGAATGGTTTCCACCTCGATCTTTCCATGGTGCTGGTCGATGATGCGATGGGTGATGGAGAGGCCGAGGCCAATCCCTCCTTCTTTTGTGGAGAAGAAGGGGTCGAAGAGTTTATCGATGTCTTCTCCGGAGATTCCCATGCCGGAGTCCTGGATGGAGAGATGGATCCATTGACCATCTTCCGAATTTCTCCCCTTCAGGGTCAATTGACCGCCCTCCGGCATCGCCTGAATGGCATTGAGCAGAAGGTTGAGCATTGCCTGTTTCATCTGCTCAGGGTCCATTTGGATCATGGGCAGGGCTTGAAACTCTTTTTCAACAACGATCCGTTGCTTCTCGATCTGAGGCCTGAGCAATTGAAGGGTCTCTTCGACAATGGAGAGGACGTCTGTTTTTTCAAAGAAGGGGGGGGCAGGTTTTGCGAATCGGAGGAACTGATCGACAATCTCATTCATGCGATGGATTTCCTCTTCAATGACTTTCAGGTCTTCCTGCTGAGAATTTTCGGATGGCAGTCTTTCCCTCAAAGAATGGATGAGGATGTTGATGCTGGTCAGGGGATTTCGGATCTCATGGGCAATGCCTGCGGCCAATTGACCGAGGGCCGCCAATTTTTCGGACCGGACCAACTCAGCCTCCGTTTTCCTGAGATCGGCAGTCGTCTTTTGAATCTTCTCCTCCATCTGCCGGCTGAAATTCTTAAGCTCCTGATACATGGAGGCATTCTGAATGGCCAGGCCTGCCTGTTGAGCAACCGTCATGACCGAATCGAGCGTCTCCTTCGTCAACCTTCTTCCGGGTTCGGTGTGGTCTGCGGCAATGGCCCCCAGGGCTTTTTCCTTCGTGAGGAGGGGGATGACCACAAGGGAATGGAGATTGAATTTTTCCTTCAGGACGGGGTTGACCCTCGGGTCTATCCTGGCATCGGGAATGACATAGGGTTTCTTTTCAATCACGGACCTGGAGACAATACTTGCTTCAGGGTCCAAGGGGAGTTCGATCCCCTTGATCTTTTCCACATCCACTCCCACAGCCATTTTGCATTCGAGGACATCTCTCCTCTCGTTGACCAGATAGAGCCGCGCCCGATCAAATCCGATATTCTTGATCACCCCTTCCAGCACCAGTCTGAGGATTTCGTCGATATCGAGGGTTTCCATCAGGCCGGAATTTTCAATGCAGATGGCAGCCTGATTGGCTACGGTTGAGAGCATCTCCTCTTCCGACTTCGAAAAGGTCCGGGGATAAGAGGTGTAGCAGTTGATCACACCGATCACTTTCTCCTTGATGCACATCGGGACGCTGAGCATCGAGACCAATCCCTCTCTCCTTGCCAGTTCCTTCTCTTTATAAAGCGGTTCTTTGAGGACATTGGCGATGGCCATTGGCTGATTATGGAGGGCGACGTGTCCCACTACCCCCTCTCCCAGCCCCAGGCTTCTCTCCTTGAGGTATTCTTCGCTGATACTCTGGGTGGCCTTTAGCTTTAACTTTTGATCCCTTTCATCGAGGATCCAGAGGGAACAGATCTTCGAGTCCATCACATTGGCCGTTACCGTGACGATGAGACGTAGCACATCCTCAAGATAGAGACCGGAAGCGATCGCCTTGCTGATCTCCAGAAGGGCGTTGATCTCCCTGGCATCAGAAGTCATTTTCGTCTCTGGCAAACGTTTTTCCCTCCTCTATCCAACTATCATATATGAAACCTGTCTTTTTGCAAATTGAACTCCCACCGACTACAAACTGGTGTATCTCCCACTGATTGGAGTCTGCTGAAGAAGAAGCAATCCGGCCCAGAAATTCTCACAAGGGAAAAACTGGAAAACCTGCGCACCGTGTACATACTAACATACTAAAGTTTTCGGCAAAAGGCGAGGGGTTTTCCACGCCGAGTGAGACAATAAAAAAGGGATATCAAACATCTCCTGATATCCCCTTTTGGATGGACCGCTACAAATCTAAAGTTTCTATCGAGTCTTAAACCCAGCCCCTCAGCTTACAAGCTTCCGCCACACGGGCCACAGAAACGAGGTAGGCGGCCTGTCTCATGTTGACCTTCTCCCGTAAATACATCTGAGAAACCCCGTGAAAGGCCCGGGTCATCTTTTCATCCAACCTTTGGTGGATCTCCTCAAGGGGCCAGTAAAAATTGTAAGTATTCTGAACCTGCTCAAAATAGGATACCGTTACCCCCCCCGCATTGGCGAGGAAATCGGGAAGAACAAAGACATTATTCTGATGGAGGATATCATCGGCTTCGGGTGTCATTGGTCCGTTGGCCAGCTCACAAGAAATCTTGCACTTGATTCGATCTGCATTGGTCGCTGTAATCACATTTTCAAGGGCGGACGGGAAGAGAACGGTAACCTCCAGTTCCAGAAGCTCTTCGTTGCTAATGCTTTCGGCTCCCGGGAATCCATGAAGACTGCCGGACTTAAGCTTATAATCCACCACCTGTTTCGGATCTAACCCTTTCGCGTTATAAATCCCTCCTCTGGAATCCGAAGCGGCAACCAATTTAAGTCCGAGGATTTCACTCCCTAACAGAGCGGCGTATTGACCGGCATTTCCAAAGCCCTGTATGGCCATGGTTTTCCCCCGGAGATCGATGTTTAATTGTTTGGCGGCTTCACGCGTGACATAGACGCCGCCCCGCGCCGTCGCATCTCCCCGGCCCTCTGATCCTCCGAGGGGAATCGGTTTGCCCGTGATGACACCGGGATGATGATGCCCAACCATCGTTTCGTACTCGTCCATCATCCAGGCCATAATCTGAGGAGTCGTATAGACATCCGGAGCGGGCACGTCTTTCGAAACCGATATCGTCCAGGCGATGGCCCGAATATAGGCGCGAGCCAGCCGCTGCTTCTCAGCCTCTGACATCGATTTCGGATTGC
>Ga0194119_10006544_pt1 | contig 16817 bp, 13 predicted proteins | sample TA2MahC100mmetaG_FD_148620 | JGI IMG/M metagenome (GOLD analysis project Ga0194119, IMG submission 148620) | Freshwater microbial communities from Lake Tanganyika, Tanzania - TA2015018 Mahale Deep Cast 100m | ecosystem: Environmental > Aquatic > Freshwater > Lake | place: Tanzania: Lake...
GGGGAGGACGAGTTGCTAATACAGGAGATTTTCGGTAAAATGACGGCTGTCGTCACACAGGAGAAAGCCCCGGAACGGATAAACAAGAAATTCTGCAAAACCTGTGCATATTATGAATTTTGCTGGGTTTAACTTGTTTTGTTTCAGTCAGCCGTGTCGTCGGAGTCAGGATTAGAGTACCCAATCGCACCCAAACAGTCAGCTCCTGTAATTGCTTGAATTTTTATTTATATGTAAAATAATAACATAAAGCATGTCGTCAGACCCCCGTTATTTTTCCGCCACGCAACACTGACGACAAAAACTAACGTTTATATCATTTATAAGTCAATAAAACCAAGCCTTCCCAGCCGTTTGATGTGCGGCTTCTAATTGCACCAATATGGAATTGAAACTGATCTTGCCTCGGAGGCAATTGCCCTGCGCAAAACATCTTCTAATTGCACCAATATGGAATTGAAACCCGATTACTGCAAGCAGCGTGGCATATCGAGCGAGCGCTTCTAATTGCACCAATATGGAATTGAAACATCCATCAGTTCCGGGCTGGATGTCAGTTTCCCTCAGCCTTCTAATTGCACCAATATGGAATTGAAACAAGCCAATGCGCTGAGAGGATCGCTGGCGTACATTGCTTCTAATTGCACCAATATGGAATTGAAACGCAGCAACCTCGGCCGACTGGACGGCTGGACCCTACTTCTAATTGCACCAATATGGAATTGAAACAGGCGCTGGCGGCGTTGGAGAGCGTGATTCTTATCCGCCTTCTAATTGCACCAATATGGAATTGAAACCTGGTACTCCGCCATAGAAACGTAATACTTTCCCCTCCTTCTAATTGCACCAATATGGAATTGAAACTATGCGTGGGACGTGGAGAAGGCTCAGAAATATGCTCTTCTAATTGCACCAATATGGAATTGAAACAGGTTCAGCGGGAGCATGCGCTGGAGCGCAGGCGGACTTCTAATTGCACCAATATGGAATTGAAACGAGAAAGCAGGCAACCCTGAAGATCGGTATGACCGACTTCTAATTGCACCAATATGGAATTGAAACGATATCGAATTTGAGTATCCCTTTTGCGATTAAAGACTTCTAATTGCACCAATATGGAATTGAAACATGTCTGCATGGCGAATAAAACCTGCAGAGTGCCTTCTTCTAATTGCACCAATATGGAATTGAAACTCTGCGGGGTCGAGGGCGACACTGCACATCTTGCCCTTCTAATTGCACCAATATGGAATTGAAACTGGTACACAGCACCCATTCCCTCAAAAAGAGGGAAGAGCTTCTAATTGCACCAATATGGAATTGAAACTCGAGGTAGTAACCGTTTCCGAGTACGGGATAATTCCTTCTAATTGCACCAATATGGAATTGAAACCGATCAAGACGCAATGTGGGCGGCGGCCGAACCGGTACTTCTAATTGCACCAATATGGAATTGAAACTCAAAAAAGTCCGGCCACCCTCCTCCACAACCTGCACTTCTAATTGCACCAATATGGAATTGAAACTACTTCTCCAATTGTCCAATCAGCACATCTGAACCCTTCTAATTGCACCAATATGGAATTGAAACGCTTTCCGAGCTGTGAAGCGTACGAGTATTTAGCCGCTTCTAATTGCACCAATATGGAATTGAAACATCGGAACGCCTGGCGCACTATCAATTATCAGATCCTTCTAATTGCACCAATATGGAATTGAAACCTTTCCGCGTCGCGCCCTCTCATGAGCGGCTTCAATCTTCTAATTGCACCAATATGGAATTGAAACATGCCAAACTGATCCCGAGAAAGAACAAAAAAAATCCCTTCTAATTGCACCAATATGGAATTGAAACTTTCATAGCACAACAGTTTAGTTTAATCAAGCCACTCTTCTAATTGCACCAATATGGAATTGAAACTACTGCAACAAGCCTATCCATTTTGTAAAGACGGCTTCTAATTGCACCAATATGGAATTGAAACTAAGCCCACTTCGGGAACTCCATAGCCGCACCGGCCTTCTAATTGCACCAATATGGAATTGAAACCTTGCAAAAATCTTGTGCCGCTTATACGGCAAAACCTTCTAATTGCACCAATATGGAATTGAAACTACTTAACACCAGAAACTGTAAAATTGTCAGATTTTACTTCTAATTGCACCAATATGGAATTGAAACTACGTTTTTGATGTCGGGAATCCCTTGTACGCAACACTTCTAATTGCACCAATATGGAATTGAAACCTCCTCTTGCAGGTCGGATTGCACAAGGATCACCTCCCCTTCTAATTGCACCAATATGGAATTGAAACACAACCTCATTGATGCCGTCCATCCGGGAAACGGTTGCTTCTAATTGCACCAATATGGAATTGAAACAACTCACCTGTCAGGTATTCCGAATCAAGACCTACCTTCTAATTGCACCAATATGGAATTGAAACTGCCCACCCGCGACTCAACGATATCCAAGGAGAACCGCTTCTAATTGCACCAATATGGAATTGAAACTCCGGAAACCGGTTCTCCTTGGATATCGTTGAGTCGCTTCTAATTGCACCAATATGGAATTGAAACAGCGTTATCTCGATATCGACACCGGTGAACGACCGACTTCTAATTGCACCAATATGGAATTGAAACTACGCATACAGGGCCGAACTGGTTGTTGATCTTGTCCTTCTAATTGCACCAATATGGAATTGAAACGCAAGAGGAGCGGATTGATAACCTGCTCCATGGTCGCTTCTAATTGCACCAATATGGAATTGAAACCGGTCTCTTCCATGTCCGGAGCACCCGGGTAGCTCCTTCTAATTGCACCAATATGGAATTGAAACATTGTACGGGATTCCGAGCTTGTCCATTATCTCGAAGTCTTCTAATTGCACCAATATGGAATTGAAACGCAATCATAATCGAGGCTGCAAGGTTCCATCCCTGCTTCTAATTGCACCAATATGGAATTGAAACTATGCCATGCTCCACACCACCTTTGCGGTGTATGGCTTCTAATTGCACCAATATGGAATTGAAACTTTTCTCGGCGTCCCACATCGAATTATCAGCCCACCTTCTAATTGCACCAATATGGAATTGAAACGTGTACTGCATCAGTACAACATCGTTATACCGAGACCTTCTAATTGCACCAATATGGAATTGAAACCCGGCACCCGGCAACTGTTTCACCCGCTGTCAGCTCTGTCTTCTAATTGCACCAATATGGAATTGAAACTAAGCCGGCCGTAATCCATTTTCTTTTTTAAAATCCTTCTAATTGCACCAATATGGAATTGAAACGACGTATCTGCGTCTTGAGGTCGTCCAGCATGTATTCTTCTAATTGCACCAATATGGAATTGAAACTGAGTTTTTCGAACTGCCCCTGAGATACCCCGGCATCTTCTAATTGCACCAATATGGAATTGAAACAATGCTGATAGTGCAGCCATCTGCAGCTGCAACTCTCTTCTAATTGCACCAATATGGAATTGAAACTAATCATCAAAACAGCAAGGAATACCCCTATAATATGCTTCTAATTGCACCAATATGGAATTGAAACATGTTGGCCTGAAACGACTGTTGTTGCCGAGCCGCTCTTCTAATTGCACCAATATGGAATTGAAACATGCAGGAACAGCTCGTACATTTCCGCACGCTTGTTTTCCTTCTAATTGCACCAATATGGAATTGAAACCAGTTCCCCGATTTTCACCGGGAACACCTCGCTTGGGCTTCTAATTGCACCAATATGGAATTGAAACGAAGTGATACCATATATCTCCGATGCCGACTTGCGCGGCTTCTTCTAATTGCACCAATATGGAATTGAAACCTCCCTCCGCCCGAATTGTCGGATCAAGTATATCCCACTTCTAATTGCACCAATATGGAATTGAAACGGACTTTAGCCCCCGGTTCCGGGAGCCGGTCGGACCTTCTAATTGCACCAATATGGAATTGAAACTATGAGCGCCTCAAGTTCTTCGGACAGTGAAAGAGCTTCTAATTGCACCAATATGGAATTGAAACGCGGCACAAAATAGACGAGTGGTGGAGTTTTTTGGCTTCTAATTGCACCAATATGGAATTGAAACGCATATTTCCGCATCTGGGGGAAAGATGCGGAGTACCTTCTAATTGCACCAATATGGAATTGAAACTGATTCCGATCGGCTTATAACTACGTACCATTTCACTTCTAATTGCACCAATATGGAATTGAAACTGCGATTCTGACTGAGCTTGAACGCGAAAGCTCGCAGGAACTTCTAATTGCACCAATATGGAATTGAAACCGATCTGCCGCTGGTGTTCAATACGACCGGTTTCAACTTCTAATTGCACCAATATGGAATTGAAACTTTGCAAGGGCTTCAACATTGAGCGACTTTTTCTCTGCTTCTAATTGCACCAATATGGAATTGAAACTTTTTCTGCTCCTGCGGGATCAACAGCCCAGCCTCTTCTAATTGCACCAATATGGAATTGAAACCGGATGTGATCCCGCGTGGAAGTGTAGAAGTATTGCACTTCTAATTGCACCAATATGGAATTGAAACTACGTTGACACCGTGCCGCCCGTCCCGACTGCCGTCTTCTAATTGCACCAATATGGAATTGAAACGTTCATTGAGATAGCTGATTCGATAGACGAGAAGATTCTTCTAATTGCACCAATATGGAATTGAAACAAGACCGCCGCAATCGATGTAACACTTTGCTGGCTTTTCTTCTAATTGCACCAATATGGAATTGAAACTGGGAGTGGTGCCCCGTGTGCGGATGGGCAGCGCGGCTTCTAATTGCACCAATATGGAATTGAAACATACGAACAAGCGCGAACTGTGAGAGAAAAAGCTCCCTTCTAATTGCACCAATATGGAATTGAAACGCTCTACTTCATCGGCAAAATGGCTCCACTGCTACTCCTTCTAATTGCACCAATATGGAATTGAAACACGCGAACAAATCACGGATGGCCGAAGCCGTAAAAACCCTTCTAATTGCACCAATATGGAATTGAAACCAATGAGGACCGGGAAGGAGATTCGGGATTGGCCGGCTTCTAATTGCACCAATATGGAATTGAAACATCGATGGGATACCCTTGCTGCGTGCATCTACGAGGTGCTTCTAATTGCACCAATATGGAATTGAAACTGATCATTAGAATTAATGAGTTAGGTATAACAAAGCTTCTAATTGCACCAATATGGAATTGAAACTTTGCTCACAGGCGATCTGCCCTTCAAGCTGCATCTGCTTCTAATTGCACCAATATGGAATTGAAACTCTGCTGCTTGTCGGTCAGTGTCGGGCGGTCAGCGCTTCTAATTGCACCAATATGGAATTGAAACCTTCATAAGCTGTGCCTTGCCCGAATTTCTCAGCCCTTCTAATTGCACCAATATGGAATTGAAACCCTACGTGATTGATCTTTTCGGTAAGCTCAAGTTGCCCCTTCTAATTGCACCAATATGGAATTGAAACTGGTGTTGATCGGTTATTGTTGTTTGATTTCAGATTCTTCTAATTGCACCAATATGGAATTGAAACAATCGACTGGATTGCGAACATGGGGCGCGAGGAAGCCTTCTAATTGCACCAATATGGAATTGAAACGTCATCTTCTGTAGCTGGCCCGGCAATTTCGTATATTCCTTCTAATTGCACCAATATGGAATTGAAACTGAGGTTCGGTCGGTCGTCGGTTGTGAAAGCAAGGCTTCTAATTGCACCAATATGGAATTGAAACAAATTTCCGGACAGTTGCTCTTTTTTCCTTAAAAATCTTCTAATTGCACCAATATGGAATTGAAACTCAAAGTTTTTCAGTATTCCGGATTCGTCGCACACCTTCTAATTGCACCAATATGGAATTGAAACTTCGCCCGGAGCCCAGTTGAAAACTTTTGTCGCGGCTTCTAATTGCACCAATATGGAATTGAAACATGGATATGCAGGTGCTCTTGACATTGTAGGGGATCCTTCTAATTGCACCAATATGGAATTGAAACTCATCACTTTCCCTATACCGAACAAATATAGGCGTTCTTCTAATTGCACCAATATGGAATTGAAACCGTGAGTTCTTTTTACGTTCTGATAAGAATTGCCGGGCTTCTAATTGCACCAATATGGAATTGAAACGCCGCTTGCCATACCCTCGATCAACCTGCAAAGTCTTCTTCTAATTGCACCAATATGGAATTGAAACGTCTTCCATTTCGGTTTTGAGCGACTCGGCCATTGCGCTTCTAATTGCACCAATATGGAATTGAAACGTGGCAAAGTCGATGCTGGAGGTATGTTTTAAGGTTGCTTCTAATTGCACCAATATGGAATTGAAACCTCTGCCCCTTCATAGTATCGACAATCGCTTCCCCCTTCTAATTGCACCAATATGGAATTGAAACAACGTCCAGAACTGCATCAGCTCAGGATCTTGAAGCACTTCTAATTGCACCAATATGGAATTGAAACGGAAAGCCCAAGCTGTTGCAGAGCGTCCGCCGGATTCTTCTAATTGCACCAATATGGAATTGAAACAGATCCCAATAGCTGTAGGTCGGAAGTCTGGATTCGCTTCTAATTGCACCAATATGGAATTGAAACCCGTCATACCTCCCCGGAGATACATCTCTACAAGCTGACTTCTAATTGCACCAATATGGAATTGAAACAAAGGTATATTTCAAGCCGTTCGCTCCACATGCTACTTCTAATTGCACCAATATGGAATTGAAACAACAGGTGGCATTAAAGGCAGCATCACTCGGGGTACCTTCTAATTGCACCAATATGGAATTGAAACCAGCATTCGGGGTACATGGTGGTTTTTTGAATCCCTCTTCTAATTGCACCAATATGGAATTGAAACTAAGTCTGGAGATAAGGTTGAATGGGTTGACGTTATCTTCTAATTGCACCAATATGGAATTGAAACATCAGATTGATTATTATTCCGCTCGGATCTGATTGCTTCTAATTGCACCAATATGGAATTGAAACTGGCGACAATTGTTGCAACAGCGGTCTGCCCGGCTGCGCTTCTAATTGCACCAATATGGAATTGAAACTCGACAGAGCCTTCGACGGCGGCAGCTGAAGCTCTACTTCTAATTGCACCAATATGGAATTGAAACCCTGCTGGATGAGGCGGGGTTGTGCATTGAGGAGCTTCTTCTAATTGCACCAATATGGAATTGAAACTACAGTTCCTCGTGCAGCTCGTCGTGGGCTTTACGGGCTTCTAATTGCACCAATATGGAATTGAAACAGAGTCTGCGACGCAGGCTGCTGTGCTGCCACCGCCCTCTTCTAATTGCACCAATATGGAATTGAAACCCTGAACTGACCTCGTGAAAAAGCATAATGGTATCCCTTCTAATTGCACCAATATGGAATTGAAACTGGATGAAGAGACCAAGCAGAGGCTTGCGGCGCTCCTTCTAATTGCACCAATATGGAATTGAAACACAGACTTGGCCCTTATCGCATGAAAAACCTGCGCACTTCTAATTGCACCAATATGGAATTGAAACTTTCGAAACAGACGAAAAATGGGAAATAGATCGCGTCTTCTAATTGCACCAATATGGAATTGAAACTAGACTATGGTGACGGTATGGTGTTAGTGTCACCACTTCTAATTGCACCAATATGGAATTGAAACGAATCAAATATACTTCGAATTCAGTTTAGACGATATACTTCTAATTGCACCAATATGGAATTGAAACATACCGGTATGAATAGTTTCGAGAATACTTTCATAACTTCTAATTGCACCAATATGGAATTGAAACGTATTGCTCCATTGATATAGCCAAAAATTTTATGCACTTCTAATTGCACCAATATGGAATTGAAACCCGAACAATCCGGCTACGACGACGACATCGAGCCGCTCCCTTCTAATTGCACCAATATGGAATTGAAACCACCCTTGCTCACCCAGACGTTGCCGCAGCATCCGGACTTCTAATTGCACCAATATGGAATTGAAACCTGGATTGCCTACGTCAACCGCGACGCCGACCAGGCCCTTCTAATTGCACCAATATGGAATTGAAACGCGTCCAGGACTGGATCGACCGCAACGAACCCAAAGCTTCTAATTGCACCAATATGGAATTGAAACAAATTGAATCGATCAAAGCTGAAATTGAAAAACGCGCTTCTAATTGCACCAATATGGAATTGAAACACGACAATTGCTTCCGTGTGGGCTGATCGTGACTACTTCTAATTGCACCAATATGGAATTGAAACTAAATTTTGGCATGTAGCTCAATGGTAGAGCGCCCGGCTTCTAATTGCACCAATATGGAATTGAAACGGTGCATAAGCTCTATGCTTTTGTGCTCGCGACCGCTTCTAATTGCACCAATATGGAATTGAAACGTGGGATTTCCTTCTCAGAATCGTAATACATATCCAACTTCTAATTGCACCAATATGGAATTGAAACGCAAATCACCGATCGTTGCAATGAGGCCGGACAATCTTCTAATTGCACCAATATGGAATTGAAACCTGCTTCAGCTCCGCAGCAAAACGCTCCACCTCTCCGCTTCTAATTGCACCAATATGGAATTGAAACCACACTGGAAGCCAAGGCGCCGAAGCGCCTCAGCTCCTTCTAATTGCACCAATATGGAATTGAAACGCATGGTATCGATCGACGTTTGACGCTTTTGTTCAGGCTTCTAATTGCACCAATATGGAATTGAAACAGAAGAATGTTGTCGTAAACATGCTTCAGGTTCTGCGTCTTCTAATTGCACCAATATGGAATTGAAACTGTAAAACCCGGTGTGGCATTACGTGATTATTAAGTTCTTCTAATTGCACCAATATGGAATTGAAACATGTGCCTGCGGACAGGACGTTCCGTGATGCATGGGCTTCTAATTGCACCAATATGGAATTGAAACGCCTTTTCCTTGAGAGTTGCCTGTATAAGCGCCTGCCTTCTAATTGCACCAATATGGAATTGAAACTTTTTTTCAGTCCAAGATCCGATCATGTACACATCTTTCTTCTAATTGCACCAATATGGAATTGAAACCCTCGGTACTGGCGTGGGGCAGGGCCGTTCTGTTTTTTCTTCTAATTGCACCAATATGGAATTGAAACTGGCTCGAAAAGTATAAAACGGATGTATACCCACGTCTCTTCTAATTGCACCAATATGGAATTGAAACCAGCCCATGCACCGCGTTCTTTACCTGCTCCGCCTTTCTTCTAATTGCACCAATATGGAATTGAAACGCAAGGAACTTCAGGCTTTGCCCGATGTTGTACGTTCTTCTAATTGCACCAATATGGAATTGAAACTAATAAGGCGGTTGAAATTGCCAAAAGCGACTGTCTCTTCTAATTGCACCAATATGGAATTGAAACGACACCAGCCTTCCGAAACTCCTCGGCCAGATCGCGCTTCTAATTGCACCAATATGGAATTGAAACTCGGTAGGGTTATGAGGTCAGAAGACAAGGATCCTCCCTTCTAATTGCACCAATATGGAATTGAAACTTATAGTGCGCCGTAATAAACTCCCAATACGACGTAGCTTCTAATTGCACCAATATGGAATTGAAACCCAGTTTCCGTGAACGTCAATTTTGCTCCTGCAAGTCTTCTAATTGCACCAATATGGAATTGAAACGAATCTTTTTGGATAGCATAACAGCAAGAAACCCCCTTCTAATTGCACCAATATGGAATTGAAACAATACCCCGTCAGGTGTCACCCTTACAGCTACTTGGGCTTCTAATTGCACCAATATGGAATTGAAACCCGGTGAGGGACGTTTTTATATTCAGGTTTGCCATATAACTTCTAATTGCACCAATATGGAATTGAAACTGCAAAAAAATCAAAACAAGTTATTACAGTTGCAACTTCTAATTGCACCAATATGGAATTGAAACCATGAGCATGGACGACATCGCAGCCCGCATGGGCCGCCTTCTAATTGCACCAATATGGAATTGAAACGCGAAATGGCGTTAATCAAACGGAAAAGGATACAACACTTCTAATTGCACCAATATGGAATTGAAACCAAACCGAGCGTGGCAAGAGAAAATGTATAAACATACTTCTAATTGCACCAATATGGAATTGAAACAATGGAGGGTTCGCTATCACAACATCAACCATCCTGCTTCTAATTGCACCAATATGGAATTGAAACTACGAACCAGACGCGGCAGCATCGGTAACAGACACCCTTCTAATTGCACCAATATGGAATTGAAACAGTAACTTCATGGCCGGGATTTTCTCGGTAGCAATCTCTTCTAATTGCACCAATATGGAATTGAAACATCTCCCTGGCTTGTGCCGTCGGGGATAACCCGGCAACTTCTAATTGCACCAATATGGAATTGAAACCCAGCCTGCACTGCCGAATAGTACCCAGGCACAGCACTTCTAATTGCACCAATATGGAATTGAAACCTGACCGGATTTGCTCTATTCCCTCTTTTTGAGGGCCTTCTAATTGCACCAATATGGAATTGAAACCCGACGGAGGAGGCACCGAAGAACGCATCTACAGCGCTTCTAATTGCACCAATATGGAATTGAAACCGGATCAATTAATGCCACTTTTTCTATCGGCAAAATACTTCTAATTGCACCAATATGGAATTGAAACCTCAATGTCGGCAACGTTATACCCGTACCAGCCGCACTTCTAATTGCACCAATATGGAATTGAAACTACGCCGATTCTGCAAGGCGTGAAGTCCTTGACGAGACTTCTAATTGCACCAATATGGAATTGAAACCCAGCAACCCGGTTGCAATAGCCGACAGCGATAAACCTTCTAATTGCACCAATATGGAATTGAAACCTAGTAGCCAAGAACGGCGTGCTCAAGCAAACCGACTTCTAATTGCACCAATATGGAATTGAAACCTAGTAGCCAAGAACGGCGTGCTCAAGCAAACCGACTTCTAATTGCACCAATATGGAATTGAAACGAGGGTGTTGCCGCTCCGGATCCTCCAAGACCCGACAATACTTCTAATTGCACCAATATGGAATTGAAACGATAAATTGTATAGCGTAATGACTGAAGAAATGATTATCTTCTAATTGCACCAATATGGAATTGAAACGCCGTCAAGTTGTATCATAACAACAAACCATACTGCTTCTAATTGCACCAATATGGAATTGAAACGATCATCTGTAATTGTGTCATACTTTGACGATTTATAACTTCTAATTGCACCAATATGGAATTGAAACCTGATAGACAGCTGCAGAGTGTTGTACCCTTCGCCGCCTTCTAATTGCACCAATATGGAATTGAAACCGCAATAACTCCTTTCATTCCAGCCACTCCGGATAACTTCTAATTGCACCAATATGGAATTGAAACTCAAAAAATTCGACGCCAATACCGTCAACTGTAAACTCCTTCTAATTGCACCAATATGGAATTGAAACACAATCATCAGTTGCAAACCCCATTCCGGCAAAATGTCTTCTAATTGCACCAATATGGAATTGAAACACACCTGAGAGCCCTGAGGACTTGAATAACATTTACGCTTCTAATTGCACCAATATGGAATTGAAACTCAGCCTTGCGCGTTCGGCGCGGTACGCCGTGCGGACTTCTAATTGCACCAATATGGAATTGAAACTCATAGTTGATGTACTGGACGGGATCAAAATATTCGCTTCTAATTGCACCAATATGGAATTGAAACATCTGAAACTGCCCGTACCAGTCCATCGCCGCGAGACTTCTAATTGCACCAATATGGAATTGAAACTTTCAATCAGGCACGTAACTGTATCGCCGGCAACAGGCTTCTAATTGCACCAATATGGAATTGAAACGATCTCAACAGGGACAACCGGTGTGAAACCGGGACTTCTAATTGCACCAATATGGAATTGAAACGTTATTACATGTGCTGTATCTCCGAGAGGTATACTACTTCTAATTGCACCAATATGGAATTGAAACTGGGTAAATCGTTAGGAAACTCGGCTGAAGCTTATGTCTTCTAATTGCACCAATATGGAATTGAAACGAAATGACCGCACCTTCTGGCGGTTACCTCGAAGAACTTCTAATTGCACCAATATGGAATTGAAACTAATAAACCCACGCTTGAGACACTCGCTTATCAGGCTTCTAATTGCACCAATATGGAATTGAAACATGGCATCTTCAAGCCTCTCGGTATACTCTTTTTGTGCTTCTAATTGCACCAATATGGAATTGAAACAAAAATCAGTTACAGCTCCTTCTGTGTCGGATGAGGCTTCTAATTGCACCAATATGGAATTGAAACTCGCTACCGGTTCCACCGTTGTGGGTATAAGCATCCCTTCTAATTGCACCAATATGGAATTGAAACCATGACGCAGACCGCAATGCCGAGCCCTGGTCGATCTCTTCTAATTGCACCAATATGGAATTGAAACAGATGCAATGGCGAAGGATCTTATGCGGTGCCAAGCCTTCTAATTGCACCAATATGGAATTGAAACACCAGTTAAAAAATCCGGGATATGGCGAGTACCCCTTGCTTCTAATTGCACCAATATGGAATTGAAACGAGGCGTCATGGAGGGCATTGAGGCGACGGTTGACCTGCTTCTAATTGCACCAATATGGAATTGAAACTAATTGTAATCACCATATTCCGACCCGGGAACAGGTCTTCTAATTGCACCAATATGGAATTGAAACTCTTATGCTTGCCTTTCGCAACTCGATACCCCAAAACCCTTCTAATTGCACCAATATGGAATTGAAACAGGTGTAAACCAAGGTGTAAACCTTGGGAATACGGCTTCTAATTGCACCAATATGGAATTGAAACTACGGTTTCCCCTTTACCCCTTCCCGTCATTAAGAACCTTCTAATTGCACCAATATGGAATTGAAACGATGGGAAAGAGGACTGGGTGACGATCAACAAGACGGTCTTCTAATTGCACCAATATGGAATTGAAACGTGCCTGTGCAATTTCCGCCAGCGCATCGGCAACAACTTCTATTTGCACCAATATGGAATTGAAACCTCGTCTCATTGCCCTGATTGCCCAATGATGCGTCACTTCTAATTGCACCAATATGGAATTGAAACGGGTTTGCCTATCCCTGGCCTCCGCGACATAGTCGCGCTTCTAATTGCACCAATATGGAATTGAAACCGGTTAAGGTTGCGTGTTCCTCGCTCGCAACAAGGCCTTCTAATTGCACCAATATGGAATTGAAACCGGCAAACAGCTTGTGAAATAGTCATGCCTCTTATTACTTCTAATTGCACCAATATGGAATTGAAACTCCGAATATTGTTGACCTTACGCTAAATGTATCGCCCTTCTAATTGCACCAATATGGAATTGAAACAATCCTGACTCGGTTTTGTAAACCAAATTTGCGTTTGTCTTCTAATTGCACCAATATGGAATTGAAACTGAAATTTCTGGTGATTGTCCCATAGCAATCGGGCCGCTTCTAATTGCACCAATATGGAATTGAAACGTAGAAGCCGAGCTTCGTTCTCTTCCGCCGTCGCTTCTTCTAATTGCACCAATATGGAATTGAAACGGTAATGCACGAACCGGTTCATCCGGTCGAGCACTTCACTTCTAATTGCACCAATATGGAATTGAAACCTCAAGGACGCAGTGTCTGCATATCAGACTGCGCAGCTTCTAATTGCACCAATATGGAATTGAAACGTTTACGTGAAAGAGCTTTACGCAAAAAATAACTCCTTCTAATTGCACCAATATGGAATTGAAACATCAAACGCACAGATCACACTGAGCGTGGCGCACGCTTCTAATTGCACCAATATGGAATTGAAACGTCATGCAGACGCTTGTGTCGGGCATGATCGGCGGCCTTCTAATTGCACCAATATGGAATTGAAACTCGTGCTTCGCTTGACGGCGGATCTACATGGGGAACTTCTAATTGCACCAATATGGAATTGAAACTTATCTGCTAATGCAACTCGACGAAGTCGTGATAACTTCTAATTGCACCAATATGGAATTGAAACGGTGATACAGTGAATCTGAGTTTAACCGGATTCGGTAGCTTCTAATTGCACCAATATGGAATTGAAACTTTGTCTCGTTGTCCGGGCAACGGAACCGGAGTGCACCCTTCTAATTGCACCAATATGGAATTGAAACGATGTACTCCTCTCCATGTACTGATGAGTAGCCCATGTCTTCTAATTGCACCAATATGGAATTGAAACGCTAAAGAGGCAAAGTGGGGACGCTCGCAATTTCGTAAACTAACGCGATAATTAGTCTACGGCCTCTACACATCAATCATCAACGGCAAAGCTGTTATCGTCGATTTCGAACCGGTCCCCGAACTGCGTGACTCTGACCAGTAGTTGGGGGACATTTGTAACCGCTTAAACTTTTATTCTGAATTCATCAACATACGACGGGGTTTTAGCTGAATATAATGGCGGACAGGAATGTCCGCCCTCCTTTAAGGGGGAGGGACACTTTGGGGATCGTACATTTGGCTTTTCGACAACTGAAACACCCAGTCCGGCAACATCGAACACCTAATCCGCTCAGAAGCAACAAAGTGTTCGATTTTTCGCGGATTTACTGTTTGACCTTTTGCGGACGAAGTGTTTGATGTTCAGCGAATTTTGTGTTCGATGTTCGACGGATTATGAAGCTGAGTATTCTGCCGCATAGTGTACCACCAGTTCTGCAGGGGATTCCTGGACGCAGCGCAAGAGTGTCGCGCCCCCGCGGGCACGTGGATTGAAACACGGTGACAATCCTGAATGGCAGATTGTATTCACCTCGCCCGGAGTGTGGGTGTTTTAAAGGCCGTAGCAGCAGTAGCGAGGCCTGCGAGCTGCTTTAGCCGACATCGATTTGCATGTGTCTTGCCAGCTCATGAAAATAATCCCTCGACCAGATTTTCAAGGCCTCGACATCTTTCACAAACCTTGAGACGTCAGTCTTGGCAGCCTCCACATCAAGCGCATTGATTCGCTGATGGAGCAACTGGCGAAATGCTGGTTCTGTGAGATACTCGTTCTGCAGATGACCACTCTGCTTTGCACGACTGATGAAGTGAGAAAGACTCATCGACGTTCCCTTTCTCACATACCACTCGAAATCGAACCAGTCACGACCCTTGATTCTGCTTTTCCAGTTTCTGAAAAGCAGGGCGTGCATCTTGCCGGCAAACAGGTCTGGCAGGCTGAAGCATTTGACATAGAAGGAAAATGGCTGGAGAAGCAGTTTTTCCTCGGTTGCAAAACCCAATGCTGGTACCGTATCGACCTCAAACTTGATCTTGATAATTTTGTCCGCATGAACGGCAACGCTGAAAAGACGGGTGTCGCCTTTCAGAAAAGCAGACTCGATGCCCGTCCGAACCGTTTTCCTTTTGGCTGATATTTCAACATCGAGCCCTAATGCTGTAAACTCTTCCCTGACCGCCTTGAAACAGGGTTCAAGCGAAAAGGCCGGATCAGCGACGAGCAGGGAGAAATCAAGGTCCTCGGAAAACCTGGGCAACCCGTAAAAGATCCGCAGGCAGGTGCCTCCGTAAAATGCCGCCTTGTCGAAAAAGCCTCCTCGATACAATCCGGCAAGCGCTATTTCCTGCATCACTTCACGCAGACCATTAAACTCCCCTTCGGTTGTCGTCGTATCATATTTCTCGAGCATCTGCCGCAGTACCGTCATGATGCCTCCCGTTGCAGACCGTTAATCAGGGTAAGCAGCGCTTGCAGCATATCAGCCTTCACATTGACAGCAATACAGGCCCTTATGACTTCAGGATTGAAATGAGCCAAGGCATCTTCATCGATGCGCAGGTCGTCAAACAGCAGTTCGTGCAATGCTTGCTGTGACCGGACATTAAGGTTTCTGGTGAAGATGAGCTTGTCACAGAGCGCCTTTTCCGGAGATGCCATCAAAAAACCTGTTTGATCGGGATTCTCGACCCGATCGATACCAATGGAATACAGTTGAAGCTGTGCATGGGTATAGGAAAAGCGACCAACAGGCAGGTCATACACCTTGCCCCGCTTTATCGTCATCGAGGTCACTTCGATCACCCGTTCTGGAATGATTCCGTAATGGGACAAGGCATAATCCATCGAGACGTACGAGGGGCCATAAAGCAGGTTCGCCACAAGCGGTAAAGAAATCGGAATCCCGGTGAGTTCAGGGGAAACAGCATACAAGCCCTTCCTGATGGGCTGCAATAATCCATCATCGATCATCCGGACGATCTTGTCGTTCGGAGACCGATACTCCTCCAATATCGAGAGAAGGGTGCCATGCGTCAACGGGACACCTGCAAATGAGCGAAGCTTCTGCTCTAATCTCATAATTCAATAATTTGCACAGATAATCGAATATTATTCGGTTATCTGTGCAAATTAGCAAGCAACCGTCTTTTATACAAAATGAATTTTCTGTTCGTGGAGGCGTTGTTTTGCAATAAAAGTGTTCGATGTTTCGCGGATTTACTGTTCAACCTTTTGCGGACGAAGTGTTCGATGTTCAGCGGATTATGCTGCTGTCATCAAGCGGGTGCAGAGTCGATCCGGTTATGATCTGACCCGGAGGCAACTTGCGTCAAGAGAAGATAATTGTTTTTCGCTGGCATGAACCGGAGATCCAAAGATTTGCCTATGATTAGAACGGTCGAATACGAGATTCGGAAATTCAGACAGTTTCAGCCTGATTCCGGTTGACGGTGAACGGTTTGATGTGCTGCAGAACAGATTCCTCCTTCTGGGTGGCT
>Ga0194119_10006561_pt1 | contig 16791 bp, 17 predicted proteins | sample TA2MahC100mmetaG_FD_148620 | JGI IMG/M metagenome (GOLD analysis project Ga0194119, IMG submission 148620) | Freshwater microbial communities from Lake Tanganyika, Tanzania - TA2015018 Mahale Deep Cast 100m | ecosystem: Environmental > Aquatic > Freshwater > Lake | place: Tanzania: Lake...
TCTCCCGCTGCAACCGCTCACTCTCCTGCCGTAGCCGCGCGTTCTCGCGCTCCAACTCTCCGCGACTTGGTCCGGGCTCCTCACGTTGCTTTTTGCTCTGCGCCACCTACCCTACGCCACATGCTTGTGCTCCATTTGTTCAGTACCCGGTAAACAAATACCGGCAATGTTACGGCCAAGCCGGCGTTTTCGGGGTCGTACGATGTGGAGAACCGGCTCCAGTGGGGTTCGGAGCCGAGCGGCGAGGAAGTGTACGGGTACGGGGCGGATAACCGGCGGGTGTGTCAGAGTAAGTTGGTGAATGCCGGGACGGGCGCGGTGCAGGAGTTGTTGACGTGGTGGCAGGGCGGGAAGCGCGCGGGGCAGTATGAGTTGGGGTGGGGCGGCGGTGGGTCGACGCTGGCGTTCCGGACGATGGAGACGAATGTGTGGTTCGGGGGGGGGAAGCCGCTGCGGTTGGGCGCGGAGACGAATGTGGTGGCGGACCGGTTAGGGGGCGTGCGGCAGGGGAGCGGGAAGGATTACTTCCCGTACGGGCAGGAGAATCCTTCGACGACGGTGGGCGAGCTGGAGAAGTACGCGACGTACATGCATTACGGTCGGACGGATCTGGCGTATGCGGACCAGCGGTATTACACGAAGGGCGCGGGGCGGTTCATGACGGCCGATCCGGCAGGGGTTGGTCTAGTCGCCGCTCGACGGTGCGGGCAACTCTTGGCCCGCGCCGCGCCGCCGCGTCACCATCGCGCCCAGGTCATCAAACAGCGAGTACGCCACCGGCGTCACGATGAGCGTCAGCAGCAGCGACAAACTTTGCCCGCCGATTACGATGATCGCAATCGACCGCCGTTCTTCCGCGCCCGGACCCGTGCCGAGCGCCAGCGGCAACATGCCGGCGACTAGCGTCAACGTCGTCATCAGAATCGGGCGCAACCGGTCACGATTGGCCTGCATGATCGCCTGGAAACGCTCCATGCCCGCGCGCCGCAGGTTGTTCGTGTGATCCACCTGCAAAATCGAATTCTTCTTCACCACGCCGAACAATACGAGAATCCCGAGCGCGGAATAGAGGTTCAGCGTCTCTTTGAACATCCACAGCGACAAGAATCCGAATGGCACCGCCAGCGGCAGACTCAGCAAAATCGTCACCGGGTGAATCAGGCTTTCAAACTGCGAGGCGAGGATCATATACATGAACACGATCGACAACATGAAGGCGAGCAAGAACTCTTTGAGCGTCCGTTCGAACTCGCGCCCACGCCCGATCACCGTCGTCGAATACGTGGCGGGAAGATTGAGCGCGTCGGCCGCTTTGTACATTTCCGCCAATCGATCGGCGAGCGCATAGCCGGGCGCGACGTTGGCGCGGATGCCCACTTGCCGTTGCCGGTCGAGCCCTTCGATACGGTACGCCGACATCCCCTCGCGCATCCGCATCACGTTGTCCAGCCGCACCAGTCCCACTTTGTTCGACAACACATAAAGCTTGGCGACCGACGCCGCGTTGTTCCGGTCGACGCCAGTGAGCCGGATCTCGACGTCATAATCTTCGGCGAGCTTGTCGTCGCGGAAGCGCGACACTTCGTTGTCTCCGCCCACCATCAGCCGCAGTGAATTCGCGATGTCCGAGGCATCGACGCCGAGATCCGCCGCGCGTTCCCGATCAATCGTCACGCGTAATTCCGGCTTGGTCAAACGCAGCGTCGTATCCACGTCCAGTAACCCCGGAATGTTCAGCGCTGCGAGCCGCAACCGTTCGCTGTAGTCGTTCAACTCGTTGAGATCCGGTCCGCGAATGATGAAGTCGATATCCACCGGCGCCGAACCCTGGCTCACCGTCGCGATATTGGAGACCCGCACGCGCAGATCGGGGTACTGTTTCATCCTGGCGCGAATCGCCGCCATCACGTCGCGCTGAGAGTAAACGTTCTTGAATGCCTCGCCGGGTTTGCCTTCGAGGAGCTTGGAGAAAAATCGCAATGGCGAGAAGACGCGGTCTTCCACGTTTTCAATCCGGACAAACGACCGCCCCATGCTGACAGCCTGCAGGTAACCCACTCCCACGATGCTCATCACATGCTGCACGCCGGGCATGGGGCGAATGTCATCCTCGATGCGCTTGAGCACCTCCGTCATCGACGCGAGCGTGGTGCCCTCGGGCGCCATCACCGACATTTCAAATTCGCTCTCATCTAAATTGCTCGGCAGATACTCCTGCCGCATGATCTTGTAGAACGGCACGGTTGAGGCGACCACCGCCACCGCCAATCCCGCGACGAGAAACCGATGCCGCATGGACCAACCGAGCGCGCGCATGTACGTGCGCTTCACCCACCCATAAAATCCGGCGTGCGTGTTACCGTGCGATTTGACGGTGTGCGCGGACAAGAGCCGCGCACTCATCATCGGCGTCAGACTGAAGCTGACCAGCAGCGAAACGAGAATCGCCACGGTTGCCGTCAATCCGAAACTGAACAGGAATCGCCCGGAAATGCTGGACATGAACGACACCGGCAAAAACACCACCACCAGGCTGAGCGTGGTGGCCATCACGGCGAGGCCAATATCGCGTGTTGCTTCCACGGCGGCGGCCATGGGCGGCATCTGCTTCTCCTCGATGAACCGGAAAATGTTCTCAAGCACGACAATCGCGTCGTCAATCACCACGCCCACCATCAGCACCAGCGCGAGCATCGTGATGTTGTTCAGGGTGAAGCCCAGCCAGTACATCGCGCCGAAGGTGGCAATGATCGACGCCGGAATCGCGACGGCCGCGATCACCGTCGCGCGCCAGTCACGCATGAACAGCAGCACGACCAGGGAAGCGAGAATGCTGCCCAGCACCAGATGCATCTGCACTTCATGGAACGCGGCCTCGATGTAGCGCGACTGATCCTGCACTACTTCCAACTTCACGCCTTCGGGCAGCAGTTCCATGAGGCGCGGCAGCTTGGCCTTCACGTTGTGAATCACCTCAATCGTATTCGCGCCCGACTGCCGCCGCACTTCGATCGCCACCGCGTCTTGCCCGTCATAGCGCGCCACCGTGCGTTGTTCCTTGTGGCCGTCCTCGGCGTAGCCGATATCGCGCACGCGCACCGGCACGCCGCCGATGTTGGAAACCACGAGGTCGTTGAACAGCTTGGGATCCGGAAAACGGCCCATCGTGCGCAGAACCAGTTCGCGCACGCCTTCATCCACGCGCCCGCCCGGGATCTCGGAATTCTGCCGCGCGATGGCATCGCGGATCCGCACGATCGGTATCTTGTAGGCCGCGATCCGGTCCGCATCCACCCACACGTTGATCGCCCGCCGCTGCCCGCCGATCAGCAGAGCTTGGCCGACACCGCCCACCGATTCGATCGGGTCCTTTACGCTGCGCTCGGCGATTTCGTACAACTCGCGCGGCGTACGGTCACCGGCGAGCACGATCGTCATCACGGGTGAAGCGTCGGTGTCGAGCTTCTTGATCAGCGGCGGCTTGGCATCGCGCGGCAGCAAGCTGATCACGCCGGCCACCGCATCGCGCACATCCTGCGCGGCGACGTCAATCTGGCGGTCCAGCGTGAACGTGACGGTCACCACCGACAGACTCTCCACCGACGTGGCCCGGATATTGTCGATGCCTTCCACCGTGGCTACGGCATCTTCCACACGCTTGGTGATCGCGCTCTCGATCTCTTCCGGTGACGCGCCGGGCAGCACCGTGCGCACGCTGATGATCGGCATGTCGACGTTCGGAAACCGGTCGACGCCGAGCTTGGAGTAGGACACCGCGCCGACGACCACCAGCGCCATGATCAACATCACGGCGAAGACCGGTCGGCGGACGCAGACCTCAGCGAGCTTCTGCATGTTCGCTCATCGTTACTTTCATGCCCTTCACCATCCGGTCCATCGCGTCGGCTACGAGCGATTCGCCGACCTTCAATCCTTCGAGCACTTCCACGCGCCCTTCCGGCAAGCGCCGGGCCGTGCGCACCAGCCGTTGATCGAGCACACCATTCTTGACGACAAACATGCGCTCGGTGCCCGCAAAGCTGATCAGCGCGCTCGCCGGAGTCGAAATCCCTTTGGCGTTCGGATTGACCGTGATGGACGCCTCGACAAACGTACCCGGCCGCAGCGCGCTATCGGCATTCGGCAATTCGCCTTCCACCAGCAACGAACGATTCTGCGATTCGAGCGCCGGACTCAGCCGCACCACGCGGCCGGCGCGCTTCACCAGCCCGCCGTTCAGGGAAACATCAATCCGTTGCCCGGCGCGCACTTTCACCGCGAGGCGTTCGGGCACTTCCACGCGTACACGCACCGGATTCTGCTTCACCACCGTGGCAATCGGCGCGTTGGCAGGCAAGTACTCGCCCACTGAAGTGAGCCGCTTCGTAACTGCGCCGGCGAACGGCGCGCAGATGATCAGGTCCGTCAGGTTTTGTTTGGCCAACGCCAGATCCGCGCGGCGCTCGGCGAGTTGCGCACGCAACTGCATCACTTCTTCCACCACCGTCTGATAGTGGGCCTCGACCGCTTGCCGGCGCACCTGCGCCTTCTCCATGTCGATCTTCGAAACCACACCTTCCTTTTGCAGCCGCAGCGTAGTCTCGAAGATGAAGCGCGCCTCCTTGAGTTGGGCTTCGGCCTGCCGCACCATCGCAGTTTCCTCTGGCTTCACTTCGTCGGTGGGTCGATCGAGGATTCCCAACCGGGCGCGCGTTTGTTCGACGGCGGCTTCGGCGGCCCGCACTCGCTGGAGCTGGTCTTGCGGATTGAGTTCGGCGATCACCTGTCCGGCTTCGACCGGAGTGCCCAGGTCCACCGTCAGTTGCTGCACGCGCCCTGGAATCTTCACCGTCACCGTGGCCTGCTCCTCGGCGAACAACTCGCCGTTGGCCGCCACCACCTCGGGGATGTTGGAGAGCACGACGCGCTCCACGTTGACGCGCACGGGCGCCTTCTCTTCCTTGGCCGAGACCTTCTTTTCCGAGTAGGGCCCGGTACAGCCCCACCCTATCAGGATCAGTGAACACACGAAGCGAGCCCTCATAGATCGTTTCGACGATGATTCTCCCATATTTGTTACCCTCACCCGGCTTGCTACATTGGTCCGATATGCTTAGTGTACGGGACGTAGAGAGCGCGGCCGAACGGCTCCGGGACGCCATCTACCTCTCGCCGTGTGTGAAGTCGCTGTCGCTCTCTGAAATCACCGGCAATCAGGTTTTCCTGAAGCTGGAAAACCTTCAGATGACCGGTTCGTTCAAGGAACGCGGCGCGCTGAACCGGTTGCTGACGCTGTCGCAAGAAGAAGCAGCCCGCGGCGTGGCCACGGCGTCCGCGGGGAATCACGCGCAGGGCCTCGCTTACCATGCGACGCGGCTTGGCATTTCGGCCGAGATCGTCATGCCGCTCTATACCCCTCTGGTAAAAGTGACGCGGACGCAAGGCTACGGCGGCCAAGTGGTGCTGCACGGCGTGAACTACGACGAGGCCTACCAGGAAGCCCGGCGGCGCGCCGATGCGGCGGGCCGCGCGTTTGTGCATGCCTTTGACGATGAAGCCGTGATTGCGGGGCAAGGAACCATTGGCCTCGAAATCCTGCATCAGCAGCCACGCATTGACGCCGTGATTGCGCCCATTGGCGGAGGCGGATTGCTGGGCGGCATCGCCTGCGCGATCAAGGAGACGAACCCGCGTATTCGCGTGATCGGCGTGCAGACGGCGCGGCTGCCGTCGATGCTCGAAGCGCTCCAGGCGGGTGAGCCGGTAACGCTCAACGCCGCTACGACGATTGCCGATGGCATCGCGGTGCGCTGCGCGGGCGCGCTGACCCGGCCGTTGATTCAGAAATACGTCGACGAAATTGTCACCGTGGAAGAAGAAGAAATTGCCAGCGCGATTCTTTTCCTGCTGGAACACGAAAAGACGCTCGCCGAAGGCGCGGGTGCGGCGGCGTTGGCCGCGCTGGTGCACCGCAAGACCGCGCATCAGCGACTGCGCATCGCCGTACTCGTGTGCGGCGGCAACATCGACGTCACGCTGCTTTCACGCATCATCGAACGCGGCTTGGTGAAGGATGGCCGGTTGGTGCGGCTGCGCGTGCATCTCCCGGATCATCCAGGGGCGCTGATGAAGCTCTGCCACGTGATTGCCGATCAGCGTGCCAACATTGTGGAAACCAATCATGACCGCGCCTACTACGGCGTGAGCCTCGGCGATACGGTGATTGATATCACGCTGGAAACACGCGGCACCGATCACGTGGAAACGCTGCAACGCGCGCTCACGGACGCGGGTTATGAACACTCACGCGTGCTGTGATTTCTCTGAACCAGGCCACGACGCTGGCGCACTGCCCGAAGGCTACGAGTTGTGGAGGCGCGGCGTCGTGTACACGCGCATGAAAGGCCAGCCCGTTCGTCAGCTCACCTGTTGCGTCCTTGGCAATGCGGGGCCGCGCGGCTATGCGCCGCTTTATGAACGCGTCCGCGCCTTGCTGAGAGCGGAGACGCGTGACGCCACCGCCATTCGACATGGCTGGCGAACGATTGGAGCTTACGTATTCATGTTTGTGACGGGCGAGGTAGGCGCCACGATGCCCGAGGTGCCGTATCCCACAGTAGAGGAACTGGCGGCGCCCCGTTCTCTTTCCGGATTTGGCAACGATCTCTTACGGCGAACGGATACCCTCGGCCGAAGGATTCGACTACGCGCCGTTAGTAGAACGGGCAGGGGCGTTGGTGGCGCGGCACTACGGCCATCAGGCGCGCATACTGCGGCGGGAGTGGTTCTGCGCGACAGGGCCGGACGTTGTGGTGGTGCACCTGTTCATCCGCCACGGATGACTATTGATTGTCCTTCCACTCCTCGTACCAGGCCATCTGGATCGCCTCCAGTTTGGCTTCGTTGGACTTCGCCGGATCGTCGTCGAAGTGCTCCAGTTCGGTGACCCATTTGTGCAGGTCCGTGAAGCGCACCTTCAGCGGGTCTACGTCCGGAAACTTCTCATACAGGGCGATGCCGAGATCTTCAAAGTGGCTCCAGGACAGTGCTTGCGGCATGGCTAGATCTTTGTTCCTTTGAGCGCCGTGTTCACGGCAGTGTTCATCATGTTCTCGGCCAAGGTGTGCGTGGCCTGGTTGAGCTGCTCGATCTTCTCCATGATCAGGTGATGATCGTCGCCGTGATACACCAACAGGAGTTCGTTGTGCGCCTTCTGGATCGCTGAGCGATCCGTCTCGGAGAGTTCGTAGTAGGCGTCGTTCCGGCGGGCCTTTTCCAGCGCAGCCATGATGTGGTCTGCTTCAACTCGCGCTTCGCGCACCTGGCGCTCCTGGAAGTCCGCCTCGGCTTTGTCGATCGACTCGACAATCATGCGCTCCACCTGATCGTCGGTCAGCCCGTAGCTCGGTTTGATCTCGACGGTCTGCTCCTTGCCCGTGCGCGTTTCCCACGCCGTGACGTTCAAGATTCCGTTGGCATCGATGAGAAACCGCACTTCGATCTTCGGCAATCCTGCGGGCATCGGGTCGATGCCTTTCAGATCGAAACGGGCGAGCGACCGGCAATCGCGCACCATCTCGCGCTCGCCTTGCAGCACGTGGATCAGCACGTTGGTCTGGCCGTCCACCGCGGTGGTAAACGTCTCGGTGGCCGACGCGGGAATGGTGGAGTTGCGGTGGATGATCTTTGAGATCAGCCCGCCCATGGTCTCAATGCCCAGCGAAAGCGGCGTCACGTCGAGCAGCAACTGGTCTTCCACTGCGCCCGAGAGAATGCCGGCTTGCACCGCGGCACCGAGCGCCACCACTTTGTCCGGATCGAGTTCGGTGTGCGGACGGGCGCGGAAGAGCCGTTTCACGGCGGCGCGCACCAGCGGAATGCGCGTGGAGCCGCCCACCAGCACCACTTCGTCGATCTTTTCCGGCGTCACCTTGGCGTCGGCCATGCACTGCCGGCAGGGCTGCAGCGTCCCGTCCACAATCGGCGTGATTAGGCGCTCGAAGTTTTCGCGAGTCAGCTCGCGCGCGTACTCGCGGCCTTCCCACGCAAAACGGATATGCGTCACCGGGAGTGTGGAGAGTACGTGCTTGGCGTCAATCACGGCGCGGCGCAGGCGCTGCACCGCCTCGCCGGATGAGGACAGATCCGTGCCCCATTCGGACGCAATGTCTTCGAGCGCGACTCGCAGCAGCAGGTTGTCAAAATCATCGCCGCCGAGATGCGTGTCGCCGCCCGTCGCCAGCACTTCGAAGATGCCGTCCTGAAGTTTCAAGATCGAGATGTCGAACGTGCCGCCCCCCAAGTCATACACGGCCACGGTGCCCTGCTTGCGCTTGTCAATTCCGTAGGCGAGCGCCGCGGCCGTTGGCTCATTCACCAGACGCAGCACTTCCAGGCCCGCAATGCGGCCGGCGTCTTTGGTGGCCTGGCGCTGCGCATCGTTGAAGTACGCGGGAACGGTGATGACCGCTTGGGTGACGGCCCGACCGAGATGCGCTTCGGCATTGAGTTTGAGCTGGCGCAGAATGAAGGCCGAGACTTCCGGCGCCGTAAACTGGCGTCCGCCCGCTTCCAGGCGAATTACAGACTCAGAGCCCGCGGCAATGCGGAACGGGAACAGCTTCACCTCATCCTGCACGTCGGCCGCGCCCTTGCCCATCAGCCTCTTCACCGAGTAGATAGTGTCGGCGGGAGAAGTGAGCAGGGCCGCGCACGCGGGGTTGCCGACGATGTGGTCGGCTTGCGCCGGGATGGAAACCACCGATGGCACCAGGGGATCGCCATCGGCGCCGGGGATCACTCTCGGCGCGCCGGCGTCCAGGTAGGCAACCAGCGAATTGGTGGTGCCAAGATCGATGCCCACGACCACCGGAGCGGCCGAGTCGCCAAAGTCGATTTGAAACGTTCCCATGTTTGTTGTTGCTGTTGTTTAGTTGCCCAGGGCCAGTGTGGCCGTGTTCACCAGATTCACAATGTACTTTCGCTTGTTCAGCAGCGTGCGTACCGCGCTCAGGGTTTCGGCGTTCTTGACCGAATCCCAGCGCAGGAACTGACGTTCGAGGTCCGCGTCGATCTCCGATAGCAGCGCGGTGAAATTCGCCCTGGCCGATTCAAGTTGCGGCCGAGCGGACGCGTCGCCTTCCTTCAACTCGTCGAGCGCCATGTTCATTTCGAACACCTCTTCGAGTAGGTCCGGCGGCACCTGTTTCCCGGCGCCGTCTTCCAGGCCGCGGCCGTAGCGCGAGAGCACATACTCGGCGCGTTCCACCGGGTCCTTCAGCGTCCGGAAAGCGTCGTTGAGCAGCGCGGTGTTGTCGAGCGCCTCCATCTGCTCCGACGCCGGCCGGCGCGCAAAGCGGTCCGGATGCCATTGGCGGCTGAGTTCGTAAAAGCGCTGTTGAAGAGAAATGGGATCGAGCGCAAGTTGCGGTTCGATCCCAAAGAAGGAGAAGTAATCCCGGTTCACAATCGTCAGGCGGAGAAAGAAGTGCCGCAGCCGCAGGCCTTCTTGGCATGCGGATTTTTAAAGGCAAAGCCAGACTGCATGAGCGACTCTTTGTAGTCGAGCGTCATCCCGTTGAGGAAGAGCATGCTCTTCGGATCGACAAAGATGCGCACCCCATCGAACTCCATCACGTGGTCGCGTTCGCGCGGCTTGCCGTCGAACTTGAACTGGTAGCTCAAGCCCGAACAGCCGCCACCCAGCACGCCCAGCCGCAATCCGCCCTCGCCTTCCACGACGCCCTGTTTGGCAAACGCGGCGCGGATCTTGGCAATGGCTTTCGGCGTCACCGAAATCTGCGGCTTGGGGTTGCTGATCACGTCCAGCGCGGCCGGCGGCGGCGTGCTGGGGGAGTTGGTGGTGGGCGTTTCCATGGCTTTGGTTATGCTTTCAGTGCTTCGGCGGCGGGCTGAGCCGCGCCTTGCTTGGTCTTGTAGTCTGTGATGGCGGCCTTGATGGCGTCTTCGGCCAGCACGGAGCAGTGAATCTTCACAGGCGGCAGGCTGAGTTCGTTGACGATGTCGGTGTTCTTGATGGCCAGTGCTTCGTCGACGGTCTTGCCCTTCAGCCACTCGGTGGCAAGCGAGCTGGAGGCGATCGCCGAGCCGCAGCCAAACGTCTTGAACTTCGCTTCTTCGATGATGCCGGTGGCGTCGTTCACACGCACCTGGAGCTTCATCACGTCGCCGCATTCGGGCGCACCCACGATGCCGGTGCCCACGTTGGCCGCGCCCTTGTCGAGCGAGCCCACGTTGCGCGGGTTGTTGTAATGATCGAGCACTTTATCCGAGTAAGCCATTTGGTTTTCCTTTTCTTTCTCGTTGACGCTTAGTGAGCGGTCCACTCCACCTTGGAAAGATCGATGCCTTCTTTCACCATCTCGTAGAGCGGCGAAAGTTCGCGGAGCTTCTTCACCACGGAGATCACCTTCCCGGCGACGTAGTCTACTTCCTGCTCGGTATTGAAACGCCCGATGCCGAAGCGGATCGACGAGTGCGCAATCTCGTCGCCGGCGCCCAGGGCCTTCAGCACGTAGCTGGGCTCCAGCGTCGCTGAAGTGCAAGCCGAACCGCTCGACACCGCCACGTCGTTGATGCCCATCAGGAGCGATTCGCCTTCGACGTACGCAAAGCTGATGTTCAGATTGTTCGGCAGGCGCGACTCCATCGTTCCGTTGATGAACGTTTCGTCGAGTTCGGCCATCAAGCGGTCTTTCAGCTTGTCACGCAGATACGCCATGCGCTTGGATTCTTCAGGCATTTCCTGGCGCGCGATTTCGCACGCCGCGCCGAGACCCACGATGCCGGGAACGTTCAGCGTGCCCGAACGCATGCCGCGCTCATGCCCGCCGCCGTCCATCTGGGCGGTCAGTTGTACGCGCGGGCTGCGACGCCGCACATAGAGCGCACCCACGCCTTTCGGCCCGTAAAGCTTGTGGCCTGAGAGCGACAGCAGATCGATGTTGTCGGCAAGGACGTCCACCGGAATCTTGCCCGCCGCCTGAACGGCGTCGGTATGGAGGAGAATGCCGCGCTCTTTGCACAGCTTGCCGATCTCGCCGATGGGCTGCACCACGCCAATTTCGTTGTTGGCGTACATGATGCTCACCAGGATCGTCTTGCCGGTGAGCGCTTCGCGCAGCATGTCGAGGTCAACGAGCCCGTTGGCCTGCACCGGAAGATACGTGACGCGGATGCCATTCTTTTCGAGGCGCTTGCAGGTGTCGAGAATCGCCTTGTGCTCGGTAGCCGCGGTGATGATATGGTTGCCGCGCTCGGCGTACATCTCCGCCACACCTTTGATCGCAAGGTTGTTTGACTCGGTAGCGCCCGAAGTGAAGATGATCTCCTTGGCGGTGGCGCCGATCAGCGAGGCGATCTGCTGGCGCGATTTCTCTACGGCTTCCTCGGCCACCCAGCCGAAGGCGTGATTGCGGCTGGCGGCGTTGCCGAATTGCTCTTTGAAAAACGGTATCATCGCGTCCAGCACGCGCGGATCGAGCGGCGTGGTGGCGTGATTGTCGAGGTAGATCGGCATGGCGCTCATGGCGTTTGTCATTGCTCCTTATCGAGAGACCGGCACGGGGACGACGGCGTTGCCGAGAATCGGCCAGTGCGAACGCGCATCGGCGCGTTGATGCACTTCGGTCAGGTCCGTGGCCAAGTCATTAATAGAGATGTTGGAGAGCAGTTGCAGGATTCCTTCATGGACCTTTCGCAGCGGCTCTTTCACGGTGCAGGTGGAGTGCTGATCGCACCCCGCGCCTTCCTGGTGGAAACAGGAGGCGAGGAAGACCGGGCCGTCGATGGCGCGGATGACTTCGAGCGTCGAGATCTGACGGGCATCGCGCGACAACCGGTAGCCGCCCGCGGCGCCCAATTCGGAACGGAGGAAACCTTCCTTCGACAGCTTCTGCAGCACCTTGGCCAGCAGCGGCAACGGGATCTGATAGATGTCGGCGATTTCCTTGGCCGTTGCCGCCGGCTTGGCAGCGTCGGCGGCCAAGTGACGGAGGGCGATCAACCCGTAGTCGGACTTTTTCGTCAGCTTCAGCATGATCTTGGACCGAATTGGTCCTCAATCGACTATACCAAGGAGTACAGCATCTGACAAGCACGCAACTCAAAGCTTTCTATAGTGTTTCAAATCCAGACCGATACAGTCTGGGATCCAAACTAGAACGAATCGCAGTCGCGATAGGCGGCAATGACGGCGAGTTCGCCTTCTTTGCCCGGCTTCGAGTTGCCATGTTCCATGCCCACCACGCCGTCGAAGTTGCGCTTGTGGAGCCACTCGAAAATCTTCTTGTAGTTGATTTCGCCTGTGCCGGGCTCTTTGCGGCCCGGATTGTCGCCCACTTGGATGTAGGCGATTTCGCTCCACGCCATTTCCATGTTCGGGATCAGGTTGCCGATGTCGATCTGCTGGTGATAAAGATCGTCGAGGATCTTGCAACTCGGCGAATTCACGGCCTTGCAGATGGCATAGCCCTGGGGCACGCCGCGCAGGAACAGGCTCGGGTGGTTCGCATACCAATTGAGCGGTTCGAGCACCATGACAATGCCCGCTTTTTCGCAGACCTCGGCCATCACGCGGAGATTGGCGATGCAGTTGGCGAGTTGATAGGACGGGTCGAGTCTATCGTTGGTGGTGGACGGCACGACGGTGTGCCATTTTGCGCCTGTGCGCTTGGCGGTCTCGACGGCTTTGTGCATGGTGGCGCGGAGCGAATCCTGGAATTCGCGGTCGGTACCCGAGACGAAGTTGGACGTCTTGAAGTCGGCGTGCGAGACAAAGACGCCCATCTTCATGCCGTTCTTCGAGAGCGCGGCGCCGATCTTGTCCTGCAGCGCCGGCTCACGGCCCATGGCGCCGTTGTCTTCCCATCCGGTAAAGCCCTGGTCGGCCGCGAATTGAATCTGATCGACGATGTCTTCGCCAGCATGCGACTTGAACATGCCGGGGTGCGGACCGTAGCGGAGGCGGAACTTCGCGCGGCTGGATTGTGCGGCGGCGAGCGCCGGCAGCGTGGCGGCGGCGGTGGTGGCGAGGAACGTGCGGCGTTGCATCCTTCGTAGGCTACCAGAGGCGTGGGCCGTCGTGGTACACTTTAGCAAGTGCCGATCTTCCCTGAGACGTCTGTCTGTGCGCCCGCGCACGAGAACAGACCGAGGCAGGACTCAAGGAACCAAAAACAGTATGCCGAAGTTGAAAACCCACAAGGGCGCGGCTAAGCGTTTCAAGAAGACCGCGACCGGCAAGATCAAACGCCGGCACGCCTTCGCCCGTCACATCCTGACGTCGAAAGCGTCGGGCCGCAAGCGCAAGTTGGCGCAGGGAGTGTCGCTTGACGACACGAACCTGAAGGCCGTGCGCGACATGCTTCCCTACTAGGGAAGCGCCCACCCCGGTGCGGACGGCGCCTTAAGCACGTGCCCGATTCGCCCAGGTTGAATGATGAAACACCGAAAGGAGTAAAACGTGCCACGCGTAAAACGCGGAACTAACCGTACCGACTATCGGAAAAAGACTCTCAAGCTTGCCAAGGGTTATTTTCTTACCAAGAGCAAGTTGAACCGTTCGGCCCAGGAAGCCGTCGAGAAAGCGCTGCGTTATGGCTACGTCGGCCGAAAACGCAAGAAGCGCGATTTCCGGAGCCTGTGGATCGTCCGTATCAACGCGGCGTGCCGGGCGAATCAGATTTCCTACTCTGTCTTCATGGACAGGCTGAAAAAGGCAGGCATCGAGCTGAACCGCAAGATCCTGGCCGACATCGCCGCCAACGACGCGCCGGCTTTCGCCGCGATCGTCGCGAAGGCCAAGGAAGTCAAGGCCGCGGCGTAACAATCGCTGGCTGGCTGGCTGGCGCGCGCGGCTCGAAACTTGCGGCGCGCGCTTCGATGAAACATCAATTTTATGAGCGCGGACACTCTCGCCCTCCTCGAAGAAAAAGTACTGCGGACCGTGGAAACGGTCCAGCGGCTACGCAGGGAAAAAGAGGTTGCCGAGGCGGCTGCTTCTTCCGGATCGGAACAGCTTCGGGGACAGGTGCGTGCGCTGGAGCAGCGCAACGCCGAACTGACGAAGGAACTGAGCGGCATGCGCACGGAGCGCGATGTGCTGCAGTCGGAACAGGACGCGGTGCGGCTGCGCATCGAAGGCTTGTTGAAGCAAGTAGAGTCGCTCGGCGCATAGCGCGCACGGCTTTTCTCTTCTCCATTTGCAGTTCAACTACGCCGCCCTTTGGGCGTGCGTGCTGTTTTGCGTGCGCCGTGGGGCAGGGTGTGGTCCGATGGGGACGGAAGCGAATCTCGTAACCGTCTGCAGTGAGGTCCATTCGAAATCTGTTGAATCCGCGTTGCTTGGCGCCGGCGGCCAGATCGGCACTCAGCAAACCAGCGCCGCCTCGTGCCGGCCCCAGTTTCTTTGGGGCTGCCATACCGCCCGGCCATCGCCTTGTAGATCGCTTGCGCGGCCTGAGTCTCCTTCACGATTCGTCGGGCTTCCCGGACTTGGTCATGAGCGCCCTGGCAGGAAAGAGTAAACGAGAGCCCGTTCGGATACCGGCTTGGTGACTATCCACTACGAACCTTCACCACAACCAAATCGCTCTAAATAATGAGGATTCCTTGTTCTTGGCTTCATTGGCCACCCAAAGAAGTTTTCTTGCTACATCACTTCTTCGGCTTCCATTCCCTGGTCAATCGTTGCGCTTCCTCGATTTGGGATCTGGTCATTAATTTTTCAAGTGCATCCCTTAGAGTTTTGGCGTTTTCCTGGCCCTGAGCCGCTCCCAGGTTGGACCACATATAGGCCGAAACAAGGTCCTTTGGGCACACCCTCGCCCTTGGCGTACGCAAAACCCAGTTCAACCTGGGTTTTGCGTACGCCAAGGGCGAGGGTGTGCCCAAAGATGCCGCCCAGGCAGTGTTTTGGTATCGGAAAGCAGCAGATCAGGGAAATGCAAATGCCCAGTTCAACCTGGGTCTTATGTCCTACAACGGCGGTGCCTTCTGACGCAAAACCGGCTTCACTTCCTGCGGCTCCATCGGCGCGGTCTGGTGGAGCATGCCGGTATTGTGGTGTGCACGTTCGATCCGGACTTTGACAGGTTGGCGAGGCAAATACACGAACAGGCCCAAACCGACGGGGATCTGACGGGCAAGCTCATTCGCGTCCAGCGTCCCCAGATTTGATTCAATCTCCGATCCAAGAAGAGCGAGTTCACCAAACGTCAGGCTCATAGCAAGGTAGTTGAACTCATCTTGAAGCCGACAAAACCTGCGGTAGCTGAAGGCAAGCCAAGCTGCAACGGGCTCTTGAGGCTTAATGGGAGTTTTTGGGAGTTTCGGCGACTCGCTCGAATCTTCGTAACCGATTGATTTGATTGGTTGCGGGGGGTGGATTTGAACCACCGACCTTTGGGTTATGAGGCCAATCCGTACCTTGGCGTGGGTTGGCGTGGGCTGGGAAATCAGGGGTTTGCGGGCACTTGGATTGGCGTGGGTTGGCCGGAATTTGGTTACATTTTTGGTTACAGTGGTGAGCGTATCGGAATTGAAGATGACTGCAAAGGCTAGCATGTGCAGTATTTTCAACCACCTAGCGGCGCTTGTCAATATGCATAGCGCGCCTCGGCGATTCGAATGCAGACCGGCGTTAGCAGCCGGTTGTTGTAGTCGTCGAGCGTCGAGGACGCGGGCCAGGCAGTCATCGCCAAGCCAGTGGCGCTGCTAGATGGCGCCACGGCGGAGGGGATGCGCACTCCCCCAATCAGATCGTCCGCTTGCGCGATTGAGGACGCGGCTTGCGTTGGATCCGAACCATATTGGATCGGACCATGGTGGCGGTTGAGCTTGGCGGCGGGTGTGGCGAGACAGGAACAGCGGAAGGCCTGACGGATTCCGAGCGAGGCGGTCCTGCCATACACAACCTCGACCGAGGACATCAGTAGATCCTGGATCGCCACAGCGTATAGTATAGTGTGCCCCGGGCGCATCGTCGGCTACTCGTACAGAGCTCGGATCCAGCTGACACGATCGCGAAATCCCAGTCTGGGAAGTTGCACATGATCGGGCGCGCCCGAGACGGGTTCGCTCTATCCTCCCGCTCCGGCCAGGATCACTGTACACCAGATGGGCGAAAGAACGAACCGGACAAATCACGTGAGAAAAAAACCGGACAACTTGACGTGCTCACCACAATCATCAACAGAATCGTTTGACATGCACTGGCTTTTTTGATAACTCTCTCAGGGTCTTTGAATGGACCAAGGAGGTTCCCGTATGCCATCTCGATTCAGGCTCGGCGCGATGTTGGCGTTCCCGCTTTGCCTCGTCGCTCAGACACAGCGCGGTACAATCGTCGGCACGATCACTGACGCCACCGGCGCAGTCGTTCCAGATGCCAAGGTGGAGGTTGTCAACGCCGAAACCAACGCCAAGTTCGAGGCCACCAGCAATCAGGCCGGCTACTACAGTGCTCTCTATTTACCTTATGGCCAGTACACCATCAAAGTGAACGCGGCCGGCTTCCGGACCTACTCGGTCACCGGCGTCGGTGTGGCCACCGCGACGACGTCGACCGTGAACGTGACGCTCAGCGTCGAGTCGCAGGCTCAGGAGGTGCAGGTCCAGGCAAGCCCAGTCATTCTGGAAACCACCACGTCGTCGGTCGGTACCAACGTCGAGCAAAAACTGAAAGATGACCTGCCAGTGGTCAACCGGCGCAATCCGCTCGCCTACCTCCAAACGGTGCCCGGCTTCCAACCTTCCAACCAAACGACTCTC
>Ga0194119_10006564_pt1 | contig 16790 bp, 22 predicted proteins | sample TA2MahC100mmetaG_FD_148620 | JGI IMG/M metagenome (GOLD analysis project Ga0194119, IMG submission 148620) | Freshwater microbial communities from Lake Tanganyika, Tanzania - TA2015018 Mahale Deep Cast 100m | ecosystem: Environmental > Aquatic > Freshwater > Lake | place: Tanzania: Lake...
ATAATATAAGTACATCAAAAAAGTTCGCCAATTAATTTGCAGTTAAAAATATTTTTAAATTTAAATTAAAATGTGAGGCTAATTTGTGCTAAATCAAAAAAATTTTTTTTGAATTTCCTACACTATTTAGGAAACAGGCGGAGCCTTAGCAGTTTTTGTATCAAAAATTGCGTTTCCTAAATAGAAGAGCATAATGGTCTAGGTATTTATTTAATTTTTGTTTTTACTTTTTTTATAATAATATTTTCAACTTCTAAATTGTCAATTTCTTGTAATTTTATTTCTTTCCATTTAAACCCTATAAATTCAATTGCACTTTTTTTTGATTTTTCTATATAAGTTGAACTATTTACAATACTACTTGTAACTATATCTTTAAAATTTTCAATTGTTATATTATTCTCTCCAATTAACTCCTTATTATTTTTTTTAAATTTATTCCATATTTCTGTTGATGTTATAATATTTTCATCATTTACATATTCAATATTATTATTCCACCACTCTTTTATTTTATTATTTAAATTAAACTTTTCACTTTGCAACTCATCTGAAATATTTGTTAACATTTCTATTAAATCATTATCCATATTTTTTATAACATTCAAAGTTGTATTTACACTTCTTTTTAATTCTTGTGCTTTATCTTGTAAATTTTCAATATACTTTATCTGTAACATATGTTTTTTTTTATATATTTCTATTTCACCATCATCTTTTTTCTCTCTTTTTGTAAATTTATAAAAATCATCACACATTTGCCACGCTTGACGTAATATATTTCTTGGTTCTTTATTTTCTAATAAATTATTTATCATTAAAATACATTTAATTCCATCATCAGTTGTTATCCACTTTGTCATAATTGGAAATTTATTATATTCGCAAATGTTTGAATTGAGAGAAACTAACCATGCAAAACTCATATGGCTATTTGTAATTAAATCTGATTCTATTTTTATTATTTCTTTTTTTTGAACACTACCTGTATAATTTTTTGAATCTACCAAAATATTAAAGTCTTTAAAAAATAAATGAAAATCTCCTTTATGACCTTGTTTGGCTTTATTTTCAATTCTATATCCGTAAAAATCTTTAAATGTATCTGCTAAATTTTCAAACATTTGCTCTCCATCATCTCCAATTAATATTGAAGATTTTGTTATTGTTTTATTTATTAATAATGTTGCCTTATCAAATACCTCTCTGTTTAATTGATTCTGTTTATCCTTCTCTTCCAAGAGCATATCATACTTTTCTTTTACTTTATTTATTGCTTCATTGAGAGAAGTGGAATTACCTTGTTTATATATTTCTATTTGTGCTATTGATTGATCCAACTTTTTATTTAATTGTTCGATTTGTAACTCATAAATTCTTGTCATTTTTTCTTGCATTAAGAGAGAAGTTTTTCTCTCATTTTCAATATCCGCATTTAAATTTTGTATTGTTGTTTTAAATTCGTCTTCTATTTTTTTATAGATTTCTGCATTGGATAAATTTGTAACACTCTTTCTACCTTCACTTAAAGTTTCACACCCTATTTTTAACATCATATAATTCTCTTCTGGAGAGAAGGAACTAATTATATCTGGCAAAACATTTTCACTTGGAATAGTTATATTTATTATCTTTAACGACATAATAAATATATTTAGATGTATTTATATATTTTATCATATTATATAAAATGAAAGTTTTTACAATGGTAAAAGATGAAGTGGATGTTGTTGAAGATTGGATATTATACCACGGAACTCTATTTGGATTTACAAATTTATATGTAATTGACAATTTTTCTGCAGATGGCACATTTGAATTATTAATAAATCTTAAAAATCAATATAATATTAATGTAACAAGAGTAGAAAATTACAAAAAAAAAGGCGATTATATGACTGAATTATTAAGAAATTTTGGAAATGGTGGCATTGTATTCCCAATTGATATTGATGAATTTATTGTTTATTATAATAAACAAAGTAACACAATATCTTGTGATAAAAATATTATAATAGATCATATTTCTAGTTTACAATTATTACCATTTTACAAAATGAATTATATTAATTCTAAAATTTTTAATCCTGTTGGCTATAAAAGAGCAACAACTGAAACTGAATTTGGTAAATATTCTGATTACGGTGGCCAAGCAAAAACATTTTTTCATTCTGGACTTTTTAAAGGAATTATTGACCACGGAAATCATTATACTTCTCAAAATTATTTTTTAAGTAATTTATGTTTGATTCATTTTCACGAGAGAAATCTTGAACAAATTAAAAAGAAAGTATATAACAATGTTAAAGGTCTTGGTTATAATCCATTTGATTTACAATCATTAAAATACTTAATACAAAGAAATAATAATATTATGGGAAATCATCATATTAATAAACAAATTAAAATATTGGAAAATACATTTTCATTAGATATTGAAAAAAAACAAAATAATGATATTTCATTAACTCCATTAAACCAATTTTTATTAAATATAAAACCTTAATTATTCAGAACCCTTATCTACAACAACTTGTTTTAATATATTTTTAATAATACGCTCATTCTTTTCAAAATCATCGTCTCCTTTTCCACCCATTGATTCATATACAATACTATGATATTGGTCTCCAAATTTTGAATGATATGACATGCAATCCGGATGAACTTCTTTATATTTGGGAAACATCTTTATATTTTTTGACACTACTTTTTTTATTAGTTTATGCATTCTACTTTTATCTTCATCCTTTTCCCATATATTATTGTCTTTTATATAAACTGTTTCTCTCTTTTTATCCGTACAATGAACTGGACGTTTAGTTACATCCAATATTTTAAGATTCTTAACGATAATATTTGTAATACCTTCTATATAACCTTTTTCACCCACATTAATTAGATCTGATAATTCCATTTTGAGAGAATCTATAAAATCAGTCATATTCATTGCATCTCTACATGTATCGTTTAAAAAGAATTGAAGATTAAATGCCTTATTATGTGAATTCGTGTGTGTAGTATTTATACTATTATTATTATGTGTTCCATTTTTAACAATTTCTAATAATTCTTTATTTTGCTTAATTAATTCAATAACTAATTTTTCTGTAAGACCATTTGAGATGTTATTTTGTTTTTCATTTTTATTGTCAACGTCAGAATTGTCTTCATTTTCATTTTTATGTTTATAGTCACATTTCTTTTTATGATTAAATAAACTTTGACGATGTTTATATGTAGAACCACAAATACAAGAATAAGTTTTTAAAGGTTCAATAAGATTTGGCATTTTTTCGGCAGAAAATGTCAGTATGCCGTCAGTATTTTGATGCTTCAGTGACAATATATGTTTTTCAAAGTTAGATCTTTTGCTGCATACAAATGCGCATTTTTTGCATACAAATTTTCCGGCATTTTCGGCATTTTTTATGTCAGTCATTTGTCAGTATTATATACTTACAAAAAAATGCCTAAATCCTTTTTTAAAAAAAATATAAAAAATTTATCGTCACAAATTAAAAATTATTTTTTCGGTCACCAGACGCTAATTTTTTTTTATCGTCACAAATTAGATTTTTTTCAACATCGTTTTGGAAAAATCGATTTTTGGACATTTATAAATGTCCAAAATCCAAAATTCAAAAAAACTTTCCCAACGAAAATTTTACATTTTATATAATAAATTGGAAAAACAACTTAAAGACTCAAATATAATAAATTGTAAAAATAACTTAAAGCCGAAGGCGGAACTTTGTTAAAGCCGTAAAATTGAATTTAGATTTAAAAAAAAATTGAAATGCTTTTATAAATTAATATAGTAATCATAAACTATGCAGATAATGAACTCTAAATCTACTGAAATGTCGAAAATTCTTATTATTGAAAACGATGATGAATATACTAATCCTCAAAATTTATTTACTGAGCTTATTAGAGTTCAAAGATTAAAAGAAGAGAATAATGATATATGGAAAGATAGTCCTTATAAGGATTTTGTTAAATTGCAATCTAATAATGCTGGGATTGTAGGTGAAAAATTTATTCAAAATATATGTTCTATTACTGGATTAGAATCTAGTGTAGATGGAGCTAAAACTAAGCAAATAGGCGGAGGTTATGGAGATGGTATTATTAATGGTAAAAGCGTTGAAATTAAAACAGCTCATCAGGGTTCTACAAGTCCTTCATTTCAACATGAACTTGGAGAAATGCCTTGGAACGCACAATATATGATGTTTATTGATATTGCTCCTCAATGTATTTATCTTACGTTATTTGCAAATTTTACTGAAACTGAATATAAAAGTGGAGAAAAATGCTCCAGATGTTTTCCATCTAAATCGGTCACATGGAGAAAGGGTAAAGGTGCATTTAAACTTGACACAACTGTTTCTATAAATGAAACAAATATAGCTACTGGAAACACATTTAAAATTTTGCAGTCAACTCCTTTTTCCGAAATAAAAAATTTTATCAATAGTCGCATTGTATAAATTTCTAATTAAATTAATTCAATAATGTATTATAAATTTGCGAACTTCTTAAATTATATGCTGAATTTGTAGATAGAAATGCAATTTCACCCCAATTAATGTCTAACATTTTTTTCTTCATAGTTTCTTTATTTACATTAAATACTAAACCATAACCTTTTTTTCCAGGTAATTTTTCAAAATTATCATAACATTTCATATTATCCTTTCCAAAACATGTTGAAGGAATATAAACATCACATTTTCCTATCATATCTTTATTTCTTGTTGATGCAACCGTTCCTCCATCTGACAATGAATATATTTTTATTTTATCATTTACATAATCTTTAATTTCTAGGTCTTCATTTTTATGATTTTTAGACCAAATTTGAAATATTGTATTTATTTTTAATACAGTTTTATCTGGCTCATAAAAGGTTGATTCTAATTTTTCCGAGTATAATAAATTATATCCTTTTACTCTTTTTCTTGGTACACCTTTTCCATCACTTTCAAATAATTGTGGTAATATAAAACATACATATTCAGCAAAGTCATATGAATGATTTATAAATTTTAAAGCCATATGACCTCTTAATCCAAAAGGTGGATTACCAAATACAACATATCGTTTTTGTTCTAATGGTTTCCATTCCAAATAATCAGTTTCTACTATGCCATTATAGCGTGGTTCAATGTCAAATGCAATTGTTTTACCTTTTGGCAAAACTTTAACAAATGAACCATCACCTGCAGAAGGCTCAATATAACTAAATTCTTCTTTATTTTCGCTATATTTTTTTATTATTTCACAAAACTTGTTAAAACAATAACTTGCAGTTGCTTCTGGAGTAAAGAATTGGTCTTTTTCCTTTGTTGAATATTTTGAGTAATCAATTTTTATTTTTGCTAATTTTAATAAATCAAATTCGTAATTTTTTGGAATATCATTTAATTCAATCCAACGCGTTATTGTTCCTGGAGCTAAATTTAAAATATTAGCTAAATCTTTTGTTTTATATTGTTTTAATAAATTGGTTAATACAGTTAATAAATTTATATTGGTTACTTCTTCTGTATCACTATCATCCTCTATTATTAATTTCTTTTTTGGTTGAGTTGTCATTATAATTATATAAATTATATTATTAATATAATTCATACTCAATTTTATTTAATAATTAATATACAATTATTATATGAATAACATAATTATTGTATTTGATACAGAAACAACTGGCTTTAGCCCAGAAAAAAACGAAATCGTTCAATTAAGTTATATTTTATACGATGTAAAAAAACGAAGTGTTTTATACGCCACTCGATTAAACGACGATATTGTTAATATTATTGGTAAAATACCAAAAGAAACATCTGACGTCCATGGTATAACTAAAGAAATGACGCTTGACAAGAGACCAATTAAGGAACATATTGACGAATTTATGCGTTATTGCGACCAAGCAGGTAAATTTGTAGGTCATAACATTAAATTTGACATTAAAATGATTACAGGACAAATTAAAAAAATCATACAGCAATATCCTACAGAAGCAAATAAATATAACAATTTTTTAAGTAGATTTGAAATGATTGGTAAAGATTTACCTAATGCAGCGTATTGTACGATGGAAGAGTCAAAGGGTATATGCGCTCAATTAAAAGGCACTAAAAAACTCAAAGCAGAAAAATTAATGGAAGTTCATAGACTTCTATTTAGACAAGACGTTAAAGGTCAACTTCATAATGCTCTTGTTGATATTTCTGTTACTCTTCGCGTTTATCTTAAATTAACCGCCAATTTAGATATTTGTTTAAATATGGATAGAGCAGCACCATCTTCAAGTGTAACTAATAATAATGAAATTTGTAATTTAATTAATCCTGTAGATTCTGGTGATGAGCCAGTGGAAAATGTTGAATATTCTGGCGAACTTATAACAGGGCTTACCATTATACCAGACGGCATTGAAGAAGAAAAGATTATGGTCCAAACTGTCGCGCAAGAATTTGTAGCCAACGTCCAAAAACAAGCTATTGCTAATGTTATGGCATTACAAGCACCAAAACCACCTATGTGCACGAATATTAGTATATGTAGAGCAATTCTTGAACCTGGGGTTAAAAAAGGCAAAGAATGTGGTCGCCCTGCAACTGTTGATAACCAATTTTGCGGTCTTCATAAGCCTAAAGGTATTAAAATTAAACCTGTTGCAAATGTTATACCTGAACCTATTGCACCTGCGCCAGCAGATGATAAGCCAATTGTTTCAAAATTTTCCTCTAGTTTTGTAACTAAACTTATGAAGCCATTTACAAAGAAAAATAAAGTAACACCAATTGGTGGACGTAAAAGAAAGAGTAGAAAAAGCAGAAAAAACAGAAAAAATAAAAAATATTAAGAATATATAAATGACATGGATACATTCCTATAATGGAGCAATGAGAGTATTATCATCAATAGAAAATGGTAAATGTAGTGGTACGTGTAAATCAAGTTGGATACGTAATTTTAAATATGCGTTAAAAACTAAAACGAATCCATTAAAACTAACAACAAGTCAAAGAAAAACAATGAATGCTAGAATTAAAAGTCTTTCAGTTAAAAATCCAAAACGAACAATAAAAAAATATGCATCAAGAAAATCTCCTCCTTATCCAGCAAACCAAAATTGCGGTAAAAAAATGAAAGGTAATGATGGTAATTTATATGAATCTAAAATAAATATTAATGGTATATGTTCTTGGAAAAGAATTTAAAGGTATAATAAATAACAATTTATTATGTCTTATATTGGAACTAAAATATTTTTTGGTGTATGTTTAAATTCATATTTGTCTTATCAAATTATGGGAATGGCGTCATCATGGTTAGATGATCGACTTCGTGAAGAAAGAAAAATAATTCTTAGTGAAATCCGAACATCCGCTATTAAAACCGCAAAATAATATATTTAAAATACCTACTTAAAGAAAAATTAATAAAATATATAGTATAAATAAAATGGAATTAATTTGTGATAACGAACATTGGAGTTGCTGCTATAGTACTTGGAGCAAAATAAAGAACGATTGTGTTAAAGCCACTTTTGCTTATATTCAACAATTTATCAAAAATAATACAATCCGCATTGATAATGAAGAGAGAAGACAACAAATAAAAATACTTGAATACATTGACAAAATTAATGCACATAAATCTGAGAATGAATTAATATATAATTCAAATTTAAATATAATTAGTGGTTTTTTAGATGAATGTAAGCATATTGAATTTATTGATTTGCTTGTCAAGTTTGGTGTGTCTGGACTTTATGCGTTATGTTATAAATGTGACTGCGAAGGTTACTATAGTGTTGGTAACGCATATGATATTTGCGACCTATTTTCTATCATTCACGATTTTACACTTGAAAACAATTTTGACATTGATGCTCCTGAAAATATTATTTATAGAAGTATTAACCAAATTGAAAGAGTATTTCAAGAAAGTTTACAAAAAAAAAGAATTGTTTCTATATTTTAAAAAAAAATTGATTTGAATATAAATTAATTATATTATATTAAAACTAACTACTGAATACCTACAATGGGAGTTGACTTTACTTGCGATACTAAGACTTTTGGCTGCAGTTATAGCGGCTGGCATTATTTCCGAAATTTAATAATTAGTGCTACACTAGCCTATTTGGATGACTTCTTATCCAAACAAAAATATAAAGAAGATACATATGAATTTAGCGCTATGAATAATTTAAAAAAGGGTGTTTCTTCCATTCGCTCAACTGCGAATAAACTTTCAAGCGAAAATAAAACTATATTTGGAATGGATTTAGGTAAGAGTCCTGTTGAAGAATGTCTACTTAAGGCTCTTGCAATGGAAATACATAACAATTCTTGGTTTGGTGAATTGCTTATTGAATATGGTTTGGGTGGTATTTGGGCATTATGTAATAAATCTGATTGCGAAGGGTTTTATAGTGTTGGTAACGCATATGATATTTGCGAACTATTATGTAAGGTTCGTCCCTTTCTATTGAAAAATTTGGACTACGATAGAACTAATGATTTATTAGAAATGTTTCAAGAAAGTGTTGAGAAAAAGATGAATGTTAGAATTCATTAATTAAAAAATATAAAAAATAATATAAAAAATTGATATAAACTTTTTTTTATTATTTAAATAATACCAATAACAAAATGCAGCAAAAATTAGATAACTACTTTAAAATTATACCAAAATATGATGAACGTAATAAAAGGTGTTTTATTTATGATCCAGCCAGTTATAAAGCCTATTTTGATTTTAAGCCTGAACCCACAGATAAATTCGTCACATCTAAATTAAATGTTAGATTGTTTTATAGAAAACCAATAATAGAGAGAAATATTGATATTCCAACTATAAAATGTGATTATAGTGTGCCACTTATAAAATCCAACTTACAAAAAGCAGTGCGACGATGTGATAGCCAAATTGCGATTCAATCCGCGCTTTCCCTAATTCAAATGGATTCACTGGAACTTTTGAGACGGCTTCCTGTTATTTATATTGAAGATGTAAGTTTAATGGATTCATATCCTATTGTTATATGGTTAATGATGGCGGATAAAAACTATGGAAAGTTAACAAATACGGATATTGATATAATATTAAATATTGTAAATTCACTCTGCGAATGTAGAGCATATTTTAATTATATTAAAAATGACTTAAATTACGCATTTACACACGAAACATTACAATTTTGTCCTAATTCTAATGAACTATTATCTCTCTATTATCGTAGCGAATATGGTGGATTAAAAGGCGATATGCAAATGTTAAAAGTTGCGCTTGATTATTATAGAATGAATCCTACGCAAATTAGAAAAACAGAATATAATAATATTGTTTATGCTAATATTGAGAGAGAAATAGAAGTATTAGTAGAAGCCATTGATTTTCATTGTTATCCGCAAATTTTAAGTATATTAAATAAAATGACATATATTGACAAAGAAACAATAAAGATGTGTATTTGGTTTGTTGAATCAGGTTATAATGTTAGAAAACCAGAAACACAAGCATCTTCAAAAGAATACGAAGAGAGAAATGAATGGAGAAAAATAGAAAAACACTTGAAAGATGTTCGATGTGATATGATTAAATAAAGCATAATGTTAAAATTTATTTTATCATTTTAGAGCCAACCATTACCCATAATACAATAGATATAATAGAGCCAACCATATAGCCAATTCCAGCAGAATATAATGTTTTATCCATTAAATAATAAAACGCTGCAGGGGCTAAAATATAACTAATTACAAAATACACAAACATAATATATAAAAAAGTGTTAAACTTTGTCATTTTTTATATATTACAATATAAAAATTAAATATAATATAATATAATGTCAGCATTTTTTGTTTATTTATTAGTTTCAACAAATGGTAATACTTATGTTGGTGCAACTGTCGATTTAGAACGTCGTCTTCGCCAGCATAACAAAGAAATTAAAGGCGGTGCACACGCAACTGGAATTAAAGTCGCACAAGGCGAATCATGGTTAAGAGCCGCACATGTATCCGAATTTCCAGATTGGCAAGCCGCTCTTCAATTTGAATGGCGTTGGAAGCATTTGTCACGTAAATATCCTGTTAAAATGGACCCATTAGAGAGAAGATTGAATGCCCTGCAAGAATTACTGGCGCTTGATAGGCCAACCAGTAAAGCAAAACCTTACGCCGAATGGTCTGCGCCTCCTAAAGTCCATTTGGAAACTGACAGCGCCGCCGCATTTGCCGCGCTCTTTAAGCAGGAAAATATAGAATAAATGAAAACTACTTAAAGACGTCAAAACAAAATATACAATGAGTAATTCTGAAGAAAAGCAAATCGCTAATTTAAAAAAGCAAAATGATGGTATGGAGACCGCATTTAAAAATAAGGGCATAGCATTTACCAAGTTATCTATTGATGATATGGACCCTGAAACTGAGTTATTGTTATTAAAAGATTATAATAATTATTTAAAGGGTATTTCCGCAGCCAATAGACCACCTGCTCCTGTAAAAGAGGAAAAACCTGCACCTATTAAAGTAGAAAAACCTATAAAGGAAGATGATGATGAAGATGATGTTCCAAAAGAAGTTAAACCTGTTTTCTCTACTATTACCAATATGGAGGATATTAAACGCGCTTTTTTTAGTAAAGATTATGACACTTTTAACACATTGGTAAGACAACAACCTTTTAAATTTTATAAGTCTTGGTATAAATACTCTGATGATAATACTGGAAAACCTGCATTTGTTGCTAAGAATTTATTACGTGGTTTCGTTCAAAATTTAGATGATTATCGTAAGTATTTAATGGTATGTTTTAGATGTATTTCTCCTGCATATAGTAATGAGCCAACTCATTATGAGTATCCTGCTTATTGGATTGTAAATTCAAATGATGACCTTAAAACAATTATTGGTTCAATTTACGATGATTTTAATTTTTTTGAAGTAGAAAGTGATGATCCAGAAAGACTTGTTATAATGTTACGAGAAATGCAAAAAAATGAGGACGAGGAGGATGTATCACTTATTGGTGAAGCCTATTTACATTAATTAAAATTTATATGTGCTTTATTCTTTTACTACGTTTTTTAGTATTACGTTTTCTTAACTTAACTATTTTTTTTGTTTTACGTTTTTTTTTACCACCTCTTTCTACAAATATTTCATTTATTTTATTCATAACATCTGGTAAATTATAAGTAAATTCTGTTCTATCTTCACTAAGTGTTGCACCTAATTTTTCGTGATAATTACGCAGTCTCTCTTTTTTTTCATTTGCAACTATTGTAATATCAGTATCATTAATTGGCGGAATGCCTCCAGAAATACCACCTGTTAATTGTGTTACATATCCATCTGATCTCTCATTTGCAACTAATAAAGCATAAAATCTTAATAATGCTCCGCCTTTTACCAATTGAGAAGAACATGTATAATCTGAACTTAGTTGATTATCTTCAATATTTCCATAAAAAACTGATACAGGTTCTTCAGTTCCTTCTTTTATAATTAATAATTTAATTATATCTGGATCTTTATCTTTTAAACTCATAAAATCATCTAATGTATTATATATTATTTCACCACATATTGTTTCAAATTTGTCTCTATTTTCAATATATATATTTGTTGCTTCATTATCCATTACTAATTTATAACCATTATTATGTAAATATGTATTTAATATATCCATATATTTACATTATATTTATTTTTTACGTAACAAGTCTTCCATCTCTCTAATTTCATCTGTTTGAGTTTGTATAATATTCTTCGCAATCTTTGCAACATTATAATCATCCGTTTTATCTACAATTTCTGCACTTGTATGTAACGCCATTGAGTGATGCTCTATCATACCTGCTAAATATTGCTTGTCATTAATTGCGATTTGCTTTCTATATAAGTATATAAATACAGCCAATAGTGCTATTACCCATAAATATGTATATGTGCTTAATACAGAGTATTGATGGTCGTGCATAACAACTTCAACCAAAACCATAGATAAACCCATAATTGCTGCTAAATAAGCCTTACCGATACTATTGGTAAAGTATTTATTACTACTAATCATAATTGGTGGCATTGCAAAATATTGAATAATAAAACTTGCTATAAACATAATAGCCATTGTATGTGTAATTCTCATTTATATAATATACTACTATAAAAACGAAAAACTTAATGTTTTAAAGTGCGCTTTCTACCCCTACCTAGTGCCTTTTTTTTAGTGCCTTTTTTTAAGTTTCTCTCAGTACCCTTTAAAATAAAAGATTTTATGCTTTCCTTTTGGTTTAGCATCATATCTACAATATTTTGAAAATAGGAGCGAAATTGTGGACGCATCTTCTTTAGGTCATCAACGCAAACCCATCTAATTTCCGCCTTTTCAAATATTTTAGTTGTCTTAAATACATTGGTTGGTAAACGCTTTTGAAGAAAACGCTGGTTATTATTATAATAATAAGGTAACCATTCGTTATATTTAAAGGGAAAAATATGCATACGATATGTTTTATGTCCGTCGGTTTTGTGGTCGATGTTATATGTGCCATATTTCTTTAACATTTTACGAACTTCTGCATCATTACCTAAAAAACCAGTAAATTCTTCACCGGCTTCTCTCACCGCTGTTTCTAAAAATGTTTCATTATTATCTGTTCCTCCACCAAAATCAGAAAAACCAGGAGCACTATCCTCATGTTTTCCTTCTTTTCCAAATAAAAAATATAATTTTCCGTTATGTATTGTTGTTGGTAATATTCCTGCTCCCATTATATAAAATAATAATATTATTTTATATTATGAAGAAATCATTAAAACATAAAAAAAGGTTAAATAAGAAAACCCGAAAACATAAAAAACAAAGAGCCATAGGTAGAGGTATAATAGTAAATAACGCAACCCCTGTTGAAGTACGTAATATAAGTAATAAAATCGCCAAAAAACTATCCGTTGGCTCCTATTCACCCACCATAAATAAACAACTAATTACACTTAAGACAACTACGCGTCAAGATCTTTTAGATTGTAATATGGATGACGCATTTGCATTAAAAGCGCCGCTCCAAATTGGTATTGCGAACCCTACTTTCGGTAAAAAATGCTATGAATATTATACTCCTGAAGCAACTGCTTTTCTTCTCTCTAATTTAGCAGCAGATAAGCATATTGACCCTACTAAAATCGTGCCACCAATTCAAATTCAATCTAATTGCTGGTTTAATGCGATGTTTACTACCTTTTTTGTTAGCGATAAAGGTCGCAAATTTTTCCACTTTTTAAGGCAACTTATGATTGAAGGTAAGCAGCAAGATGGTAGTGTAATTCCTGGTAAACTTCGTGACGCATTTGCTCTACTAAATTTTGGTATTGATGCCTGCTTAACCGGTAACGAATATGCATACAAATTAAATACAAATAGTATTATACATCAAATATATAAATCAATGCCAGAATCATATAAAAAAAAGAATCCATATATTACTGATATAGATGAAGCAGGTAATCCACTTTTATATTATAGTAGTATTGTAAGTTATTTACATAATACGTCAATTCAAATGCTTATTGTTCGTGATGCTAATATGAAGTGGAAAGATGTTGTCGTTGAAAACGTCCATCGTATGGGTCATTTACCCCATATTATTGTTTTTGAAATCTTCGACGAAGAAGCTTCGGCATTTAATAAAAAACCAATTGAATTTAAGGTAAATAATGCTACTTATGCAATTGATAGTGCGGTTGTTAGAGATGTTAAAAAACAGCATTTTTGTGCAACATTAACATGTGAAGGCGCTGAAATGGGATACGATGGTATGAGCTTTCATCGTCTTGGGTCGCTAAAATGGAAGGATAACTTAAATAAAAATATGGATTGGAAATTTGAAGGAACAAAGGATTACGATGGCTCGTCTTTGGTTTGGAATTTTATGCGTAGTTATCAAATGCTTATTTATTATCGAATTTAGGTCTTTAAGTAGGTTATAATAATATTTAATTTAAGTATTTAAAAAAAAATTGATTTGAAAAAAATGGTATTATTAATAGCATAAAACTACTAATAATATAATAACAATAAAATAATATTTAAAATGGGAAATAGTAATTCATCAAGAACTGAAGATTTAATAGAAGAGCAAAAATTAACTGCAGAGGCTCAACGTAAATTTGACTTTCGTATAAGAAACTATAACTACGCATATCATGGTTCATATATAGATTACGTACATTGGTGCAGAGCACAATATGAACTTGATTGTTTACCTGATTATTGTAAACAAGGTCATAATTATAGACCAACAAATTAATATAAATTTTATTCTTCTTTATTTATTATAACTTGCTTTAAAACGTTTTTAATAATTTTCTCATTCTTCTCAAAATCATCATCGCCTTTGCCTCCCATGGACTCATAAACAATTTTATGATATTGGTCTCCAAACTTAGAATGATATGACATACAATCCGGATGAACCTCTTTATATTTGGGAAACATCTTTATATTTTTAGAAACAACTTTTTTTATTAGTTTATGCATTTGTGACTTATCTTCGTCTTTTTCCCATTTGTCATTATCTTTAATATATATGGTTTCTCTCTTTTTATCCGTACAATGAACCGGTCTTTTAGTAACATCTAGTTCCTTAAGATTTTTAACAATTATACTTGTAATACCTTCAATATAGCCTTTTTCACCAACTCGTTCCAAGTCTGAAAGTTGTATTTTGAGAGAATCCACAAATTCACCAATATTCATAGCTTCTTTGCATGTTTCGTTTAAAAAGAATTGAAGGTTAAATGCTTTGTTATGGGAATTAGTGTGAGTAGTATTATTTGTTGTATTATTACTATTATTTGTGACACCATTTTTTACAACTTCTAATACCATATTTTGCTGCTCCATCATCATAGTTTTCATTTCAGAATTTTCTTTCATCAAATACTTCATAATCTCTTTTAATCCAATAATATCTTCTTCTTTTTCAGCTACGCATGTTTTTTGGTGTTTCCATAATCCGTTTCGAGAATTGTATGTTTTATTACAATTTTCACAGCAATAATTTGCGGGTTCAGATAAAATGCCACTTTTTGCCACTAATTTGTCACCTCCCGTCACCTTTATATGTTTTGCTGTCAATAAATGTTTGTCCCAATTATATTTTTTAGAGCATTTGTAATCACAAAATTCGCAGTAAAATTTTTTTGCCACAAAAATGCCACTTTTTGCCACTAAATTGTCACCTAAAGTTTCCATAATAATTCCTTAGAAAATTCTTTTTAAGTTTTTATAAAAAAAATTATCGTAACAAATTGAAAATTTTTTTTTCGATCACCAGACGATAAAATTTTTTTATCGTCACAAATTAGATTTTTTTCAACATCATTTTGGAAAAATCGATTTTTGGACATTTATAAATGTCCAATTTTCAAAATTCAAAAAAACTTTCCCAACGAAAATTTTACACTTTATATAATAAATTGGAAAAGTAACTTAAAGCTGAAGGTGGAACTTTGTTAAAGCTGAAGGTGGAACTTTGTTAAAGCTGAAGGTGGAACTTTGTTAAAGCCGAATTTACAATATATATTTTATTTTTATACTTAAAGCCGTCTAATAAGTTGACATTATTTCATTAACAATCTTTAAACCACCTGCGGATGAAGGCTCTATTCCAAATGTAAAATCTTCTGGTTTTGTTAATATATTACTTATTTTTAAAACGGCTTCAATGCCATTTTGCTTATTTGTTGCATAATTATATATAAATTCGTTCCATTTTTCAATAATATTATGGTATTTTTTATATTTTAAATTGTCAAGATAATATAAATCTAATAACACAATATTTGCATTTGGTAGTCTTGCTTTTATACTATTCACTAGTTTTTTATATGCTGAAAACATTGGTATTAATATATTTTCATTTATATCATTTGGACTATTTTCCACATATTCCAATATATCATTTCCACCTACAGAGAGAAAAACAGTTGTTATTTTATTATCTATATTATTTGGAATATCGTTAATTTGGCTATAAACATCCACTATTTTTGAACCATCTACTGCTAAAGATATTGTTTTACCCTTTGTTTTTTCATGTAATATAAAATCAATTGCTTTTCCTTCAGAAACCCATAGCCCATTTTGTAATATACTATCGCCTAATAAAATAAATAAATCATTATTTGGGTTGAAGGCTTCAATAGTGTTATATGTAGTCCAATAAGAAACTGCTACAATAAAACAAAGTAAAATTACTATATATAAATAAAAATATTGCATATATATTAATTGTTAAAATAAAATATAATTCTTCCCGAACCACCTTTTCCTCCATCTCCATAAGTTCCAGGAATACCATTACCACTTGTACTTCCACCACCTCCACCACCATAATTAGGCGTCGCATCTTGTCCTGGTTGTCCTCCATTTCCAGCAAAACTATTACCTGCGTTACCAGCAAAAGTATCACCTCCACCTCCTCCACCACCTGCACCAAATGATGTACCATAATAATAAGTAGAAACAGAACCATTTCCGCCATTTCCACCACCACCATATGCACCACCTCCTCCACCGCCACCATTTACACCTGTTCCACCAGGATAAGTATTACCTGAACCACCTGCACCTCCATTACCCGAATTTCCACCCGCACCATTATTACTTGACGCTTTACCACCAATACCACCATTAACAGTAATAATACCACTTATGGAAGATTGACCGCCATTTATACCATCTGTTGA
>Ga0194119_10006581_pt1 | contig 16768 bp, 16 predicted proteins | sample TA2MahC100mmetaG_FD_148620 | JGI IMG/M metagenome (GOLD analysis project Ga0194119, IMG submission 148620) | Freshwater microbial communities from Lake Tanganyika, Tanzania - TA2015018 Mahale Deep Cast 100m | ecosystem: Environmental > Aquatic > Freshwater > Lake | place: Tanzania: Lake...
TTGGCGTAGATGTCGGGCACAACGATGACCCCGCGATCGTTGAGTACTTCGTCGGCGGCCGGTGTGAGTGGCCCGTTCGCACCCTCAATGACAAATTTGGCGGTAAGCGACACTGCCTCGTCCTTGTCGATTGCACCGCCGAGGGCGCACGGCATCGCGATGTCAGAGGGCAGCGTGAACACTCTGGTCGAGTTCTGCATGCCACGTGCGATTACCTCCCCGACGCCGGCATCAACCACGCTCGTGAGACCGTTCTGCGTCGCGCGCACAAGTGCTTGAACATCCAGACCCTTCTCACTCGCAATGACCCCGCCCACATCGGAGACACCGACGATCTTGGCCCCCCAGCCGGCCGCGAGGCGCGCGACCCACATGCCGACGTTGCCGAAACCCTGAATCACGATGCGCTTGCCCTCCAATGCGGTGCCGTTGGCTTGGCACACCAATGACGCTGCTTCGACCGCACCGCGACCCGTCGCCGAGTCGCGACCGAGAGAGCCACCGAGCGCAAGCGGCTTGCCGGTGACCACCCCCGGCACGGCATGACCGACGCCAATCGAGTATTGATCCATCACCCATGCCATCACCTGGGCGTCGGTGCCGACATCAGGAGCGGGCACGTCCTTGTCGGGTCCGAGAAAGGCGAAGATCTCCGACACGTAACGGCGGGTCACGCGCTCGAGTTCGCGTGCGCTGAGCAGTTTGGGATCGACGGCCACACCGCCCTTGGCCCCGCCGAGTGGCAGGTTCATGAGCGCGGTCTTCAACGACATGGCTGCGGCGAGCGAAACGGTTTCGTCCCGATTCACCGACGGATGGAAACGAATGCCGCCCTTGGCCGGGCCGCGGGCGATGTTGTGCTGCACTCGCCAGCCAGTGAAACGCACCCGGCTGCCGTCGTCACAGCGAATGGGTATCGACACCTCGAGCACGCGCCGCGGGGCAATGAGGGTTTCGATGACGCCATCCTCGAGCCGCAACCAGCGGCCTGCCTCACGCATGCGGTATTCAATCGACTCGAGCGACTTGTCGTGAGCGGGGTCGTGCGCGGTCATGTGTTGTGGTCAACGACACCGTTGTCGCCTTGACGAAATCTTAGGGCAGCCAAAGAAAACATTGTGGAAATATGTACCTCACAGGCAAGAAACCTTCGTTTTCTATGGTCTTTCTCAGCGAAGCCAACGTCGTCTCCGCGCACCAAACAATCAACGTGTGATGAAGGAGTAGACGATGGAACCCGCAGGCCTTGCATGGGTGCTGATTTCTTCAGCGCTCGTGCTCTTCATGACGCCAGGACTGGCGTTCTTTTACGGAGGCATGGATCGGCGCCGCAACGTGCTGAACATGCTGATGATGAACTTCTACTGTGTGCTGGCCGTGCCAGTGCTATGGATGGTGCTCGGCTATTCACTGGCACAGGTGCCGTTTGAGAACGACTTCATCGGCGGATTCGACTCATTCCTCCTCGGAGACATCTCCGAAGCCGGAGATGGCGGCACGCTGGCGACGATTGCCTTCCTCGGAATGTTCGCTGCGATTACGCCGGCGCTCATCTCGGGTGCAGTCGCTGGACGAATGAAGTTTGCTGCCTGGGCGGTGTTCGTGCCGTTGTGGCTCTTCATCGTCTATGTGCCGGTGTTCAAGTCGGTCTACGGCGGCTGGCTCGGTCAGCGCGGATCGCTCGACTTCGCTGGCGGAACGGCGATTCACGTGAACGCTGGCATCGCAGCCCTCGCTGCTGTGCTCGTACTCGGACGTCGTCGAGTCGACCCGGCACCGCCGCACTCAATGCCACTCGTGATGATCGGTACGGGAATTCTGTGGTTCGGCTGGTTCGGCTTCAACGCTGGCTCGGCACTGAACGCCAATGGCCAAGCAGCGCAGGCATTCATGAACACGTTCCTCGCCGGGGCTGCGGCTGGGCTCGCATGGGTGCTCACCGAGTGGATACGCGACGGCAAGCCAACCAACCTCGGTGCCGCGTCGGGCATCGTCACCGGGCTCGTCGCGATAACACCCGCAGCTGGATATGTCTCGGGCACTGCGCCGATCGTCATCGGTGCAATCGCCGGCGTCGTCAGTTGCTACGCAGTCAGACTGAAAACCAAGTTGCGCTACGACGATGCGCTCGACGTAGTCGGTGTGCACTTCGTGGGCGGTCTTGTTGGCTCGTTGTTGATCGGTTTCTTCTCGAATCCGAAGTTCTTCGGGGCGGAGTTTGGGGCCGGGCTCTTCTACGGCGGCGACACGAGGCTGCTCATTGAGCAGGCAATTGCCAACGGAGCGGCCATTGCCTGGTCGTTTATCCTCACCTTTGTGATTATGAAGGTGCTCGATCTCACCATGGGTGTTCGCGCCGAAGAACAAGCTGAGTTGACTGGACTCGACCTCGCCCTGCACTCCGAAAACGCCTATCACGACTAATCACGACTGGAGCACAACATGAGACTCATCACTGCAATCATCAAGCCGTTCAAGCTCGACGACGTGAAGGACGCCCTCAAGGCGGCCAACGTCACGGGCATCACCGTCACCGAAGTGCGCGGGTTCGGCCGTCAAGGCGGACACATCGAGACATATCGCGGCGCCGAGTACAAGGTCGATCTCATCCCGAAGGTGCGACTCGAGTTGGTCGTCGAGGACACGGTCGCTGACCGCGTCGTCGAAGTGATCGTCAAGAGCGCCGGCACGGGCAAGATTGGCGACGGCAAAGTATGGATTACCGACGTGTCACGCGTCGTGCGCATCCGCACCGGGGAAGAAGGTCGCGACGCGATTTGAGCGTTGCGACCCGGTGTTGCGTCGCGACGCGATTTAGCGCTTCTGACGTCGTTCGCGACGGGCTGCACGCTTGGCCTCTTGGTCGGCGGCATCCGGGCGTGAGGGCACGGTGGTGTTCGACGCGGGAATCTTGAAGCGCTCGTCTTCGTTCACGAGCCGCTTGAAGCCGCCGAGTGCCACCGAGTACTGCACGGCCATCAGCCGCACGGCATCCAGACCGAACTTCTCGACGGCCGTCGGAATCAGTGACTGCAAATCTTCGAACGACGGGTCATCGCTGGCGTCGCCAAGCGTGTCGACGAAGTATCCGGTACACGGCTCACTGAGCAGCACTCCGGCGTCGATCACCGACTTGCGGGCGACCATTCCTTTGCGGATGTTGTCGGGCAGCGTTGCCGCGTCGTCGTACGCACCGCGACGCAAACCGACGGCGCGCGCAAACGGATCGCGCAGCGAGTCGGGCAGGGCGAGCGCCAAGGAGGTGAGCGACTCATCGCTCACCGTGGCGAACACGGCCAGATAGCGCCGTTCAACGATGATTTGATCACGCGCCAGATTCAAGGGCATGAACGGCTCACCTCATCTCAGATGAAAACTGCGAACGGGGTCGTGCCCCGCGTCGGGTCAACCGATGACTTTTACGTTGTGCGCTTCGACACCTTTGCGGCCCTGGCCGAGTTCGAACTCGACCTGCTGGCCCGCGAGAAGGGTGCGGCGCCCGGTGCCTTCGATGTTGGAGAAGTGCACGAAGACATCCTGCTCGCCTTCACGAGAGATGAATCCGAAGCCCTTCTCGTCATTGAAGAACTTGACGGTACCGGTTGGCATGATTACTCATTTCTTTGCTTGTCATGACTCACCGAGTGGTGTGTCAACGGTCCACACTACCGAGCCACCTGCGGAATAGCGAGGCGAGCCTCAGAAGATTCCGCGCTCGTCAGCGGGCGTAACCATGTGCTGCGCGGGGCAGGAGTGGCAATCACTTCCGTACCACGGCGTGCAGTTCGCGGATGCGCATCGCATGTGCGGCCCCGAGCCGCACGTCGGGCAGGCGCCCGGAGACGCCGACGTTGGTGCGCCACGTGACCTTCCACACGGTGTCGAGGCGAGCGCGGTAGACGCCGTCGCTGCGCACGCTGGAGGGCAAGGGGTATTCGTACTGGCAGTCGGTGTCGATGAAACTCGGCAAGAGCGAAGTCCATGGCAGGCCGGGGCCGTCGCATTCGACCGTGTCGCCGATGCCATCACCCGGGGAGAACTCGAGCGACTCCGGCGTCGCGGTGGTCGTAACGGCGAGCACGCCCCTCGGGGTGGGGACATATGCGGTGACCGATACCGGCTTCCATAAGAGCGGGTTCACCCAGAACCACGTCGGGGTCTTCACCACGCCGCGGTTGCGAACTGGCGAGAAATTCTCCGTCAACATCGGGATGAGTTCGCGCACCACGCTGCGTGTCGACTCGGCGACTTCTTGCGTCGTGATCTCGGGCAGCCAGGCGAATTGATCTGTGCCGTCGCGCGTGCAGACGTACAGCGACCACGTGATGCCTCGCCACTGGCGCGTGATCACGGATGGACTGACACCTTGTTGGTGAATCGTGACTGGTCGCACCCACTCGCAGCGCTCGTAGGAGTCGATCGAACTGTACGAGACGCCTGCATAGATATGGTCGCCGTCGACGCCCGCTTCGGTGGCGTGCACGTCGGCAGGCATTGCGAGTGCAGCGAGCAGGCATCCGGCAACGACCAGGCCGATGTGGGTAACCAACCTGGCGCGCACGACCAACTTGTCTCGTGCGAACGTGATCATGGTGTGCAGAACCGCGCTACGGGTGAGCGGCGGTCGATGCGGCGCGACCACAGGCTCCACGAGTCGTCGACGCGGAGAAGTATCCACTCCACGCGGCGAGTCCAAATGGTGGTGTCGAAGATGATGTCGCCGATTTCGGTGTCGGCCATGCTCGAGTCAAAGAAGATGCGTGTGTCGTATTCGCAGGTCACGAGACGGGCACGATCTTGGGTGGTGAGCGTGAGTGACTCGACTGCCCATTGCAAGCGGCCCTCGTCGGGCTTGGTGCGCATCCTTTCGGTGGTGTAGAACGCGAGCGATTCGGTGAGTCGTTGGCGCTCGGGTGAATCAGGGGCAGTGAGCTGCGATACATCGCAACGCGCCGGGCGGTGAAAGCAGTTCGTCCAGCCGGTGATCAAGCGGGAGAACGCCGACTCGACACCGTCGGCGGTGGTGGCGTCGGAGTTAGCGGTGGTGGCGCCGGAGTCGACGGTGTCGTTGCTGGCATTGGCGGTGTCATCAGCGGCATTGTCGTCGGCAGCGCTGTCACCCGCGGCGACTTCATCGCCGAACGACAGTTCTCCCGCTGCATCTTGCTGATTGTCGGGAAAACTCAGCGATGGTGGCGCCACGCATCCGGTGAGAGTTGTAACAAGCACGACGACAAACGCGCCGCGCCGAATGAAGAGAGACATGTGCGGCTCCTTGTCGGGTGAGTCGGGTGTTGCTTGGCGCTGCTCGGCACCGACTTGGAACCAACCAGCACTTTGTCAGGTGTGTGCACCCATCTGCGTAATCGTGCGTTGATTTTCGATAGGTAGCATTCATAAACCCCCAAAATGACCGAACACCCCGATCTCCCCGCCGAACAAGCGCACATTGATCGCGCTTACGAGAGCCTGGCGTGGGCGCGCGAGCAGGCGCTCGGCATCCGCAAACTGACGACGGGGCAGATGGGCGGCACCTTCCAAGAGCGCTACGAGCGCAACTACTTCGACGAGAGGTTGGTGCAGATGTTGAACGACCTCGACATTGGCGACGCTGCGCTGGTGTTTGGTCGCATTGACCGCACCCCCGACGCCGGCGGCAACCCGGAGGCGTTTCACATCGGGCGTCTGGCGGTGCCCGACAAGGACAACAACCAGTTGGTGATCGACTGGCGTGCGCCGATCGCCGAGCCCTTCTACCGCGCCACCGGTCGCGACACGATGCAACTGGTGCGCCGCCGCCACTTCTTGATGGAAGGTTGCAAACTGGCGGCGATTGAAGACGAACTCTTCGGCGAAGGCCACCTCGGCATCGGTAAGGATGACGGTCTCGATCAGCCGCAGTTGCGCGGACAGAGCACGCTGTTGGCGGCATTGCGTAAGGGTCGCAGCGGGCAACTCGGTGACATCGTCGCCACGATTCAGGCCGAGCAAGACGTCATCATCCGCGCCCCGAACAGAGGCGTGCTCGTCGTGCAGGGTGGCCCCGGAACGGGCAAGACCGTCGTGGCGTTGCACCGCGCCGCGTACCTTCTGTATACGCACCGGTTTCCGCTCGCCGATCAGGGTGTGCTCGTCGTCGGCCCCAACCGTGTGTTCTTGCGTTACATCGAGCGAGTGTTGCCGTCGCTCGGCGAATCGGGTGTGCGCGAAGTGGTGCTGTCTGACTTGATCAGTGGCGTTCGTTTCGGCGTCGTCGACCCGGCACTTACGCGCCGCGTGAAGGGCGATCTGCGCATGGTGGATCTGATCGGGCGGGCCATCGCGCAACGCCAACGCACGATCAAGACCGACTTCGAGTTGCCGTTCGGCGGCAGCGTGTTGCGCTTGCGACCAAAGGATGTGTCGCGCGTGGTGCGCGAGGCGCGCCGCCGCACAAGGCGGCACAACGAGTTGTGCCGCGCGGTCGAAGGCGAAATCGTCTCGATGCTGATGCCCAGCATGCGCGACCAGGAATATACGCTGGCCACCGCGCGTGCCCGACTGCGCGAGTTCGCCGAGTTCCGTTCGCTGGTGTTCACCATCTGGCCGTCACTGACACCAGAGGAGTTGCTGCACGACCTGTTCGGCTCGAAGGCTCTCTTGCGTTCGGCGGGTCGCGACCTGCTGACCGGCGAAGAAGTTGCCGCGCTGTATCGCCCGCGCGCGGAGTCGTTGGCCCACGCACGCTTCAGCGATGCCGACGCTGCATTGCTCGACGAGGCGCGCAGCCTGCTCGGGCCCAAACCGCGCAAGGGTGGCGTGCTCGACGAAGACGACGAGATCGAGCAATACGGCCACATCATCGTCGACGAAGTGCAAGACCTCACGCCGATGCAACTACAAATGGTGGCGCGCCGCTCGTTGAACGGTGCGATGACCGTGGTCGGTGACATCGCGCAGGCAACCGGGCCGTTCGCGCCATCCGACTGGCGTGACGTGTTGAATGTCTTGCCGAAGAATCGCGACGCAAAGGTTGCGGAATTGTCGGTGGGATATCGCATCCCTCGTCAAATCATGGACTTCGCCGGACGCTTGCTCGCCACCGCAGCTCCCGGGCAGACGCCGCCCACCGCCGTGCGTGAAGGCGACCATGACCCGCAGATCGTGCGAGTGCCGGCAGCCGAACTCATCACAGCCGTTGTGTCACAAGCCAGCTCGTTACGTGACGCATTGACCGATGGGCGAGTGGCGGTGGTGTGCCCCGATGAGATGGCCGACGACATTGCGACCGCACTCGCCGCAGCGGGCATCGCGCACGGTCGTGCCGGAGCATCGGCGCTGGAGGCGACGCTCACCATCGTGCCAGTCAGCGTGGTGAAGGGTCTGGAAATGGACGGCGTCGTCGTGGTGGAACCGACCGCGATGCACGAGTCGCCCGAAGTGGGGCCGCGTGGTGTGTATGTGGCGTTGACGCGCTCAACACAACAATTGGTGGTGGTGCACTCGCGCGACTTGCCGAGCGAGCTGCGCGACTAGAGGTTCAGCGAGGCGATCGCCAAACGCAGGAAGGCCACCGCCTTGTCGGCATCGGCAGGGCGGTTGCGTTCCACGGCACCGCGGGCCAGTTCCACCACGCGACGCAGGTCGTAGATGATCTGGTCGGCAAGTTCGCCGAACCTCGCGACGATGAGCGGCTCGGCGTACTTCCATGCTTCGTTGATGCGGTCGAGATGTGCGCGCTGTGCGGCCTCGTCGCCCTCGAATACCGCGCGACTCAACGCCGACACTTCGTCTTGCAGCACGGTGACCAACTCGTTGAGGTCGGCGCCAGCGAGATTGCTGTCGGCGAGATTGTCGTCGGTTGACGATTCACCACTCGTCGTTGGCATCTCGGCGACGGTGGTCGGGATCTTCGATTCGATGACCTCCGTCGCGCAGCCACTCGCCGCAAACACAATGAAGCAACACGCGAGTGCGAGCCGACGCATTTTGCCTCAGAGCGTGACGAGCAGACGACTGCTCACGTACGGCGAGAGCGTGATGTTGCGATCGGTCGCATCGTGCACGGTGACGCTCGCGACCCCGTCGGCGCGCTTCGTGAGCGTGCACTCGCGGCCAGGCAGCAGTTGGTGATGCTCCAACTCGGCGAGCGCCCCATCGCGTTCTTCGACATCCTCGGGGATTCGCACCAGCCTGAAGCGCGCACCAACGGCGACCTTCTCCAGCGGTGTAACGGTGAGATTGCTCGGCGCCGCACCGGGAATCGGGTTGCCGTGCGGGCACGTGGAAGGGTTGCCGAGCAGTCGCGCGAGCCCGGCTTCGACTTCGTCGCTGATGATGTGCTCCCACTTGCAGGCCTCATGGTGCGCCATCGACCACGAGAGACCGATTACATCGGTGAGGAATCGCTCGGCAAGACGGTGGCGTCGCACGATGCGCGTTGCCAGTTCTTCACCCGCGGGGGCGAGTTGCAGGTGGGTGGAATCGATCGTGATGAGCCCGACGGCTTCCATGCGCTTCACCATCTCCGACACGGAGGCCCGCGACACATTGAGTCGCTCGGCGAGGCGGGCCTGGATGATTTCGGCGTTGTCCTCGCGCATTTCGTAGATGCATTCGCAGTATTCCTCGAACGCTGGATGGTGCTCACCAGCCGTTGGCATGGCGCTCAGCGTACCTATCGGCACACCGAGTAGGTACTCTTCGGCAGTGGTCAATGACGCAGCAATCGAGCGGTTTTCGCCCGCGGTTCGTGCATGGTTCACGTCGTCGTTCCCGGCGGCAACGGCGGCGCAAAGGCAGGGCTTCGCGCAGATCCTCGATGGTCATCACACGCTGATTTCCGCGCCGACCGGAAGCGGCAAGACATTGGCGGCATTCTTGGTGGCGATTGATCGCCTGGTGGCACGCGACGTAGCCGAAACATCCACCACGCGCGTGTTGTATGTGTCACCCTTGCGCGCACTCGCCTTCGACGTGGAGAAAAACCTGCGGGCACCGATCGTCGGCATTCGTCATGCCGCCGAACGACTCGGCACGAGTTTTCGTGAACCGTTGGTGGCGATGCGCACCGGCGACACGAGTGCCCGCGATCGGCAACGCATGTTGCGCAACCCGCCCGACATCCTCATCACCACCCCCGAGAGTTTGTTTCTCATGCTCACGTCATCGGCGCGCAGCACGTTGGCCAACGTCGACACGGTGATCATCGACGAGATTCATGCCATCGCCGCCACCAAGCGCGGGGCCCATCTTGCGCTGTCGCTGGAGCGCCTCGAAGAACTCACAGCGCAAGCCCCGCAGCGCATCGGGTTGTCGGCCACGCAGCGACCGCTCGAAGAAGTCGCGCGATTTCTCGTCGGCTATCGCGACGGTGCGCAGCGACCCGTGGCCATCGTCGACGCCGGTGCCCGCAAGACGCTCGAGGTCGAGGTCGTGGTGCCGGTCGAAGACATGGGCGAACTCGGCAAGGTTACGCACGAGTTGCGCAGCGGGCCGGCGACCGCTGCCGCGGTGGAGCGCCGCACCAGCATCTGGCCGAGCATCACGCCGCGCATCCTCGAACTGGTGCAGCAGCATCGCAGCACGATCATCTTCTGCAACGCGCGGCGCGGGGCCGAGCGTCTCGCGGCGCAGCTCAACGAACTGGCGGTCGATCTTGGTCTCGCCGCCGAAGGTGGTGGCGACTATGTGAAGGCGCATCACGGGTCGCTCGCGCGCGAACAGCGCATCGTGATCGAAGACCGACTGAAGCGCGGCGATCTGCGCGCGATCGTGGCAACGAGCAGTTTGGAGTTGGGCATCGACATGGGTGCGGTCGATCTCGTCATCCAGGTGGAGTCGCCCGGGGCGGTCAGTCGCGGTTTGCAGCGCATCGGGCGCGCCGGGCACGCGGTCGGTGCGCCGAGCAGGGGCAAGGTGTTCCCCAAGCATCGTCACGACCTGCTCGAGGTTGCGGTCGTCGCGCGTCGCATGCTGGATGCCGACATCGAATCCACCCGGTATCTGCGCAACCCGCTCGACGTGCTGGCCCAACACATCGTCGCGCACGTCGCGATGCACCCCGATGTGCCCGTCGCGTCACTCACCGCGATGATCAAGCGTTGCGCCAACTTCGCCGAGTTGTCGGATGAGGTGCGCAACAGCGTGCTCGATCTGCTCGCTGGTCGCTATCCGAGCGAAGAGTTCCGCGACCTGAAGCCGCGCATCGTGTGGGATCGCATCGCCGACACGCTGCGAGCCCGCGACGGTGCCCAGCGACTGGCGGTCACCAACGGCGGCACGATCCCTGATCGCGGTCTCTTCGGTGTGTTCCTGCCCGACGGCACGCGGGTGGGCGAGCTCGACGAAGAAATGGTCTACGAAACGCGACCAGGGGAGAACTTCGTGCTCGGGGCATCTACCTGGCGTATAGAAGACGTGTCGTTCGATCGCGTGATCGTCAACCCCGCACCTGGCGAACCCGGCAAGATGCCGTATTGGCACGGCGATCGACTCGGGCGGCCAGTCGAATTGGGGCGGGCCGTCGGCGAGTTCTTGCGCACGATTCGCGAAGCACACACCACCGCACCCGAACAGGCCGAGGCCACATTGTCTGAGCAGCACTGTCTAGACCCGTTGGCGGCGCGCAACTTGCTGGCGTACATCTCTGAGCAAGTCGACGCCACCGGCACGTTGCCTGACGACCGCACGATCGTGATCGAACGGTTCCGCGACGAGATCGGTGACTGGCGAATCTGCATCCATTCGCCGTTCGGCACGCCGGTGCACGCACCGTGGGCGATCGCGCTGGAGAATCGTCTGCTCGAGCGGCTCGGCATCCCTGTCGAAACGATGTACGGCGATGATGGCATCGTGTTGCGTCTGCCCGAGGCGATCGACCGCGTGCCCGTCGAAGAACTGCTGATCGACCCCGATGAATTGATGGAAACGCTGGTCGCTGCCGTGCCGCAAACCTCGCTCTTTGCCGCGCGGTTTCGTGAGTGTGCGGCGCGGGCGTTGTTGTTGCCACGCCGTCGACCCGATCAGCGCACGCCGTTGTGGCAGCAGCGCCAGAGGGCCGCTGACTTGTTGGCGGTGGCAGCGAAGTATCCGACGTTTCCGATGTTGTTGGAGACCAGCCGCGAATGCCTGCAAGACGTGTTCGACGTGCCGGCGCTGCGTGACGTGTTGGCGAGACTGCGTTCGCGGGCCATTCGTCTCGTCAGTGTCGACACACCGAGGGCCTCGCCGTTTGCCCAGAGCCTGCTCTTCAACTGGATCGCTGCGTACATGTACGAAGGGGATGCGCCGCTCGCTGAGCGCCGGGCCGCGGCGTTGGCGCTCGACCGTGACCTGCTCGATGACCTGCTCGGCTCCGAAGAACTACGCGAACTGCTCGACGGCGATGTGCTCATCGATGTCGAACTCGAGTTGCAGCATCTCGCCGACTCGCGCCGTGCCCGCAATGCCGACGAGGCGCACGACGTCTTGCGTCGCACCGGCGATCTCACCCGCACCGAATTGTCGTTGCGCATCGACGGTGACGCCACCCCGCTCATTGAAACTCTGGCGGCTGAACGGCGGGCCATCGAAGTCGCGGTTGGTGGTGAGCGGCGATTCATCGCCGCCGAGGACGCCGGTCGTTATCGCGATGCGCTCGGGTGCGCGCTGCCGCTTGGTTTGCCGGCGGCATTCACCGATCCGGTGGAGTCGCCGCTGCTCGAGTTGATCGGGCGGTTTGCGCGCACGCATGCGCCATTCATCACGCGTGATGTCGCGCAGCGATTCGGGGTCTCGAGCGACCGTGTGGCGGTGGTGTTGGCGCAGTTGGAGGCCGCGCATCGCGTGGTGCGCGGGGAGTTCCGCCCCTTCGGCACCGAGCGCGAGTGGTGCGATGTCGAAGTGTTGCGGTTGGTGCGACGTCGCTCGCTCGCCAAGTTGCGCAAAGAAGTAGAACCGGTCGACCAGCACACCTTCGCGCGGTTTCTCACCGAGTGGCACGGCATCGATGCCCCGACGCACGGTAGCGAGGCGCTCGTTGAGGCGTTGACGTCATTGTCTGGTTCGGCACTCGTCGCATCGACGCTCGAAACCGATGTGTTGCCGTTGCGCGTGCGCGGATACCGCGCGGCGTTGCTCGATGACTTGTGCACCAGTGGCGAGGTCGTGTGGGTGGGTGCGGGTGCGCTCGGCGGCAATGATGGGCGCATTCGTCTGTTCTTTGCCGATCAACTCGCCACGCTGTTGCCCGCATTGGAGACCGACGAGCCGCCGCAAGGCAACGTGCACGATCAGATTCGGGCAGCGCTCGCGGAACGCGGCGCCAGTTTCTGGGGTCACTTGCGTTCAGCGGTGCGTGGCGCCACCGACGGTGAGTTGCTCGCCGCTCTGTGGGATCTGGTCTGGGCTGGCGAGGTCACGAACGATTCGCTTACGCCGTTGCGAGCGGTGTTGCACGGTGCGCGCAGCGGCAAGAGTGCCCGACCCGTGGCCGCCGCGCCGAGTGCACGTCGCGCCGCCGCTCGTTTGGTGCGCCCGCGGCATGTGCGTGGTGCGAGTGCTTCGCGCGTGGGGCCGCCCGCAGCACAGGGTCGCTGGAGTCTCGTTGCGCAACTTGCCGACCGCACCGCGAACCAAACGGAAGCGGTGCACGCACTGGCGTTGCAGTTGCTCGAACGCCACGGTGTGCTCACCCGCGAGGCCGTGTTGGCCGAAGGTGTGCGCGGTGGTTTCGCCGGCGTCTACGGAGTCTTGAAGGCGCTCGAAGAACGCGGCACGGTGCGTCGCGGATATTTCGTGGATGGTTTGGGTGCGGCTCAGTTCGCAGTGCCGGGCGCCGTGGATCGTTTGCGTGCCTGCAAAGGGCCGCACCTCGTGGTGAACGACGAATCACCCGTGGTCGCCGTGTTGGCCGCAACCGATCCGGCGCAGCCGTATGGTGCCACCATCGACTGGCCCGCCACTACCGGGCGACCATCGCGCAGTGCTGGTGCACTGTGCATGTTGTGGCGCGGTGATGCACTGGGTTGGTACGACGTGCGCAGCCATCACCTCGTAACGTTTGAGCGCACACTCGAGCCCGCTGCTTTCGCCGCGCTCGCAGAAGCACTCGGCAACATCACCAAGGATGGTCGCGCCAAATCGGTGGAGGTGCGCAAGATCAATGGTGCACTACACGACGAGCGGTCGCCGCTCACTCTGCAGATCGTGGCGCTGCTCGAACAGCATCGCTTCGTGAAGGGATACCGCGGGTTGGTGCTGCGAAATTAGGGCTGCACGCCGCGCAGCCCAGCCCACGCCAGATTCGCAAGTTGCGTCCCGACCACGCGCGGGTCGAAGTGTTCGCCGCTCCTTATTAGGTATCGACTGAGACCCTCCGACATGCCGACCAATGCGTAAGCCAACCGACGCTGATGTTGCGGGTCCAGCCCCGCATCGATGAGTGGGGCGATGGCATCTGCAACTCTCTTCTCTACGTTGCGTACTGCAGCGGCGAATTCTTCGTCGCGTCGTGCGCCGCTGCCGAACAGCAACATGAACGCATCACGATGGGTCGCCACCCATTCGAAATACGACACGATGCCCGCCTGCGTTTGCTCGCGACCATCGGCCGCGTTCGACGTGGCCTTGCCGATCACGTCCAACATCTCGCCGGCAACTTCGTCGATGAGTGCAAGATAGAGCGCCCGTTTTGAGTCGAAGTGTTGGTACAACACCGGTTTGGTGACACCGGCTGATGCTGCGACATCGTTCATCGACGTGCCGTGGAAACCCTTCGTGGCGAATTCGTGCAACGCCACGTGCAAGATTTGCGTACGGCGCTCGGCGGCGGGCAGCCGGGCGTTCATGCGTCACCCTGGGCAGCAGCGTCTTCGCGTGCGGGTGCGGCGGCAGCAGCGTCTTCGCGGCGTGCGGCGCGAACGCCGTACGTGATCACGATGCTTGGCGCCAAGATGATCGAGCCGACCACCAGCGACACACCACTAACGAGATGCATGGCGGAGGTGTAGGAGGTCCACAAGCCGGCAAAGAACGCGACGGTAGAGACCACATACAGCCCGTATCCGATACGTGACGCAAGTTTGTTCAGTCGGTCGATACGGTCGCGGCGAGCAATGACGGGATCATCGTCGTGTTGCGCACTCGGAGAACTCATACGACGAGCGTCAATCTAGGCTGAATCTCGCGTGAGTTCGCGGTGGTGCAGACGGTGACGACAAACGACACAGCAACCACGAACGACGCGGTGATTCTGCTTGCCGACGCAGTGGTGGTGCTCGGTGGGTTTCCGGCGTTGGCTGGTGTGAACCTGCAGGTGCAACCAGGCGAGCTGGTGGCGTTGCGCGGGGCCAACGGCACGGGCAAGAGCACGTTGTTGCGACTGTGCGCGGGTTTGGCGGCGCTCTCGCGTGGCTCGGCGCACGTGATGAATGTCGACCTCGCCACCAATCGTGCCGCAGTGCGCCCGTACGTGGGGTTGCTTGGTCACCGCAACGGCTTGTATGCCGATCTCACCGCTCGCGAGAACGTGCAACTCACCGCGCAACTCATCGGCGCGCAACGGCATGACGTTGATGATGCCCTCGCGCGGTTGAAGATTGATTCGCGCGTCGCTGCAACTCGTGCCACGTCGTTGTCGGCCGGGCAGCGTCGACGAACTGCCCTTGCATCACTCGTGGTGCGTCGCGCGCGAGTGTGGTTGTTGGATGAGCCGCATGCCGGGCTCGACACAGCGGCTCGCGTCGAACTCGACGACATCTTGCACGAAGCGACGCAGGCTGGTGCAACCGTCATCTATACGACACATGAGATTGATCGTGCGGACGGGCGCGTGCCGCGTACGGTGACGTTGGCCGGTGGTGTCGTCGCAACCGATGACTCGTCGACTCACGGAGCATCGCGATGAGACAAGCACTAGTCGTCGCCCGCAAGGACCTGCTCATCGAGTGGCGCGCGCGACTGCTGTTGGTGCGCGTGGCACCGTTTGCCCTGCTCGTGCTCGTGCTGTTTGCCGTGGCGCTCGACAGTGAGCCGCTCATCCTGCGTGCGGCAGCCGGTCTCGTGTGGCTGGCGATGTTGTTCTCGTCCCTCATGTTGGTGCAGCGCTCGTTCGACGTGGAGACTGACGACGGTGCGGTTGATGTGCTGCTCACCGGTACGGTCGAGCCTGCGCAGGTGTACCTCGGCAAGATGCTCGCGGCGTTTGCGCAGTTGCTGGCGCTCGCCACGACGCTCGTGCTCGGGGCGGTGGTGCTCTACGGTGCGACGGTCGGCGCCGATCATCTGGTGTTGTTGGTCACGGCGACACTGAGCGCAGCATGGGGACTGTCGAGCGTCGGTACTCTCTATGGCGCTGTGGTCGCGAACATGAGCGGACGTGATTCTCTGCTGGCGCTGTTGGCCCTGCCAGTGACCGCTCCGCTGTTGATTGCCGCGTCGCGCGCCACCGAAGCGGCATTCGGCAGCCAGACGATCGACACTGCAAGTGGCTGGGCGTGGACTGCGCTCTTGGTGGTGTTCGCCGTCACCTTTACTGCCGCTGGCGCGGCCGCCTTCGGCACCCTGATGGAATCGGACGCCTGAGATGACGAGCACGACGGGTTCTGCGACGAGCGCGGGCAACACGAGCGCGGGCACCGCCACCACCGGCACACTCTTCACGCGCATCATTGGCGCGGCGGCAATCATCATCACCGCGTGGGTGGTGGTGAGCGCATTCTTCATCACTCCTGCTGACGTGCAGCAGGGCGACTCTGTTCGCATCATGTACGCCCACGTGCCGGCCGCGTGGATTGCCTATCTTGCGTTCATCACCACGGCGGTTGCCTCAGGCATCTCGTTGGTACGCCGCCACCGCACGCTCGGCTTCGATCGAGTTGCCGGCGCATCGGCAGAGGTCGGCGTGTTGTTCATGGGTTTGGCGCTCATCACCGGCAGTCTCTGGGGTCGCCTCACCTGGGGAACGTTCTGGCAGTGGGATCCGCGACTCACGACGACACTGTTTCTCTTCGTCACCTACGTGGGATATCTCGCGGTGCGCAGCATCGACACCAACCCGCAGCGTCGCGCGCGTCGTAGTGCCGTGCTCGCGCTACTGGCGGTGCTGGAGATTCCGCTCGTGCACTTCTCGGTGGTGCTCTGGCGGTCGTTGCACCAAGAAGCCAGCGTGCTGAACCCCGACGGCGATGTGCGGCTCGACGACGTGATGTTGTTCACGCTGTTCTCCGGCGTGGTGGCGTTCACGCTCATCTTCGTGTGGCTGGTGATGCATCGTCAGCGCTTGGCAGCACTGCAAGATGCGCAATTGGGTGCGGGGCTCGAGGCTGCAATCGCCATGCGTCGCGCAGAGACGGTGGCGTGACGATGGACGACCTCGGTTTCATCCTCGCTAGTTGGCTGGTGACACTCGGATCAATCCTCTTGCTCACCGTCGCCACGCTGCGCCGCGCGAAGAGGCTCGCTCGCCAGACACCCGACGACGCCAAGCCGTGGTTGTGATCTCACGATGGATCTGACGCCCCGCCCGGCGCCCGACGTACCGCGCCCCAAGCGCCGGCTGTTGCCGGCGTTGACTGCCGCCGCAGCGGTAATCGGTGGCATCGTTATCGTCGGATTCTTTCTCACGTCGTCGATCGACTATTACTGCAACGTCGACGAAATCGGCGTGCGCGAGGGTTGCGACGACTCGCGTCGCTTGCGGGTGCAGGGCAGCGTCGATGAGGGCAGCCTGCAGTCGCGGGGCAGCATCACCACGTTCGTGATGTCGTTCAACGGAGTGTCGCTGCCCGTCGACTACGAAGGCGAGCCA
>Ga0194119_10006585_pt1 | contig 16762 bp, 14 predicted proteins | sample TA2MahC100mmetaG_FD_148620 | JGI IMG/M metagenome (GOLD analysis project Ga0194119, IMG submission 148620) | Freshwater microbial communities from Lake Tanganyika, Tanzania - TA2015018 Mahale Deep Cast 100m | ecosystem: Environmental > Aquatic > Freshwater > Lake | place: Tanzania: Lake...
GAATAAATCTTTAAGGGAAGAGTGGTCAAACCGGCTCCGCTGGTAAAAAATGAAATCAGGAAATCATCGAAAGAAAGGGTAAAGGCTAGCAACCATCCCCCCATCATCCCAGGGAGTATGTTGGGTAAAGTTACCTTCCAAAATATTTGGTGCGGTTTAGCGCCTAAGTCTTGCGCAACCTCGGCCATTTGAGGGTCGAGTTTTTTTAGTTGCTCTAACATGATGAAATAAACAAAACTCGCACTAAAACTGGCATGAGCAACAACCACAGTCGCAAATCCAAGCTCGATATGCAGAAGTAAAAAGAAAAGTAAAAGAGAGAGACCGGTGATAACTTCCGGTAATAAAATGGGTAGCATAATGAGAGATTGAATCATGGTTGGTAAAAGAGCTGAAAATTCAAATAGTCCTAAAGCTCCAAAAGTTCCCACAGTCACAGCAAGAGAAGCGGACAAGACCCCAATTTCCAAACTGTTCATTAAGGGTTCTAAAAGTGACGGACTATGAAACAGTTTAAGCAGCCAGCGAAAGGTAAATCCACTTTTGAGATCATAGGGATTGTTGAGAAAGGTTTGTAAAATAAGATAGAAGAGTGGTGTGTAGAGTAAAAAAATCGCAATGAAAAAGATCGTTGCAACAAAAGGATTAGCTTTTCGCATTATCAATTCCATTTCTAAAGCCGCCGATACGCGACCATCGTGTTTGTATCCAGAGAGTAATTAATAGAAGCAAAGATAACATGCCGGCTATCGCTGAACCAAAGGGCCAATCCTGCATGACAAAGAACTGACTGACCATCACATTTCCTAAAAAAGCCTCTTTAGCCCCGCCAAGAAGGTCGGGAATTACATACTCCCCTAACATTGGGATAAAAACAAAAAGGCTTCCGACAAAAACTCCCTCCTTAATATTCGGTACGACAACTTTCCAAAATACTTGAATTCGATTGGCCCCCAAATCAAAACCGGCCTCTCTTAAAGAGGGATCCAACTTTTCTAAGGAGGAGAAGATGGGAACGACGAGAAAAGGTAGGTAATTGTAAAGAAGCCCTAAATAGACCCCCGTTCGGGTGTAGAGGATTTCAAGGGGGGTTTTAATTAGTTCCCACTCCAGTAGCAGTTGGTTGATGAGGCCATGGTTGCCAAGCAACGACACCAAACCGTAAACCCGTAGAATAAAGTTGGTCCAAAAAGGAATAAAAAGCAAAACCAAACCTAGTTGTTTTAGCCAACCCCCGCTTCGGGCCAGGTAATAAGCAACGGGGAATCCGATGGCCAGACAACTCAAGGTGGCTACGAGAGCTAACCAGACAGTTTTTAAGAGCACTTTAATGTAGATATATTGGAAGCTCCGTAAATAGTTGTTGAAGCTAAAATGAAAAGAAATGGTTCCTAAAGGGGTTCGTTCTAGAAAGCTCATCCCCAAAATAATGAGGAAGGGGATAAAGGTCATCAAAAACAACCAGCCAATAAAAACTAGAGCTGTTAGTGGAATGGGCTTGGAGGATTTAAGTTGAGTATCCAAAACTGTCTTGATTCCTCATGAGTTTGAAATATTAAGTAAGATAGCGTCTTCAGTTCTCCAAGTGAGGTAGACGTTATCCCCCACATTGAGTTTTCTCTTTTTTAATCGTTCCAATTCCTGTTCAAAAACCTTAAAGGTGGCGTCTTTAACTTTGACCGTGTATTCGGTTCGAGAGCCTAGATAGGTAAGGTCACAAATGCTTCCCTCAATTAAGTTCTCCTGAAGTTGAGAGCGTTGCCTTAAAAGTCTCATTTTTTCAGGACGAAGCACTAAATTTAGTTTTTTGGTTAGGGCATGACCATTCTTTTTAACTTTAAAAGTCCCTAAAACCGATTGAAGCGCAAGGGCTTCTGGAGCATCTCCTACTAATTCTCCGGTGATTTCATTCACTTGGCCGATAAATCGAGCCACAAAAGGATCAATAGGGTCTTCATAGATTGTTTTAGGTGTACCGACTTGAAGACATTGCCCGTCACGCATGACGGCCATTCGATCTGACAATTGGAGAGCTTCTTCTTGGTCGTGAGTTACCATGACAAAAGTGAGTCCCACTTTTTTGCAGAGGGCTTTAAGCTCCTCTCTCATTTTGATTCGCAGCTCAGGATCAAGTGCCGAGAGAGGTTCATCAAGAAGTAAAACCTCAGGCCTATCCACTAAGGCCCTTGCCAGCGCCACTCTTTGGGCTTGTCCACCACTAATTTGAGTGGTCTGTCGGTTTTTTAAATCCTCTATTTGAACTAATTTTAGCGCTTCTAAGACCCGGTTTTGGATCTCGTTCTTTCCAAGTTTTTTCAGTCTAAGACTGAAAGCCACATTTTCAAAAATGGAAAGATGGGGAAATAGGGCGTAGCGTTGAAATACGGTGTGCAGATTTCGTTTGTGGGGAGGTAAACGAGTAATATCCCGTTGATTGAGTGTGATTTTGCCGCCAGAAGGTGATTCAAATCCTCCAATCAATCTCAAAACTGTGGTCTTCCCGCAACCGCTAGGGCCCAATAGGCAGAAAAACTCTCCGGTTTCAATCGTAAGATCGACGGGCAACAACTTAAAACCGGAGCCATCTTTTGAATAGGTTTTGGTTAATCCACTTAATTCTAGGGGCATGGCGTTTTAATAAAAGAAACTCGCGTTCTCTACAAGGGAAAAAAACCAATTTTCATAAGAATTTGAAGTGAGTTACACTACACTTTATGAATATTTCAGCACTTGACAGATTAAGACTTTTTCTTCGTCCTCCGGGAAGAGGGCTTCACACTAATTCAACCGGAGGGGGGTACGCGACCCCGGTTCTTAAAAAGCTTTATGGGACTGACTCCAATAAAGAAGTGATGGCCGCTTGGGAAGAGAGCCTGCAAAAATTACGAAGAGTCGAAGGGGTTGTGTTTGGCATTCCTTCCGATATCGGAGCAGGGATTTTACGCGGCGCTAATTTGGGTCCCATAGGAGTCAGGGATGCCTATCTCACCAAATATTCCTCTTTTCCTAAAACACTGGTGGACATAGGTGATGTGATTGTTATTCCACAATTGCTTCATGATGAAATGTTAAACGATAAGCAACTAGCCGCTAGCCGTTCTGAACTTTATCCCAATCGAACCGTACCTCTTCCGGTTGGGCCACTGTCTATTGCCGAGGCTCTTTATGAAGCTTTAATGGAACTCAATCCTGAACTAAAGATTTTTATGATAGGTGGGGATCATAGCGTGTCTTGGCCAGCGATGGTTCACTGCCACAAGCGTTTTGGAGATTCTTTCGGGGTTTTGCATTTTGACGCTCATAGCGATCTGATGGAAAGTCGTCTGGGAATTAAGTACTGTTTTGCGACTTGGGCCTGTCATGCTGCTCGTTTAATTAAGCCTCACCAGATGGTGCAAGTAGGAATCAGAACTTCTACTAAAACAAAACAATATTGGATGGAGAAATTTCCGTTGTTGCAAGTTTGGGCTAGTGAAATTCCAGGGCGTGAAACTGAGGTGATCTCAGAAATCCTACAGTACCTGGTGAAAAGTGGAGTTAAACGAATTTATATCACTAATGATATCGATGGAACCGATCCTAAATATGCCCCTGCAACTGGAACCCCGGAACCCAACGGTTTAGGGCCCCAGTTTGTTTTGGGATTGATTGCAGCGATTCGACAGAAGTTCCAACTTATAGGGGGGGATATTGTGGAAGTGGCCCCTCCTTTGTCTGGCAGTCGAGACTTTTCTCAAGAGAAAACCTGTGAAGTGGCTGCTGACTATTTACATGCTCTTTTTTAGTTTTTAGTTATAATGATTTCAAACTTTGGGGGGATGAAATACTAAGTGAAAATCGCATTTGTATTTAATAAAAAGACCAACGCTTCTTTAGAACAAGCAGAGTTTGATACTCCTGAAACGATTCAGTCCATTCACCAAGCCTTAGCTTCGGGTGGACATGAAGTCATTGATATTGACATGTCGGGCGAAAATTTAGCGGTTCCTATCGAAAAACTGATTTCGACCAAGCCCGATATTATTTTTAATACAGCCGAAGGCTATTATGGGGTCGGACGAGAGAGTTTAGGGCCGACTTTGTTTGAGCAGTTGCAGATTCCTTATGTGGGTTCGGGTCCTTATGGATGTTTTTTAACTTTGGACAAATTTTTGACCAAACAGGTAGTCGCTAGTCGAAAAGTGCCTGTGGTCGAGGGGTATTTCGTTAACTCAGTCGATGAGCTCAAGAGTATTTTACGAGAAGTCGTTTATCCGGCGTTCGTTAAGCCTAACTACGAAGGTTCGAGTAAAGGAATCACCAGCAAATCGGTATGTAAAGACGCCGATGAGCTTTTATCTTACGGAACCGAAAGCTTAAAGCTATTTCCGCAAGGAATTTTGATCGAACGCTATATTTCCGGTCGAGATATTTCGGTACCTTATATTTCGGGGTTGGGAGAAGGAGGAGTCTTAGAACCTTTGGAGTATGTAGTTCAATCTTTCAAAGAAGGAACCGAATTTATTTATGATTATGATTTGAAAAATTTTTACGATGATGCCGTAGGTGTCAGGTGTCCTGCCGCTCTAGAACCATCCATTCGTGCTGCTCTTATCGAGATGATAAAACGGATTATTCCGGCTCTCGGAGTGGTGGATTTTGCAAGAGCCGATTTCAGATTGAGTCCGGAAGGGGAGATCTATTTTTTAGAGCTTAATGCTCTTCCCAGTTTGCAGCCTGGGGCAGGGGTTTTTGAGGCCTCTCGTTGTTTAGGTTTGAACTATGAGCAGACCATTCTAAAAATTTTAGAGGCTGCCCGAACTCGTCTTAAAATTACAGGTAAGGGGGGGCGCAATCCAAAGAGATTAAGAACCTTAAAAAATCCCAAAGTGGCTCTTGTTTATAACTTGAGACGGAAAGAAGTGTCTGATCCCGATTACGAACATGAAGCCGAATTTGATTCTCAGCGAACAGTCGATGCACTTAGAAAAACACTTGAGGGTTTCGGTCTTAATGTTGCATTAATTGAGGCTAACAAACAGCTCATGGAAAATCTTAAAGAGTCTAGAGTGGATGTGGTTTTTAACATCGCAGAAGGCTCTAATAAGAGAGCGAGAGAGGCTCAAGTTCCGGCGATTTGCGATCTACTAGGGATTGAACACACGGCGAGTGATGCGACTTGTTTGGCGATCACACTGGATAAAGCGATTACTAAAAAACTTCTAAGCCAAGATGGAATTCTAACGCCGCAATATCGACTCTACCAGGGAAGTTCTAGAGGGGTTGAGCCCGGCTTAAGATTTCCTGTGATTTGCAAACCTAATCACGAAGGAACATCGAAAGGGATCGGGGATACTTGCGTAGTCAACCATCAGGAAGAGCTTGATCAAGAGGCTGCGCGACAATGGAAGAAATTTAAAGAGCCCATTTTGTGTGAAGAGTATATTGAAGGAAGAGAGTTTACGATTGGGGTGTTGGGGAATACTACCTTAAAAGTTTTAGGGCCTATGGAAATTGCTTTTAATCCAACTGGTGGGAAGTACCCGGTTTATTCCTTTGAGGCTAAACATGTGGAGCCCTCAGCCAACCCTATCTTCTCTTTGGTTTGTCCAGTAAGCTTAGGGCGTGAGCTTGATAGAAAAATAGTAGCTTTTGCCAAAAAGTGTTTTAATTCTTTGGGGTGTCGAGATGTGGCTCGTGTTGATTTTAAAGTGGACTCCAGAGGAAATATTTTCTTTATCGAAATTAACCCTCTTCCGGGGCTAGCTCCACAATTTAGCGATCTTGTGATTATGGCCGAAAAATCAGGGATGGCTTACGATAGCTTAATTCGAAGAATTATTACTCCTGCTATTCAAAGATGGCGAAATGTTGAACGGATGAAAGCCTGGTAAGGGATGAGTAATTTATTTGAAAAATACCAAGAAGAAGGAGTGCAGCGAAAGAGGGTAAGAGAACTTGGGGTTTGTATTGGGGAGTTTCCTACCGGTCCTTTAAATTCTATTACCGATGTTCCCGGGGTTAAAGTGGGCCACTCCACATTAATCGAGGGCTCGGGAAGAAGAAAACCGGGCAATGGGCCTGTGCGCACCGGAGTTACCGTTATTCAGCCAAACGAAGATATTTACAATCGCAAGCTAGTGAGCGGAAGTTTCACTTTGAGTGGAGCTGGGGAAGTATCGGGATTAACTCAACTGATGGAATGGGGAGTGATTGAAACCCCGATTGCTTTGACCAATACTCTCTCAGTAGGGAGAGTCAGTGATTGTATCGTAAAGTGGATGGCTCAGAAATATCCTGAAATAAGTGAACAACAAGAAGTGATTATTCCGGTAGTAGGTGAGTGCGATGATAGCTTTCTCAATGACGCTGTCGGATTGCATATTAAACCTCAACAAGTGTTTTCGGCTTTAGACAGTGCTAAGGCAGAATTACCTCTTGAGGGGGCTATTGGGGCCGGCACTGGAATGATCTGTTGTGATTTTAAAGCGGGGATTGGGACTTCAAGCCGTTTGATTCAACTTGGAGATCAGCGCTACACGTTGGGGGTTTTGGTAGTCAGTAATTTTGGTTTGATGGAGCATTTGCGAATCGATGGATATCCGATAGGTCGGAGTTTGATTAAAGTTCAAGGGAAATACGCTAGAAGGGTCAATAACTACGGATCGATTATTGTGGTGGTCGCAACTGATATTCCTTTAACCCATATGCAAGTGAATCGAGTTTGTCGAAGAGCTGCTTTGGGTTTGGGCAGGGTAGGAAGTTATGGGGCTCATAGTAGTGGTGAGATTATCATTGGATTTTCGACAGCAAATGAGGTTTCTCGATTAGCGAAACACCCTCAAATGGAGCTAAGAGCGATTCGGGATACGGGATTAGATCCAGTTTACAAAGCCGTGATCGAAGCTACTGAAGAGTCAATTTTAAATTCTCTTACTCGAGCTGTAACAATGGAAGGGGTTAATAATAATAGAGTCCCTGCTATTGATCTGGAGCTTTTAAAACAGTTGTATGGTCGTTACAATTTAGTCACTATTTAATTTGAAGAGAGTCTCATGGAATCTACACAAGCAATTGTTTTAGGGATACTTCAAGGATTAACAGAGTTTATTCCCGTGAGTTCTTCAGCTCATCTAGTTCTCTTTCCCTGGTTCTTTAAATGGCAAGATCCTGGATTAGCATTTGATGTTTTTTTACATTTGGGAACACTCTTGGCTTTATTGGTCTATTTTTTTAGGGAGCTGTGGTTAATAACGGCAGGAGGACTTGCAAGTATTTTGGAGCGTAGAATTGGCTTTGAGCCTCATCGACAGTTGTTTTGGATGTTGGGGGTGGGGTCGATTCCAGCGGCGGTTGCGGGTGTTCTTTTCAACCATTTAGCAGAAGAGTTTTTTCGAGCCCCTTTGTTGATAGCGACGATGTTGGCCCTGGTTGGTTTTGTCATTTTGTGGGTCGATGGACATTACCCTTCACTTAAACGGATTGAAGAAATGGGGTATGGGTATGCCTTTTTGATTGGTATCGCTCAAGCCTTTGCTATCATTCCCGGAGTTTCAAGGTCTGGTGCAACCATGGCCATGAGCAGACGTTTGGGTTTTAGTCGAGAAGCTGCAGCTCGTTTCTCCTTTTTACTCTGTATTCCTATTATTTGTGGAGCGGTTGTTATGAAAGTCCCTGATCTGATTAATCAGGTGGGGGCAGAAATGTCTTGGAACTATGTTCTATGCGGGTTTGGGGCTTCGTTTTTTTTCGGGCTCATTAGCATTCACTTCATGTTGAGTTATTTGCGTTATGCTGATCTGGCTATTTTTACCTGGTATCGTTTATTTTTAGCGATTGGAGTAGTGATTTGGAGCTTAATCCATCCTTAAACTTCTAAAGAGAAGATAATCCTCGAGAGCAGTTGGGAAAGTAGGATGAATATTGAGTGATAAGAGAGCAGGAATTGCGCAAAGTGCTAATCTGACTCTGAAGAGTGTCACAGTTCGATGGGGTTAAGTTATAGAAAGCTGACAGACATCGTGGTGCTGCTTCGTTGATTTCGTCGTAGTGATAATCCACTTCTGTGTAACAAGAGTCTTTAAAATTTTGAAGCTGAGTTGACTTAGCTGAGCATCTTGCTGATGCCGATTGGGAAGGAGTTGTAGTTGATGAACCCGAAGAAGTTGAATTTGGGTTTGTATTAGCCAAGGAAGAGAAATCTGCCGGCCGGCTTGTGTTTCCGTTTTGTCGGTTGCTTAAAGAGCTAAATCGGGGGGAAAGGTCAAGAGGCATCGAAGGCTGACAGCCTATCATGGTCAGAATCGAAAGGACCCCTAAAGTCAGTAATAATGGTTTTTGCCTCTTCATGTTGTATCTCTTTCTGTGAAAACCTAGTTGTATTAGTCTCAGTCTACAGAGTTTGGATAACGAAATGAACCTGTAGAAAATAGTGCACTCTTTTATTCAAGTTTTTAGGCGGGTTATAATAAAAATATTTTAGCTGTCTAGAAGTTAGACAGTTCTACTCTAATCTAACTTACAGGTAACTAGGTTAGGTTATAAGATTTGATAAGTTTTCTTGGGAGCAGGTATTTAAGTTTACAATCTGGAAACTTAACAAAACAGGTCTGTTGGCTTTTGGGTGAAAAAGGGGGATAGCGCTTTTTTTTCTAGAGATCTCCGTTAGAAATTAAACGTGAGAGTGATGAGAGAAGTGAAGTAGTCGCCGGCGTTAGTGCCCGGTTCGACTAAGCCTCCAAAAGTTTCCTCTTCATCGTTAAAGAAGACAAAATGGTAGCGAAGATCGATCCCTAGGTAAATGTGCTTTCGATAGATATTAAACTCAGATCCTCCCCCGATAAAACCGCCGAAACTATTGGAACTAGCGGGATCCGCATCGACTCCAGCGACCACGACTTCAGAACGCATGTAGACTCCGCCTCCTGCAACTAGATAGGGATTGGCTAGAGCGATGGCTTTAGGGGCGCTTTTGGTATCAAAATAATATCTGAAAGCTCCCGTAATGGGAACTAGAGTTGTGTCGATGATGTTATCCTGAGAATTGAGAAGAAGGGTTTTGGTCTGTCTTGTGTAGTGAATGGCGCCTTCAAAAGCTATCGATTTGTCGAAAAAGTAAACAAGCTTCGCACCCACCATAAGGCCGGGAGTCGTGATTGTGCCTAACCCGCCGGTATAAAGACCTAATCCAAAATCGACGCCTAACATGAGATAGCGGCCAAGGTGGAAAAATTCTTTGTCTTCCCTTTCATCTTCGGAAAACTCGTAATTGGAGGGGTCACCAAAAGGATCGGTGATTCCTTTGTAATCGTTGCCCTGGCTTTCGGCTTTTAGGTGGGAGGGCAAAGAGACCTCAAACATGACGAATGCGGCCATTAAAATTAAGAAGCAACGTTCCCTTAACATGATCGGACTCTCTTTTCTTAAGGAAGAAGACTTTATCATTATATCGGAAAGATAAAATTCAGTCGATAGGGGTCGCTTAAGACATGGGCATTATAGTAGACCGGGAGAATACATGGGAGTTAACGGGTGACTTGCCGTGTCTAAGAACTTCTTTTTCACGGCTAACTGTTTTGACTTTGGGGTATTTTTTGTTACTTTTACTGTTCTCTATCAAACTGTCGGAGGCCGAGTTAAAACACATGTCGAATCCACCTAAAATTGATCGAAAAGAGCTTAAACATCCAGATGCCTTTGTTACCCAGGGACGGCAAGCTATTGAGCTTGTTGTTGGGCAGCAGAAAAAGATAGGAATTTCGGTCGTAGTTGTTGCAGTGATGGGGCTTTCTTTTTATTTTTATGATTGGAATCGTCAGCAGAAGAATATTTCGGGCTGGACCGAATTAGCTCAAATTAACAAGCTTCCCGAAGCCGAAAGGTGGGAGAAGTTAAAAAAGATGGCTGAATCATTCAATTCAGTCTCTGTGGGGCAGTTTGCAGCGACTACTTTGGGGGACCATTATTTTGACGAGAGCAAGAAGGAAGCGACCGCTAAACCCGGCACTTCACCCGCAAGTGCCGCTCTAGCAGTGGAATGGTACACAAAAGCGCTGAGCTATTCGAAATTAAGCCCGAATGAAAAAGGGCTTTTGCTTATTAATCGCGGTGAAGCCCAGGAAATGGCCCAAAAATGGGACGAAGCCCTCCTGGATTACACTGAAGCTGTGAAGATAGGCTTTGAAGGGAAACCTCTAGCTCTCTTAGGTCAAGCTCGAGTCTACGAGTTTAAGAAAGAAAAAGAAAAAGCTATCGAAGTCTATGAAAAAGTATCTGCCGATTTTTTAAATACCGAATATGGACGAACGGCAAAAATCTATTTGAGACGTTTGAAAAGTCCGTTGTTTTTGGAGTCTAAGTCCTAATGAAAAATCTTGCACTCTTATTGTTGATAGCCCTTCAAGCTAGTTGCTGGGCTTCTTATTTAGAAGTTATTAATCAGTGGGTGCAACCTACGGTGCAACGTCGCAATTTTGAAACGACTCAAGAAAGAACGCTACCGGTGATCATGGGCGACGTTCTCTATTCGGCCAATTTGGCGGGAGAAGTGTATGCGGTTCACCGATTCGAAGGGTACCGATTATGGCAACGAAAGCTTGAAGCCGGAGTTGAGGGAGCTCTTAACTATGGGCGTTCTAAAGTAATCGTTGGAGATTTGAACGGCAATCTTGTGGCATTAAATTCCAGAGACGGATCCGATTATTGGAAGTTTAAAGTTGGAGCCGAGTGGTTAGCTCCCCCGGCCATTTCGAGAGATAAAGTTTTTGCGGTTACTTCAAATGACGAGCTTTACGCTGTGTCTGAGACTCGCGGTAAAGAGCTGTGGCACTATTCACATCGTGGCGATGAAAAGATGACTATAAGAGGTATGGGGGGCCCTGTCGTTTTCGCAAACGAGGTATTTCAAGGCTTTTCCAACGGCGATTTAGTTGCTCTGTCAGTGAATCAGGGGAAAGTTTTGTGGGAAAAGAAACTCAAGTCGAAAGATAGATTTTATGACGTCGACATGAGCCCTTATGTTGATGAAAAGAGCGTTATTGTAGGTACTTTTGATGGAAAAGTTTATAGCCTTGATAGAACCTCGGGTTCTATTCAGTGGGTGTTTCCTGTAGGGAGTTATGCAGGGTTTTGGGTAGAGGATAATCGGGTTTACTTTTCGGGGCTCGATAAGCACATTTATTGTATCAGTCAGGATCGAGGAACTTTGATTTGGAAAACTCCCTTTGAAGGAGGCGTGGGGTCGACCCCAGTAAAAAGCGGAGACTATTTGATTGTAACTACGGCGGATGATCCTTTCTATTTGATTGACCCAAAAGATGGAAAAGTTGTAGCTCGTAGAGAATTGGGATCGGGAACGTTGAGTTCCGCAGTTGCGGCGTCAGAGGGATGGTTCTATATTTTAAGTGATTTTGGGAATCTATTCTCCTTTCAGTGGGTGAAACACCCTCAAAACTTTCGATCTCCGGAGAAAGTGCAAAGTTCATCCGCCATTTTACGTGAAGCTCTCAGACCAAAAATTGATAGGGAACGCTCTTAACGAATCCTGTAGAACCTTTGTCTTTTCAGGGTATCAGTTGGCGACGGAATTTAAGGGGGCCGAAGTCTGTTGGCACGGTGGTCAGACAAGTTATTGGACTGAAGCCACTTCCATCGAAGACAACTCTTATTTTGATCTAGGCTCGTTAACCAAAGTCATTTTAACTACGAGTGTGATTGCGAGATTAGTTGATCAAAATAAACTCGATGTAAGCCTGCGCGTAAAAGAATTTATTCCTGAGTATAAAAAGTCCAGGCTTGGTGAAATAAGTTTAAAGAAGTTATTAACTCACAGTTCTGGGCTTATTGCTTGGTTCCCATTTTATTTAGAAAAAAACACAAATGTCTTAGAACTTTTTTTAAAGAATGAGAATAAGTTTTTATTGGACGAAGTCCCCACAAAGACTGTGTATAGTGATTTAGGATTTTTGCTTTTGGGGGAAGTATTAAAAAAGGGTTTCGGAGATCTACAAACTTTATTTAAGAGAGAAGTGTTATCTCCTTTAAATTTAGTCGGAATGGAGTTCGCCCCTTTATCATCCCAAAAAACTGTAGCGACCGAATATTGTTTAGAAAGAAAAAGATTAATACAAGGCGAAGTGTTCGACCACAATACGGTTCATTTTGGCGGAGTCTGTGCTCATGCGGGTCTATTTTCTTCTGCTAAAAATCTCTTGCCCTGGGCCCGCGAGTGGCTAAAGGCGGTTCAAGGGGGATCGGCCTGGCTTTCTCGTGAGACCGCAGTTGAGTTCGTAATGGCTGGGCAAGGGTTTGCTGAAAGCACGTGGGCCTTGGGTTGGGATACCAAATCCAAAGTTTTTTCCTCAGCCGGGGATCTGCTTTCGATGGAAAGTTTTGGGCATCTTGGATTTCCGGGGACAAGTGTTTGGATTGATCCTCGAAAGTCTGGAATTATCGTGTTATTAACCAATCGCATTCATCCTTCGAGACTAGATGAAAGAATCAAACGATTTCGGCCATTCATACACAATCTAGTGGCCAAATCATGGGAGAGTCATGGAAGTTAAAAGAATTCATTTTGTGGGCATCGGTGGCGTTGGAATGGGCACTTTTGCTGTGGCTCTGGCTAATGCGGGCTATGAAATCACTGGAAGTGATTTAAAACTTTATGAACCGATGAAAAGTGTGTTGTCTAATAATAAAGTGAAAGTGATTGAGGGGTATTTACCTTCAACCTCAACTGAAATTTCTCCTGGGCTAGTTGTTGTGGGTAATGTTACTCGCCGAGACAACCCGGAAGTTAAGGCCTGGATTCAAAAAGGGGTGAAGTTTGTTTCTTTTCCGGAAGCGGTGAGAACTTTTCTTATTCAGGACAAAACTTCGATCGTGTGTGCCGGTACGCATGGCAAAACGACGACGACCGCTTGGATTAGTTATTTGCTAAAAGAATTAGGAAAAAATCCCAGTTATCTTATTGGAGGAGTTCCAAGAGATTTAGACTCGGGTTGCATGTTGACGAATTCAGACCTGTTTGTCGTGGAAGGGGATGAATATGATTCGGCTTTTTTTGATAAAGGGCCCAAGTTTCTTCATTACGCTCCTCATTTTTTAGTTTTATCTAGTATTGAGTTTGATCATGCCGATATTTACAAAGATCTAGATCATGTAAAAAACTCCTTTGAGAAATTGGTGGCTTTGTTGCCTGGAGATGGTCTGTGTATTGCTCGCTTTGATGATCCGATTGTGATGCATGTGGCATCTCAGTCGTTGTGCCCTATTCAAACTTTTGGAGTGGGAGCGGGCTCTATGTGGCGACTGGGTCAAGTTGAAGAGAATGAACGAGGAATAAGTTTTGAAGTCCTGTATCGTAATCGAAGCATTGGGAGGTTTAATACACCCATGTTCGGCGAGCATAATTTGGCTAATTTAATTTCTGGAATAGTGGTGGCAGTAAATTTAGGGCTGCCTATGGACAAAATTCGAAGTGTGGTTGAGCGTTTTGGAGGAGTTAAGCGGCGTCAGGAAGTGTTGTTAGAGAACCCGGTTTTAGTGATAGATGATTTTGCTCATCATCCAACGGAAGTTTCTGCGACTCTTACGGCAATTCGTCGTCGGTATTCCAACCGAAAAGTCTGGGCTTTTTTCGAACCACGTTCAGCGACAGCAAGAAGAAACGTGCACCAACAAGATTATGTCAAAGCTTTTGACAGTGCAGATGTCGTTTGTATCAGTTCTCCCTTCCGTAGTTCGGAATTAAGTGAAGAACATCGCTTCTCCTCGGATTTGTTAGCAAAAGACATTGAAGCGAAGGGTAAAATTGCCCAAAGTTTTAACAGTGCTTCTGATATTCTGACCTTTGCTCTTCCCCAAATTAAGGAAAATGACGTGGTTGTAGTGATGTCCAATGGGGAGTTTGATAAAATACAAGAGAAGATCGTCGCGCATTTAAAAAAATAGAAGTGACCAGGGTTTTGGAATTTGGCGACTTTCTTGAGGGTTGCTATGGTCGATAAATCTTTAATTTTGAATCGGCGAGGACAAGGAACCGTTGAAAACCTAATGATGACTGCCGTCATTGCAGGTGTTTTGATTCCTTTTGTTTATAAATTTGCTTTAGTGCCTATGTTGGATAATATGCAAGGGCAAAAGCAAAATCTTGTCGACTTTGTATCTCAAAAAAATAAGAAACCGGTTCCAAGCGCATGGTTTGCAGCTGAGCGGATGGCGCAATTCAAAGAAGTGAAGGATATCGATAACCCCAAAGACATCGAGGGGCCTCAAGAAATTACGCCACCCGGAGAGATTTCAAGTCCACAGGATATCAAATCACCGCAAACTGTGAAGTCGCCAGACATCCAATCCCCTAAAGCGATACAGAGTCCTCGAAACATTCCCTCCCCTTCGACTCCTGGCTCCGGCGGGGCTGGAGGAGCTGGAGGAGCTGGTTCTGCATTGGGTTCGACCCCACAGGATCCTAATTTTTTTGGCGGGGATAAAACAGGTGGCCCGGGTAGTTCTGAGGATTCAGAAAAAGGAGGAGCTTCTCAAGGCTACGGAAAAGGGGGCGGATCGCAATTCGACGAATATGCGCCTAAAAATACTCGGCGAACAGATTTTAATGGATCTGAGAAGAAACAAGAAGGGACAAAACAGGATCAGGCGAGCGCTTCGGCCGAGAGAAGAGACCGACAAAATTTACTCTTAAGTGAAACTCGAGAAGATGAGAGGGGGCGTTCTTCGCCTTTTGACTGGTGGCTTTTAATTAAACTTCTTATTTTGGGATTGATCATTTTCTTAGTGATTTTAATCGGATTAAGTAACATGAAAAAACGCTAGAAACAGCCTAAAGTTTGACAGCCTAGAGAGACCTGGAGTCTCTCTAGGCTATCCAGAACCGAACGACGACGGTCAAGAAATGAATTCTCGTTCAGGGTATTGGGGAAATTAGGTATGCAACCGTCGGAAGGCTCTGTTTTTGCGACTCCTCACGGAGACTTTGGGGAAGCCTTATCAAAAGTTTGAAGAGGTATTTCCCACGTTCCACTTTTCGCTTACGTTCCATGTTAACCTCTTCTGCCTTAAGTTAAAGAGCAAGCGCTGTGCCATGAGTCAAATTGCAAAAGGTGAGATAATAGTAATGGTTTTGTGCTGATTTCGGTCCTGTTCTTAGCTTAAGGAATTTCATCATGACGCAAAACGGCTTTTTTTGTTGCCGACAAATGTTGCTCGTGCCGCTTTTAGGCCTTCTTATTTTTAGTCATGTATCCTTAGCGGATACACTGGAACTTATCCGTAAAATTCCTCACTCAGGTTACTCTGAAGGATTAGATTTTTATCAAGGATATTTGTGGAATGCGATTAAGGATCAAATTCTTAAAATCAATCCGCAAGACGGCAGCATTATAGTACGCTTTAAACCGCCGACGGAACATAGTGAAAGTGTCACCTGGTTTGAAGGGCGACTTTATAATTTAAGTTTTTCGGACAACGGAATCTATTTAGCAACATTGAATTCCAGAGGTGGATTAGAGTTTGAACGTAAAGGAAGCACCCCCGAAATTCATGGATGGGGGTTAACTCACGACGGAACCAATCTCATTATGACTGGCAACTACAGCTCAAGGCTTTATTTCGTGAACCCCAGGAGTTTTAAGGTAGTTAAGACTGTTGAAACTCAAGGTAAAGATTTAGAAGACTTAGCGTGGGATGGACAGTGGATTTGGAGCTCAAGTTTTACGTCCGAGCAGGGGAAAATTTTCGCGATTCATCCAGCTACGGGAAAAATTAAGGGGAAGTATTCATTGCCTGACGACCAATGTCCGATTATCGATGGGATAGCCTACGATGGTAAAGGGCTCTGGATAACAGGTAAGGAGTGTCCCTCGATTTACTATGTAAAGAAACCCAACGTTCAAAAAACGATTTCAAAAAAGTAGCTCGAATAAAGAAAGGACCACCAGATATGACTCTATCCAAATATGGGAAAGTGGTCATTGCAAGCTTTCTAGGGATCTGGGGGGTAATGACAGGCATTATCGTATTTACCGAGTGCAGATTTCCAGGAAGCGATGTCTTTTTATTTAAAGAAGCTGCAATCAATTTTGCATTAAAAAATCGTCTGGTGGCTTCCAACTTAGTATACATGCCGATGGATACTGAGATGCCCTTTGCGCATTATCCGCCCATTTATCCACTTGTTTTTGGGGTGTGGCTTAAAGTCTTTGGAATTGGACTCAAACAGTCCCTTTTTTATGAATGTTTGTTGAGGGGACTGCGATCTGTGATGTTAGGGATGTTAATCTGGCCTTCATTGAAATCTGCATTAGGAGATACCAAGAGAAAAATTTGGGCAACTCTTTTGGTAGGATTTTTGTTTGGTCTGTCTCTTGTTTCAACGGATGAGGACCGACCCGATGAATTAGGGCTTATCTTGGGTTTTGGTTGTTGGTGGTTGTTAATGAAGGCGAAGCAAGGATATCAGTTTCTTCTCGCTGGGGGCTTATTGGGTTTAACCGCAGCTACTTCACCGGCTGCCGGCATTTGCATCGGGTTGGGGGTAGTGGCTTTCCATTTTTCTAAAATTAAGCAGCTAAAAAAATTGCTCCTAGTATCGTTCGGCTGTTTCTTGGCCCTCTTTGCTTCACTGGCCCCCATGCTGATATCCCACTGGGAAGTGATGAAGCGATTTTCTATATCGGCAAGGGCATCTTCCGTCCCCTATCCAGCTCCCTGGAGCAAAGGGGTTACGTCAAAACTATTTTGGTCACGTATTCAATATTGTGCTGAG
>Ga0194119_10006589_pt1 | contig 16755 bp, 12 predicted proteins | sample TA2MahC100mmetaG_FD_148620 | JGI IMG/M metagenome (GOLD analysis project Ga0194119, IMG submission 148620) | Freshwater microbial communities from Lake Tanganyika, Tanzania - TA2015018 Mahale Deep Cast 100m | ecosystem: Environmental > Aquatic > Freshwater > Lake | place: Tanzania: Lake...
CGCCGCGGCGTCGTCGACTTTGTCGCAGCCTTGCAGGCTGAGGCGGCGAAGTTTCTTCAACACCTTCATCTTTTCGATCCAGCGCGGTGTGACGCTAATCGTGCTGACCGTCGCGAAGCGCGCGCCCTCCACGCCCACGCCGAGTGTTGTGCAGCCCATCCGCAAGTGCTGAAGTTGGCTCAGCGTCAGGACCGCCTCCAAACCCACCTCCGACATCGTGATTGTCCATACGTTCGAATCCGTGCCCTGGCGGCCCATCAAGTCCAGGTAGGTCAGGCTTGGCATTTGGCGCAGCGCTTGCAGGCCGGCGTCGCCCAACTCGTTACCGCCGATGGAAAGCGCTTTGAGATTAGGAAGCGTCGTCAGGCGCTCCAGGCCAACATCGGTAATGACGCCGGACCCGATATCGACTGTCTCCAACGCCGCGATTCCGGAGATGTGCTCCAGGCTTGTGTCGCTGGCTTTTGTGCCGTGCAGGACTACGTGCTTGAGCTTCTTCCAGTTCTTAATCGCGGCCACGCCTTCGTCGGTCACGTATTCGGCGAAGCGGAGATTCAGGTTGGTCACATTCGGCAAACCCTTCAACTCCTGCATGCCCTGGTCGGTCACGCGTGTCAGCGACAGGTCGATGGATTCAAGCGCCGGAATCTGGTTGAGCTTGCGCAGATCCGAATCCGTCACCCACGACGCGCGGAAGTTCACTCCGGCGATCTGGCCCGCGGCATTCCGCTGGACCGTGCCGCCCGCAGCCTCGATCCATGCCGCATCGCTACCGCTTTCGGCGGCGTTCGCGATGGCGGCCATTACAAGAAACAGATACTTCATTTAGCGGGTCCTCCTGCCGGGCAACGCCGAGTCCCGATCGAAAACGATTTGCGTGCCGGCGAGCGCGGCCTTCAGCGTGTTGTGGCCATTCTCGGTGATAAGCGTGTGATAGAGATTCAGCTTTTTCAAGCTGCGCATCTCCTTTAGCGCCTCCACGCTCTTGTCGGTGACGTTGGTATTGTCGATGCTCAGGTCCTCAACCGAAGGCAGTTGGGCGAGCGCGGCGAGCCCCTTATCGTCGACAGAGGTATAGTCCAAAGTCACCGACTTCAGGTTTTTCAAAGTCGCCAGCACTGCCGCGCCCGCGTTGCCGGCAGTCGTGCGGAACATCGAGATCTTTTCGAGCTTGGTCAGCGGTTGCAGCGCGGCCAGACCCTTGTCGGTAAAGCGCGCCTGATTCAGGTTGATCTCGCGGAGGTTCGCGAACCTGGCGATCAACGGCAGCGACTCATTTCCGATATCCGTTCCGGCCACATGCAGCACCTCGAGCTTTTCGAGAGGCAGCAGATGCTTTGTCCCGGCGTCGGTGATTTCGGTATAGCTGAGCCGAAGCGACTTCAGGCCGGTCAGCTTTCCGACGGCTTCGAGTGCGCGATCCTCAATGCGAGCGCCGCCCAAGTCGAGCTCAATTAGACGAGTCAAAGGCGCCAGCTTGTCGAGGCCGGGCCCTTCCACCAGCGTGCCAGCCAAGCGGAGCACTTCGAGCGTCTTGAGCTTCGCGAGGTTTTCGATCGCCGCATCGGAGACTGTCGTATTGCTGAGGTCGAGCTGGCGAAGTGCAGGCAGACCAGTCAACGCGCCGGCCCCGAGGTCCCCGATCTGCGTGGCTTGCAGGTCCAGCGATTCCAGGCGGGACAGCTTGCCGAGAAATTCGAGCTGACTATCGCTGACGGGAGTCTCGGAAAGCTTGACGGACTGGATGTGGCCATCCTTCGATTCCACGGTTCCGCCCAGCGCACGGATCCAGTCCGCGACGGCCGTCTCGGTCCCATCAGACGGACGGGCGGCTCCGTTGTTGCGGGACCGGATGGCGGCGGCGCCCACGTACTGCACCTTGGCGTTCGGCAGCGCGGCGCGGAGCGACTCGACGCCGTTGGCGGTGACGCGGCTGTAGCGAACGTCCACGCTGGCGAGGTGTTTGAGCGCTCGAAGCCGGTCGATGCCGGCATTGGTGACCTTGGTACGGTAGAGGTCCAGCGATTCGAGTAATTGCATTCCAGCGAAGACTTCCATACTGGCGTCGGTCGCTTGGGCGCCGCGGATAGAGAGGCGCTTGAGCGACTTCAGATTCGTCAGGTGCGCCAGACCCGCGTCGGAGAAGCGAACGCCGGAAAGATCCAACTCCTCCAATTCGGTGAGGCCGGCCAAGTGGGCCAGACCGCCATCGGTTAACATGCTGTCGCGCAGCAGCAGCCGCTTGAGTCCTTTGAGGTTTGCCACGCTGGCCAAGCCGCCATCGGTGATGCCAGTATTGTTGAGATCCAGGCTGCGCATCGCTTGAAAGCTCGACAGATCGACTTTCGGCAAGCGGCATTGCGAGCAGCGAAATTCGCGAAGACTCGTGAGCCCCTTCAATGCGGCGATGCCTTCGTCGCGCACATTGATGGTGGTGTGGAAGTGCCAGCCGATGTATAGGCGCTCCAGCGTTTTCAGACTTGCCAGTTCCTTGAAGACGCCGTTCGCGTTCTCATTGCCGGCGCCGGGATTCCAGACCGGGCCCGGTAGAAAAAGGTCCCGCAGATACTTGAGTCCGGCGAGTTTGGCGAGATCCATGGCAGGCAGCACGGAGCCGGTGAGATCAACTCCCACGACCTTGAAGTCGCCGGGCGGCAGTTCAGCGACGTTGCCGATTTGGCGAGGCTGGCCGTCGAGCGTAACGAGACCCTCCCAACGGATGACCCATTCGGCGATTTCGCGTTCACTCGCCCACGAAGCGGCCGCCAGCAGGAGCGGCAATACTTTTTTCATTGCCGGCTATGCCACGATGTCGCCGATGCGCTTGGTGGCCGTCGGGAATTTGCCGATGCCGGCGCCGACGATGCTGTCCGCCACGGTGAGATAGACATCACCCACCGTGCCGGTGACGCGGGTGTGGCGGCCCTTGGCGATCTTGCCGGCGCCGCCGGCGACCAGCATGGCCAGGCCGCTGTTCTTGTGCGGATTCGCTTCGGCGTGTTCGTGGACGAAGACCAGCGTGGTTCGATCGAAGACCGTCCCGTCGCCTTCCGGCGTCGCCTTCAGTTTCGCGATTAGGTAGGCGAACTCTTCCACCTTCCAGCGGCAGATGTCGCGGAGCACTTTTTGGCCTTCGGCTCCATCGGCGCCAGCCACTTTGCCTTCGGCGTGGGTATAGTCGTGGTGGCGGCCCGCCGTGTACCCAAGCCACGGGAACCGGGTGATGCTTTGACACTTGGTGAGCATGTAGGACGCGACGCGGGTTTGGCGCGTCGCGAGGGCCTGGACCAGCAGGTCGCTTTGCAACTTGGCGATGCGCGGCCAATCCTTCATGTCGCCGTCGAAATCGGGCGCGGCAACAGAGCGGTATTCCTCGGGCAGCGCGGCAATGGCGCGCTCCAGATCGCGAATGCCGGAGAGGTGCTCGTCGAGCTTGTTCTGATCGTCGGACGGAAGGTTCTTCTTCAGATTCGCGGCGTCCTTTCGAACGGCGTCGAGAATGGAACGCTTGCGATTCACCCAGCCCTCTTCGCGTTCGCCGAAAAGCCGGTCAAACAGGCGGTGCGGAATCATTTCCGGCGGCAAGGCGCGTTCGTAGCCGGACCAGCTCATGTTGCGCTGCATGCTTTCGCCGAAGGACTCCTGGGCGACTCCAATCTGGAGCGAGCGGAAGCGCGAATCGCCACCGATTTTTCCGGCAATCACCTGATCGATCGAAGGGCCCGCGGGACCGCGGCCCGTGAAGAAGGTACCGGTCATCAGGCCGCTCATCGAATTGGTGTGGCCGTTGCCCTGGCCGGTTGCGGCGGCATTGTCGACGCCGGAGAGAACATGGACGTCGCGCCGGTAGGCGGCCAATGGCGCCAAGCAGGGCGTCATGCGGTAATCGGCGCCCTCTTCGGCCGGGATCCACCAGCGCTCCGGAATACCGTTTCCGTTGAACCAGAGTACGAAACGGGACTCGACCGGCTTGGCTTCGGCCGCGTAGGCGGTTCCGTGCGAGTTGAACATCGACACGAGCGGGGGCAGGCCGACAAGGATGGGGCCTCCGGCCGCGGACAGGCCTTTCAGCATCGTGCGGCGGGACGTTCTAACGCGCTTGGTGATTACGGACGACATGTTGATTTCCCTCTGCGGTTTCGCGGGCGAGCATGAGCGACAGAATCAGCTCTTTGAATTTGAATTGGGAGCGCCGGAAATCCTCGGTGATCTTCCGGATGACGGGCCGGTCGGCGCCCGTTTCGGCGCGGCCGGCGATATAGCGGAAATACTGCTTGGCGATGCATTCCTGGCACAGAGAGCTCTGAGCCAGGACGGCGCCGAGTTGAGCGGGAGACGTGAATTGCGAATTGGCGATGCCGGCGACGAAGCCGCCCGGGTCAATCTCCAACTGCCAGTGTGTAGTCTTCTTGTCGCGGTCTTCCCGGGTGCGGCCGGTTGTGCTGAGTGAAAATTTGTCGCGGCGGGCGCCTACGGCATCGAACTTCTCCAAGCCGAAGCCAATGGGGTCGATCAGACTATGACAAGCGGCGCAACCGGGATTGGTGACGTGCTCGGAGAGGCGGTCGCGATTGGTTTGCGGCTTGCCAGCCGTAAACGGAGGCAGATTGGTGTTGACGCCGGCGGGCGGGTCCGGCACGTGCTGACAAAGGAACTGCTCGCGAATGAAAAGGCCCCGCGCGGTGGGCGAGCTTTCGTCTGGTTTGGCCGTAGCGGAAAGAAACAGAGCTTGCCCCAGAAGTCCAGCGCGCTCCGAGGCTGGGGGGAATTGAACGCGGCCGAATTCACTGGCCGGAACGGGAACGTTGTAGATGGCTGCCAGGTCGGAGTTTGCGAAGCCATGAGGAGCGGTGAACAGCTCCATGAAATTCTTGTCGTTCCAAACGAGATCGCTGACGAAAATACGGGCCTCCTCCGTCATGGCGACGGCGGTTTCCCGCGTGAAGCCCGGGTAGCGGCGGCGGTCCTTGGCGGCGGTGAGAATGCGATCGAAGCGGAGCCATTGCCCGGTGAATTCGTTTAAGGACTGCCGGGCGCGAGGGTGGTCTAGCATGCGGCGAACCTGGCGTTGGACACCGCCGGTTGTTGCGAGTTCCCCTTTTTCGGCGGCCGCAAACAAGGCGGCGTCGGGCATGGTGTCCCACAGAGCGTAAGAAAGCCGGTTGGCGGTGGCGTAGGGTTTCCATTTGGCTTCCTTGCTGTCTTCCAATCGGAAGAGGAAGTTGGCCGACTGGAGCATCGCCTCGATTACGAGCTGCGCGCCTTTCAGGAATTCCTTCTCCGCGTTGAACAAAGCCTCGTAGCGCTGCAGCTCGTCCACTGTTAGCGGGCGGCGGAACGCCTTCAAGCCGAAGTCGCGAACGAATTTCTTGCGGCAGACCGGGCCGGGCGCGCAGCCGATGAGATTACGAGTATCACCACCGCGCAGCGCGGCCGTGGCCATTTTCTCGGCAGCCTGGCTGTAGGATTCGATGAGCAGCGGCGAAAGCCCTTGGGCCTGGATTTGATTTCGAAAGCCGTTGACGAAGTCCTCGGGGGGAAAGCGGTCCGCAGGACGGGAGTTGTCGCCCAGCAGATCGCGTACCGTGTTGTTGAATTGACTATGCGTCAGGCGGCGCAGTTCGACGCGGGCGGGCTTTCGACCGCCGCCGGACTCTTCCTCTTCGCGGTATCGAAGGGCGGCGGCGAGATCGTCCCCAGTGAGTTTCACGAGGCGGTCCACCCAGGCTCGAAGCGCGGCTTCCTCGGGGCTGTCCTTCTTAATGCGCTCACCGCCGGCGTGGCTCGTTCGGAGCGTCGGTTTTTCGAGAAGAAGCGATTTGGCGGGCTGAAGGCGGTCCACGAGCGCGACCAAAGAGAGTCCGAACTTCTCTATCTTTTCAGGTGGGACGTCTCCTTCGGGAAAGAGCAATCGGGTGCCGGCTGCTACGCCGTCGCCGTTATGACAGGCCTGGCAACCGGCGGCTTCCAGGACGGCGTACGCCCCTTTTTGAAAGGATTGTTGGGCCGAGACGAATGGGGCCAGGAGAATTGCTGTGCAGGCAAGGGTTCGCAGAACGGCCTCCGGGGGGCTGCACTCAGCATATCGTGACTCTCCATCGAAAAGTACTTTGACCCGGAAAGACGGGGCCGGACCGGTCCCATATTGCCGGTTTGAAGTACTTTTCTGACCTACCCCGCCCGGCGCTCGCCCAGTTCGATCGGAATCGCTATCTTGGCCAGAACCGTAAATATGAAGCACCCGGCCGCCCAAATGCCGAGTGAGACGAGAACCTCGATGAGCGACGGCACGTACTCGTGTACTTTTCCCCAGGGTTCGGGAATGAATCCCGGGATAATGGTGCCCACCCCCTTCTCAATCAAAATTCCGATGAACAACAGTGCGCATCCGGTCTCGAGCAACGCGCCACGCTTTCGCCAGCGGTGAACAGTGAGAATTGCCGTCGCCACAACATTCATTGCGATTGCGGTCCAGATCCACGGCACAAGCCTCGAGTGGCCTTCCAATCCAAAGTAGAGATAACGCGCCGAGGCGCCGTGGTGCGTGGAACGGTAGAACTCAGTGAACAGCTCCGAAGCCAGCATTACCAGGCAGACCTGCGCGGCGACAGTGACGACCAAGGCCAGTTTTTCGATCGTCGCCGGCCGCACCTCGAATCTTGTGTTCCGGCGAATCTGCGAAAGAACGAGGATCATTAGCGCCGGGCCCGCCGTGAACGCCGTGGCGAGGAACCGCGGCCCCATCAGCGCCGTGTGCCAAAACGGCCGCGCGGGCAGTCCGGCGTAGAGGAATGCGGTCACCAGGTGCAGACTTACGGCCCAGAGAATCGACAACAGCACCAGCGGAACGTAAATCTTCTTGTTCGGCTCCTGGCCCGCGTAGCGGGAATAGAGAAGGTAGAGCGGAATAGAGAAGTTCAACAACAGGTACACGTTAAGAACGATGATGTCCCAGCAGAGCAACGACGACGGCCAATTGAATAGCACCAGATGCCACATTCGCGCCGGTCCGCCGACATCGACGACTACGAACCCCAGCGCCATGACCAGCGCGGCTACGGCCATCGCCTCGCCGATTAGCACGGCGCGCGCAAAGTCGTAATCGTTCAATACATAGGTGGGCATAACCAGGATCACCGCGGCGGCGGCGACACCCACCAGGAACGTAAAATTCGAAATATAGAGTCCCCAACTGACGTGATCGTGCATGCCGGTCACGATGAGGCCCTCGCGCATCTGCACCGAATAAGCCCAGGCACCGGCGAGCATGCAGAATGTCAAAGCCGCCATCCAAAGGTGATACTTCCGCGAGCCGTGAAGCACCTCCTCCAGTCCGTCGCGCAAAAACTGTTTCCAGGGGGTCATCGGGTTAGTCCATGAAGTACCAGAATTTGGGTTCGGTGCCGAGGTCTTCCTTTAAACGGAAGACCTTCTTGTTCGCCAGCACCCAGCGAATCTCCGAATCCGGATCCAGTAGGTTGCCGAAAATCCGAGCGCCGGTTGGACACGCCTCGACGCAGGCCGGTTGACGGCCCTCGCGCGAGCGCTGTATGCAGAAAGTACACTTCTCGACCACGCCTTTCTTACGAAGCCGGTTGCCGAGGTAGTGCTGGTTCGCGTTCAACTCGTCGACGGGCACCACAGGGTCGGCCCAGTTGAATCGCCGCGCGTCATACGGACAGGCGGCCATGCAATACCGGCAGCCGATGCACCAGTTGTAGTCGACGACAACTATGCCGTCCGGCTCCATCCAGGTGGCCTTCACCGGGCAGACATCGACGCACGGCGGGTTCTGGCAGTGGAAGCACTGGGTACCCATGTAGAAGTGGCCGGCCGCCGGCACCTCATGAAAGAAATCGTCGTTGGCGTGTTCAAAGTTGAGCTGGCCGTTTTCGTGTTCGTGGATACGGATATAGGCCATGCCGCTGCGCCGGTCCTGGTTATTCTCCGCCTGGCAGGCACGAACGCAGTCCATATAGCCCCGGCACTTCGAGACGTTGAATGCGTAGCCGTAAAGGACGCCCTTGCGCGGCTCAGTGACAGAGACATTAATGTTCTCGCCGGTGCGGATTTGATGCGAGCGCTCCAGGCGCTCGACGGTGGCGCGCTTCTCGTCGTCGCTCATCAACCGGAAATTGCCTTGGAAGTACTCCTCCCAATCGAGCTTTGCCTTTTCCCGTTCGGCGGCCGAGGCGAACGGCGAGCAGGCAGTCTCCAGCAGCCCGGCGCCAAGAGCCAACGCCGTTCCGGCCGTGCGTATCGCCGTGCGGCGATCCATTGGCTTCGTCAGAATCTGCACCAGTTGGTTACTCACGTCGATATCCTCCAGCGGCCGGCCACCGTGGGGAAAAGCCCGGTTGGTGCGGGTTGTGGCAACCGGTGCAGGCTTGAATCACGCGCGGCGGCGCCCATCCGCCGAGGCGTTTGCCATGCGCGCCGCCAGCCCAGTCGGTGGCTTGTCTGGAGTGGCATTGTGAGCAGAGCCGGTAGCTCTCGTTGAAGCCGATGGGCACGCCGCGCAGCGAGTGTAGCGAGTCCGTCTCCTTGTTCAACGAATGGCAGGAGTCGCAGGACATAACACCCTCCGGCGCGTGCTTTAGCTTTACCTCCCAATGCGCCGATTTTGGCCCGCGTTTCAACTGCGCGGCCGGCCGGTCGTGGCAGCGTGAGCACGGGTAACGTTCTATATGATCGGTGCGGGCGGCGACCCCAAAGCCCTTGCCGGTGTCGACCCACTGCAGGCCAACCAGATTGGCCTCAGACGTCACACCCGCATTCGAATTGGCCGCGCTCGCATTCCGTGCGATGTCCAGTACTCCGTGACTCTCGTGCCTGGCGCATGCCGAAAGCAGGAACGCCCCGATCGCCAGAAGGTGTCTCACCGGGCAAAGGCTCCTTCGTCGTCCAGGGAAACATGGCACTGCCGGCAGTTCTGGCGCTCCGGATGAGGAGTGCGAATTTCCTTCACCGCCCCTGGTCCGGCGTGGCATGCGACACAGTTGGAGCGATTATCGAGCGAGTGCGGCACGGCCGGCGGGCCGCCCGGCAGTGCGGGGTCCCAGACCGGCGGCGGTTTAGCTGCAATGAAGCCGGTTTCGACGAAACGGCCCTTTTCCGCGGCAGACACGTGACAGGAGACGCAGTTTGACCACTCCGGATGAGGCGTTACCGGCGTGTAGGCCTTGAAAACCGGCACGTAGCCGCCTTTCGCGTGGCATCCGGTACAACTCCTCCCGCCGATACTTCGCTTATCGAACAAGGGATGGGGAATGGCCGGTGGCGCGCCGGGATACGCGCGCCTCGAGTAGAACTGGGCCAGCGTCCGGGTGGAGGCCTCGGCGTCCGCGGGTGGCAGCGGGGCACCGCCTTGGAACATTCCGGCTTCTCGTTGCAGGAATGGAGTTTCGACGTCTCTCGCGGGCACCAAAGTGGCGGGCCGGCGGTCTGCCAGGAAATTGTTGCCAATTACGAATATGACCGCCAGCATGAGCGATGAGGCGATGCCAACACGCAGCAGCTTGTCCATGCTTAGGCCCTCTCCACCTTGACAGCGCACTTCTTGTAGTCGGGTTCCTTGGAGATCGGGCAGAACGAATCGATCGTTACTTCATTGATGAGCAGTTTTTCGTCGAAAAACGGCACAAATACTTGGCCTTCGGCCGGCCTGCCGCGGCCATCGATCAGCGCGGGCAGAACGAGCGAGCCGCGGCGGCTGGTGAGCCGGACCCCGTCGCCGTTGCGGATGTTGAGGCGCTTGGCGTCGGCCGGGTGCAGTTCGACGTAGGCGCGCGGCACCGCCTGATGCAGGACCGGAATGCGGCGCGTCAGGCTGCCGGTGTGCCAGTGCTCCACAACCCGGCCGGTGTTCAGCCAGAAAGGGAACTCTGCGTCGGGCGATTCGGCCGGCGGCTCATAGGGGCGGAACCAGAGCCACGCACGTTTGTCGGGCTTGCCGTAGAAAAGATGCTCGTTGCCTTGCGCGGCGGGGTCATGTGCGCCATGGTAGCGCCACTTGGTCTCCTTGCCGTTCACGAAGGGCCAGATGACTCCGGGGCGTTTCCGCAACTCCTCGTAGGAAGCCATTTCATGGGCTGGGCCGTGATGGAACAGCCTGTATTCTTCCCAGATTTCGCGGATATGGGTCTCGGGCTTGTAAGGGAATTCCTTTTGGAAGCCCATCCGGCGCGCGACCTCGATCAATTGCCAGGTGTCGCTCATCGCCTCTCCGGGCGGCTGCACAAGTTGGTCCCAATGCTGGGTCCGGCGTTCGGAATTTCCGAACATCCCTTCGCGCTCAATCCACATGGCCGACGGGAGGATCACATCGGCGATATCGGAAGTCGGCGTAGGATAAACCTCGCTGACGACAATGAACCGGCCCTCCTTCCTCGCTGCGTCGCGGTAACGCTTGAGCTTGGGCATGGAGACCATTGGGTTGGTGACCTGAATCCAGAGGAACTGGACTTCGCCCCGATCGAGGGCACGAAACATCTCCACGGTGTGATACGTTGGCTTCGCCGGAATACGTTCCACCGGAACCTTCCAGATCTTCGCGGCCATTTCCCGGTCCTGCTGGTTGGTGACTTCCCCGTGTGGCAGGCGATTTGTCAATGTCCCCACCTCGCGAACGGTGCCGCACGCGCTCGGTTGACCGGTCAACGAAAACGGGCCGTTGCCGGGCATCGAAATCTTTCCGGTCAGCAAGTGAACGTTGTAGATCAGATTATTGACCCATGTGCCGCGCGAATGCTGATTGAACCCCATGCACCAATAGCTCACTACCTTCTTCTTTGGGTCCCCGTAGATCGATGCCAAATACCGGATCTCCTTGGCAGGAACGCCGCTCAGGGCCTCCACCTTCTCGGGTGTGTAGCCGGCCAGGTTCTTGGTCAATTCATCGAACGTTATCGCGCGGGCTTCGTCGGTAAAGGCGAACTTATCTTCGAGTCCGTAGCCGATGCCGGTTTTGCCCGCCTTCAATGAAACATGACGTTCCACGAAGCGGGAGTTCACCCAGCCGTTGCGGACAATCTCGTGGCAGATGGCGTTCAGCAGCGCAAGGTCCGTCTGCGGCTTGAAGAGCATCACCTTATCGGCGGCCATGCTGGTGCGGGTCCAGCGCGTGGTCAGGTCGATGATCTTGATGTCCGGCTTCTGCTGGCGGCGCTCCAGGATCCGGGAGAACAGGACCGGATGCATCTCCGCCATATTGTTTCCCCAAAGAACGAAAACGTCGGCGTGGTCGATGTCCTCGTAGCAACCCATCGGCTCGTCGGCGCCGAAAGTGGTCATCATGCCGGTGACGGCGCTGGCCATGCAGAGACGGGCATTAGCCTCGACGTTGTTGGTGCCGATACAACCCTTAAAGAACTTGGACGCAACGTAGCCATCGGGAATTGTCCATTGGCCGGAGCCATAGATCGCGACCGAATCTTTGCCGGACTTCGCTATCGTGGTCTTTAGTTGCGAAGCGACCAGATCGAGCGCTTCCTTGACGGGCACCGGCGTTAGCTTTCCGTCCTTGCGCACAAATGCGGTCTTGAAGCGGTCCGCCCCGTAAAGAGCCATTACGGAGTGGTACCCTTTGACGCAGCAGAGACCCTTGTTGACCGGCGACGCCGGATCCCCCTTAACGGCGGCTGCGCGGCCGTTCTCGATTCCTATCAGAAGCCCGCAACCGGTGCCGCAGAACCGGCAGGGCGCCTTCTTCCACTCCATGCTCTTGCCCCCCGTATTGGGCGGAGGCGCTGCGAAGATCACACCGGGCATCAACGCCTCGGCCGCTCGGATCGCGGACGCCGTGGCAAGTTGTTTCAACATTTCGCGGCGATTCATAGAGCGGATTCCTCTTCCCCGCCGTCGAAGGCGGAAACAAGGGTCAGCCCGCGCAACCCCTCGATCGATTCAATATGCGCGCGCAGTTCTGTCTCCGAGTCTTCCGAGTCGGAGTCCGTCACAACGATCAGCGCGTCGCGATTTCCCGCAGCGATGGCGCCGCAACCGGCGATCGCCTCAATGGTGGCGGCCAGGGCCGGGCCGCGATTTGGTTCGGTGTATGCGATGTAGCTCTTGATGGGCATGGATGTCTCAGAACTTGTAAGTCAACTCGATGTAACCTAGGTTTCCGTGTTTGGAGTCCAGGACCCGGAGTCCCTGAGCGTGGCCGAAGTACGTGGACAGGGCGAAATGGGCGTTGGCGGCCCAATCGACGCTTAGGTCGTAGAGATTGGCGAGGCTGGTGAAGCCGCGGCTTGGGCGTCCGGCGAAACCAAGAGTCCATGGCTGAAAGGCGCCGCCGCCGATCCACCACGGATCCTGGCGGGAGGCCAAGCGGAGGTGGTGAGCCTCGCTCTTGATAGTCACTGTTTTGGCGGGCCGCAGCGCCAGGGAGCCGTGGACGTCCCGGTTGTTCATCATGTTGAAAAATGGAAAGCGGGCGAACGGCCTGGGCGTCGGCAGCAGTTGGAAGAACTTACCGGAGCCGTGGTAGTAGCCGCCACGAAGCCAGGGACGAAGCTTGGCCTGCGGCTGAAAGCCCGCTTCCAACGCCAAGGCGCCTGAGAACTGATTTGTGGACGTCCAGCGGCCGTTCTGCAAAGCGCCCCAGACGAGAACATCGGCCCCTTTGTTGGTGTGAAGATAATGACCTCCGTAGGTGCCGAGGCGGATGCTTTGGCGCAGGAAGGGTCTCCAATCGTGATAGTAGATTCCAAACAGGCGCCAGTCTCTATTACCGTCGGCGCGGTTGACGGAGAAATAGGAAATCGCCGTGCGAAGCGTACCCCAGCCATCGACTTGGAACACGCCACGAGTCGGCGCGCCTGTCACCCAGTGCACAGAGACTTTCTTGTTGGCTGCAAAGTGGAAACCATCGAGCGAGCGGCCGGCGTGGGTCCATCCGAAGTTGCCAATCAGGCGCTGGGAGATGCGGTCGCGTTTCAGCGCCGCCAGAGTTGGATCTTTCGGGATCACCTCCGAGCCATCGTTGAACTCAAACCGGCCGATCTTCAGACCGCCAACGGTGAAATTGGCCTGCTTGAGGAAGACCATTCCGGCGTTGCGCCTGCGATGATTCGCATTGAAATAGTTGAGACCGACGCCACCTGTGGCGTTGCCGGGCAGGCCTAGCAGCAGCGGTGCGGCGAACTCGACTTGCCACGTTTTTTTCGAAAACGACAAGCGGCCGAGTGTTCCAGAAAACGTGTAGCCGTCGCCGAACCAGTCCCAGCTTTCCACTCGTGTGCGGAGCGAACCACCAACGGCGACATGCTCGGCGGCGAGTGTACCGGCCATGATGGAAAGGGTAATCAGCAGGCGCATGCTACCTCCTCGGTAATGGCGCCGGCACGCCAGACAGCAGGCAGAGTGCGCCAGGCCCCTTCTGCTGGAGAAAATAGCCCGCGAGGAGATCAGCGATCGTCCATCCGCCGAGAACGCCGGTGATCGCCTGATGCAACTCGTGGGCCGCTTTGTGAAAGGAGCAGGTCGTGGTGCCTTCTGGAACCGAGCGGCAGTAATCCGCGCCGATCCGGCCATGGCAGGCCTCGACAACGTCAAGCAGCCGGATATTGGCCGGGTTTTCCACCAAACGGACTCCGCCCTTTACGCCGCGCTCCGCCTCAAGAATGCCGACCTTGACCAAGTGTCGGACCACCTTTGCCATGTACGAAGGCGACTCCCCAAGCACCTCGGCGATGCGACGCGGCGACCATGGCTCCTGAACGTCCTGTCCTGCCAGCAGGAGGAGAGCGCGAACGGCGGATATCGAGGTTTTGCCGAGCATTGTTTAAATTAGGATAACAATTATCCGCATTATTTAGCAAGCGAAAACTACAGGAAAACGGCCACTCTTCCAGAGAAAGTACTTTACCTCGAAAATACCCTGGCTGGGCGGGCCGGCCCAGGTTTCGGTCTCAAGTACTTTTTGTGGACAAGATTGCGACGGGGTAAAATAGAGGGCGCGTATGGACTCTGTCAGTACCTATAAACAAGACCTTCTTTCCGTTATCGGAGCGATCGACACCTGGCAGGTTCGGCAGGTCATCCAGATCTTCGAAAAGGCTCGCGACAACGGGAACACGATCTTTGTGTGCGGCAACGGCGGAAGCGCCGCGTCGGCCTCGCATTTTGTTTGCGACGTTTTGAAGGGCGCCAGTTTCGGCAAGGAGAAGAAGTTCCGCATTCTCAGCCTGAACGACAACTTTCCGACGCTGACCGCGTACGCCAACGACGTTGGCTACGACGTCATCTTTTCCGAGCAGCTCAAGAACTTTGGCCGCCAGGGCGACGTTTTTCTGGCAATCAGCGGTTCGGGCAACTCACCGAATGTGGTCAAAGGCATGGAGACCGCCAACGCCATTGGCTGCGAGACCATCGCATTCACCGGCCGCGACGGCGGCAAACTCGGCCCCATGGCCCGGCATCATATCCATATCGCCAATCCGCATATGGGCCGAATTGAAGACGCCCACATGGTGATGTGCCACATGATCGCCTACCACTTCATGGAAAACTAGCGGGCCCGCTGGGATAAGATAGCCGTAACTCTCGAAACCCAGTTCGCCGCCGACCCTACACCATGCAACGCCGGTTTTCACCCAAGACATTCTTCGTAGTCCTTGTTTTGAGCGCCGTAACGCTCACCTGGCGTCTCGTGCAGCCCGCCCAAGGCGCCCAGATGGCGCTGGAGCCGTCGTTTGAGACGGTCGCCAAGCCGTTTTTCCAAAAAAACTGCTTCCAATGCCACAACGCCGACAACCAGGTTTCGGGTGTCCGCGTCGATTTTCTCAATGCCGCGATGGAAGACAGGCACCTGAAGCTGTGGGAAGCCATTCTTCACCGCGTCGGGGAAGGGTCAATGCCTCCGAAAGGCATGCCGCAGCCCACGGAGGCAGAGCGCAAGGAGATGGTTGAGTGGACCACCCGCGCATTGAGCATCGCCCGCTCCCGGCCCACACCCAAGAACGGTTTGGTCCGCCGGCTGACCATTTCGCAGTACCGGAACACGCTCCGCGAACTGCTGCAATTGGAGGACGACCTCACCGAATCGCTCCCGCCGGAAGCCGTCTCGAAGGACGGCTTTGTCAATAACAAAGAGACGCTGCAATTGAATCCGCTGTTGACGGAATCGTATTTTGAGATCGCGGAGGAGGCGCTGAACCGTTCGATCGTCGATCCCCAAAAGAAGCCCGCCGTCCAGAGCTTCCGCGTGGATCTGGGCGCGTCCATCAACCCCGCGCCGTTTCCGGAAGACCTCATACTCGGCGCCAACAGCACGCTGCTCGATAACAAGGATTACACGGTCACCCAGTTGACGCCCGTGAAGCCTTTTCCAGTTGCGCAGAAGCCGATGCGGACGAATTACCGCTTCATCGAAGGGTATGCCGGCAACGCGACCGTTCGCGGATGGCGCGACTATTCCAGCATCTATCACTCGGTTTTCGCCTGCATGCGCGGCAAGGGCGGCTATCCCAAAGGGGACGCGTACAGCACGGTCCAAGGCGCCCTCCTGTTGCGGCCGGCGATCCCTTCCGACGAGTTGTTCGGCAGCGACGGCACCTATGGGCCGCGCGCTAATTTCAAGATTTCGCTCCGCGAACTGCCCGACTACGGCCGTTTCCGTGTTACGGTGACGGCGGCGAAATATATCGATGGATTGATGATCGACCCGGGTGTTCCGGCCCAGGCCGAAGCAGTCGCGGGCGCCGTGGTGGTCCCCAATCCCCAGGACAAGCAGACGGTCACGATCCCCAAGGCGGGTATCTATCAGGTTGACATTCACAACTCCGCGGAGCCGACGAAGAAAATTCCTGTCGAAACGTCCCGGCTGCGCGAATCGCTTGGGCTCGCGCTCGATTTCGAAGATCAGCCCCGCGAGTCGCCGTTTGGCAAGGCCTACCATATTGAAACGGCGGAGAACGCGCTGTCGCTGCCGCGCACTGCCGGCATGAATGTCGGGGACGGCGATTTCACCGTCGCTGCCTGGATTAAGCCTAAGGGCCTTCGAAAAACCGGCCTGCTGGCGCTTGGCACCACGGGCTGGGGTCATGGGTGGTTTCTCGAGATGCCCGACAACCGCGGTGTCCTGCGGTTCGAGTCGTCGGGTCCCGACGGGCAGTCGAACGGGTCCGTTTCCACTCCTCCGGGCACCTTGAAGAACAACACGTGGAGCCACGTTGCGGTCGTTGTGAAGCGCGGCAAATTCGAAGGCCGGATCTTCGTCAACGGGTTCGCCGTAGGCCGGGGCGAAGTCTACAACGCCAATCTCGACAATCCCAAGATGGACCTCCATCTCGGTAAAATCCCAGGGACTGAGCAATTTTACCGGGGCGAGCTGGACGAGGTACGCATCTACCGCCGCGCCCTAGGCGATCCCGAAATTCAAGGGCTGGTCGAACCGGGACGCCAGTTCGCTCAGGCGCCGCCGGAGCGGCCACAGGAAGGCAAGCTAACTCTCGGCGGCCGCGAGTTCTCCGGCATGCTGCCCCAACCAGCGTTCGTTGTGGTGCGGTTGCCCGCAGGTCCGCTGGCAGTGAAGGCCGAAACTTCGAGCCTGATGCGCGGTCTGGATCGCGTGGTGCTTACGCCTCTGGCTGCGGAGCATTCGCTAGCCGCCAAGTTTGCCGCCTTCGAAAAGCGCAATCCCCATTTAGGTGTGCATCTCGGATTTCGCCGGGATTGCGGCTCGACATTCGCCCCGGTCGATACAGTCAAGACCGTGTCGAGCGACAAGCCTGGCAAGTTTGTATTCGAAGG
>Ga0194119_10006595_pt1 | contig 16749 bp, 10 predicted proteins | sample TA2MahC100mmetaG_FD_148620 | JGI IMG/M metagenome (GOLD analysis project Ga0194119, IMG submission 148620) | Freshwater microbial communities from Lake Tanganyika, Tanzania - TA2015018 Mahale Deep Cast 100m | ecosystem: Environmental > Aquatic > Freshwater > Lake | place: Tanzania: Lake...
GTATAGGCAAATAAATTGAAAAATCTTTTGCCTGGCGCCGCAGCGCGCAGTCGCGCGCGCGTCAGGCGATGATCAAGGAAAAGCCCCGTATCGAGGTAATCCGCAAAGTTCACCCGAAAACGCAAACCATCTTCAGCAACCACGTGGAATTCGCCGCGCTCGTCTCGCTTGGTGTACTGCTCGCCGCGCTTGATGCGCCGTCGCGTGCGCAGCTGCACGTGATCGGCAGGAATCCCCGTCGCCTCGACCAGCCCCGCGAGGGCCTCGCTGCGACGCTTACGCACGGTTTCCTCCGGGATCGCAGCAGGCGCCTGGTACTCCTGCACCACGAGCCAACGCTCAGCTACACCAACGTCGCCCGCACGGGCCGTCGCCGATTCATAGAGGTCGATGGCGAAGGCGTACTCCGGCATGTCAGCATCGTAAAGACGAAAACACGACACCCCAGCGCGCTGGCGCCAAGAGGCCAGCTGTTTGAGATTTTTACGAATGCGGTTGGCAAACATCTGCGCGCCCGGGCTGCTCGCGAGTGCAGTATCGATCTGCATCCCTTGCTTCGGTCGCAGGTCGCGCTCGGCCTCGCTGCCGACACGAATGCGCAGCAGACGGCACTCGAGCGCACCGTTCCAGAACGGATGCACACGATGCGCACGCAGCCCGAGCTCCAGACCCAAGGAAGCTTCGCCCGTGAGCACCGCAGCCTGCCAGCCCGCGAAGCGCTCGCGTAACACTTGGCCGAGTTCGCGAAAGACAGCGGTAGCGGCTGCCGTATCGCCGAGGCGCAATCCCCAGGGCGGATTGGTGCAGAGCAGACCATGCGCGGCGTGGGCCGTCGCCTCCGCGAGCGAGCGTGCCTCGAACGTGGTAATCGCAGCAACGCCCGCATGGGACGCGCTCAGGCGCGCCTCACGCAGCACGGCGCGATCGAGATCGCGGCCGATAAGGCGCAGTCCGCGTTGCTCGCAGGCCGCAAGACCCGCGACTGCCCGCGCCTCGCCCGCGGCAACCAGCCGCGACCACAGGGCCGAGTCGTGCCCCTTCCAATTCAAGAAACCAAAGTAACGACGCCGGTAGTTGGCAGGGATATCGGCCGCGATCCGCGCCGCCTCAATGACAAGCGTGCCGGAGCCGCACATCGGATCGAGAAATGACGCGCCCGCCGCAGCCAAGATCGGCCAACCCGCCCGTAAAAGAATTCCCGCCGCAAGATTCTCGCGTAGCGGTGCCTCGCCGGCGTTGCCACGCCAACCACGCCGATGCAAGCCTTCGCCGGAAAGATCCAGCGACACGGTCACCTGCGTGCCCACTGCATGGGCATAGACGCGCACGCCGGGCTCGAAGGTTGCGATGTCAGGACGCAACCCCACCGATTCGCGCAGCGAATCGCAGATCGCATCTTTGACCCGCAAGGTGCCGTAGTGCGCATTGGAAATCGCCGGGTGCCGACCCGACCACTCACAGGCCAAAGTATTCGCTGGGTCAACATGCTGTCGCCAGTCTATGCCACGCAATGCCGCGTAGATGCCAGCATCATCCACCGCCTCGCAGCGTAGCAATTCTAGAAGCACGCGACTCGCCACACGTGATTCGAGACAGGCGCGATAAGCCACCTCAAGCGTCCCGGTGAAGGCGACAGTGTTGCCCCGCTCGCGAACATCGAGCGCGCCGAACCCCTGCAGCTCGCGGGCGAGCAAATCGCCGAAGCCGCGCGGCACGCTCGCCACCATGGCATGCAGACGGTTCATCCCCTCGGCCATGGACGTAAATTGCGCGCGTTGGACTTGAGGTAACGACAAAGAATGCGGTAGGCATCGGCATCGAAGCCCGGCACCGGCGCATCGCGAAGGTTGGCGAGGCCACGACCTTCCTCGTGTTCGTCGGTCACCAGCGTGCCGAGATACTGCCAATCCTCGACCACATGCCAGTGCCGCATCCCCAAGGCGCTCGTCTCCTCGATCGCCACGGCGCCGCTATGCGGCCAGCTGCGCAGCTTCAGCGGCGCTAGCAGTAGTTTCAGGCGCAGGCCGTGGCGGGCGATCGGCTCTTTGTTGACGCAGGCGCCCGCACAACGCCCTACCTGATAGGCAAAACAAGAACCCGTGCCCGCGGCCTCGAGACCCAGAACGCGCAAACACAATTTATGATCGCGGGCGAGTTGCATGAGTGCGGTCTTCGCCTGCCTGATACTGCGATAGAGACCAAAGGCGTCTGCCTGCTGCGGCACAGGCCCGGCGAGTTCGTGAAGCTTGGGCGCACCACCCGCGTCATCGATCAACCAAGTCCAAGTCTCGCCGCCGCCACGCAAGCGACGGTTGTAGACGGGCTGCAGTTCGCGCACGAGCCGCGATTCCAGCAACAACGCCCCGAGCTCCCCGGCGGTTTCGGTCCACTCGATACGCCGGGTCTGCGCCGCGAGGCGCTGCGATTTCGAATCGCGAGTGGCCCCCATGAAATGACTGAGCACGCGCTCGCGCAAATTTTTGGCTTTGCCCACGTAGATGAGCACATCGCCCTCGCCGTAGAAACGATACACCCCCGCAGCCTCAGGCAAATCGTCCAGCAAATCCGCCGAGAGGTGCGCAGGCAGCGAAGGACGGCGCCCCACCCGCTCGATCGCCGCATCGAGAACCGGAGCTGACCAGCTGCTACGCAGCCGCTGCCAAAGTTGCGCGAGTACCTGCGCATCAGGCAACGCACGATGACGCGAACTGCATTCGAGACCATGCCGTTCGATCATCGAATCGAGATTGTGTCTGGCGGCCTCCGGATAGAGAGCCCGCGATAAGCGCACCGTGCATGTGAATGGCGCGCTGAAACTGCGACCGCTGCGACGCAGCTCGGCGCGCACGAAGCCGTAGTCGAAGCGCGCGTTGTGGGCCACGAAGCGGCGCCCCGCGAGTCGACTTTCGACCTCATCGGCGAGCGCATCGAACGCGGGCGCGGCCATGACCATCTCGTTGCTGATGCCAGTGAGCCGTTGGATCGATGGCGGGATCGTCACCCCAGGATTGACGAGCGAACTCCATTCCCACTCGGTGACGCCGTCGCGCATGGCGACGATGGCGATCTCGGTGATGCGGTGCCATGCCGGATGACCGCCAGTGGTCTCGACATCGACGAACGCGATCGCGCCGGCCGCAAGGTCGGCAGAAGATGTCGTACGCCCGGACTGCACGCCGCGAGTTTAGCAGCCGCTGCACCATCGACCGGCGACCAATGGATACGCCGCACTAATAAAGTGCAGGCAACCTGCTGTTTTCAGGCTAAAATAGTAACAGGCGGCCTGAACCGGGCGACTCATGCGCTGGCATGGGCCTTGCTCTGAAAAAGCCGACCTACCACTCCTCGAGGACTAGCACACATGAAAATCGCCCCCGTACTCGCCGTGTTCGCGCTCGGCGCCGCAGCCTCCACGGCCGAAGCGGAAGTGACATCGACCATCACGCTCACCTCCGACTACGACTTCCGTGGCCTAACCCAGACAGCGCGCGACCCCGCCCTGCAGGCGAGCCTCGACTGGGCGAACGAGTCGGGTCTATACGTTGGCGCCTGGGCCAGCAACGTGGATTTCGGGGAGGACACCGACTCTGATGTTGAGGTCGATGTTTATGCCGGATTCCGTGGCAGCTTTAACGACGATCTGGCGTTTGACGTAGGTGTCGTTCAGTACACCTACCAGCCGAGCGGTGACGATGTCGATTTCACCGAAACCTACGCCAGCCTCACCTATAAGGCCTTGACCGCCAAGTACTCCTACGCCTGGGACTACGGTAACACCGGCAGCGCGGCCTCGTATTTCGAGCTCAACAGCGCCGTACCCCTGCCCAATGATTTCAGCCTGACCCTGCACGGTGGCTACAGCAGCGGTGAATACTGGACCGAAAACTATCTCGATTACTCCATCGGTATCGCCAAGTCGGTCGGCAACTTTGCACTTTCGCTTAAGTGGGTCGACGCCAGTGACTTGCAGTCTGCGCAGAAAGCGCCGGGCGATGTGTTCACATCCGATGCGAAGGTGGTGTTTTCGGTTGCCACCACACTGCCTTGGGGCAACTGAGATCTTGACGTAAGCACGCCGAGCACGTTTACGATTCCGCTCAGGCGGAACCTAAAAAGCGCCGCGGCTCGACGCTGGAGCTGTTTACACTGCCGCGACTCCCGACTTAGGCCATGACGCGACGACGCAGCCCGAATCCCGCCTCGGCGAGCAAACCGAATGCGCTGTACATGATCATGGTCAGCAAATAGCCGGGGAAATACCCAGCCACCGCTGAAGCGAACGCTTCGGGCGTAGCCGCTTCGGGCAACGCTACAAAGAAATACATGCCGAAGTTGGCGATGACGAAGGTCACGGTAGCACCGCCCGCCACGCCCAGCACTACGCGACCGTAGCCACCCCGGGCGGCCCAACGGCCAGAAATCCACAGGGCCCCATAGGCCGGGATCAAAAAGAAATACGCCGGCGAATAGCAGTTGGTCGGAGTGCCGAGTGCGAACGCTGCGAGATCGGTAATCCAGGCCAGCAAGAAAAACCCCGGGAACAAACGCAAGTCGCGCAACCACAGACCAGCCAGGAAGAACACGGCCCAAGACGCATCAACCGGTCCGCCGTATTCGCCAAAGTGGCCAAGACGCGTGACCGCCATGATCAGCGCCAACGCTGCCGCCACAACCCAGAAGCGGTGATCTGCCGACACCAGGCCCGGTTCCCCTTGCATCATTTTGTCGTCCATATCTTAAAATTCTCCAAAAAAAACGCTGCTGAACCCCCGTCACACTCAACGCTGCACACGCTTTCGCAGCGTCAGGAAAACCTCGCGGCCAAGCGCAGGGTACAGGGTCGCCGTCTCGTAGCGTCGATCGAGCGCATTCGCGAGTCGCAGTTGCAACTCGGTAAGCGCCGACAGGCGCCATGTCCCCGTAAGGTCGACGACGGCATAGCCGCCGAGACGCCGAGTGTTGGCTAAATCATCATACCTGCGACTGGTGAACTGCACACTTGCACCCGCATCGATCTGCTCGCCCGCCCATAGGAGCGCGGTTCGACCCGTCCAGGCCGGACGGCGTGCCAACTCGCGACCGCGATTCGCTCCGCTGCCGCGATCTTCTGCCGACAACCACGCGAGGGTCTGCTCGAGACGCCACGGGCCACGCTGCCACTCGATACTACCCTCGAATCCCTCGAGATCCGCCTCGGCAATATTCTGCGGCTTAAAAGTGGCGACATCGAAGGCGATCAGATCATCCACGCGAGTCTGATACGCACTTAGCGACCATCGAGCCGAGGCGAGTTGCTGCTTGAAGCCGAATTCACGGGTCATCGCATGCTCTGGATCGAGCTTCGAATTGCTGAAGCCTGGGTAATAGAGCTCGTTGAAGCTCGGCGCCTTAAACGCGCTGCCGAGGCTGGCGTAGGCCTGCACACCAGTCGAAAAGCGCCAACCCCAGGCAAAACTGCCGGTCGCGTTGGACCCAAATTGATCGTTGTCGTCGAGCCTCGCCGCCACAACGAAGCTCTGCGCGCCCTCGGCCCAAGAGTACTGAGCAAAGGCTGCGCGGTTGTCCCGCGCGACACGGTCGTAGCGCACGTCACTCGCGACTCGATCGCGCAACCAATCGGTCCCGAACACCAACGCGCTACTACCACCAAGCTGCAGCTCGTTCTGCCAGCTGAAAGAATCACGCGAGGAATCGAACACGCTGCGGGTGGTCGACCCCTTACGGAAACTCGTCGACTCGTCCCAAGAACGACCGGCCGTGACCGTGCTCCGCCAACTCGCTACAGGCTCAGCAATCCACTTGATGCCCGCCACTTGGTTGATCAAATCGGATTGATTAAGAAACGATGAGTCGAAGGCGACGCGAGCATCGGCGCGCTGCACGAGGGCCTCGAAGCTTGCACCGCTTTCAGTGCGCACGCCCGCGCCCACATTGATGCTGGTATTACGATAGGGATCGCGATCAGGTTCCGAGGTAAAGCAGCCACCGCCCGGCGGAAAAGGTCGCCCAAGGCAGGAGTTGATGCCGTCGGTCTCAAGATGCGAAACCTGAAGATCAAGCCAAGCGTTGTCATCGCCGAGACCCGTGGCTGCGGCGAGTTGGCGAGTGCCGTTCGAACCGGTGGTAGCGCGCAGCGACGTCGTGCCGTTGCCGCCACGGCGCGTAAAGATTTGCACCACGCCACCCATCGCATCGGCACCGTAAAGACTGGAGCGCGGCCCGCGAACGATTTCGATGCGCTCCACCGTATCGAGCGGCAGATCCTGCAGCGCTGGGATGCCGGTCGTATTCGAGCCGATGCGCACGCCATCGACCATCCACAGCACGTGATCGGACTCGCCTCCACGAAGATAGACCGAGGTCGGCTGACCAATTCCGCCCTGCCGCGCGATCGCCACACCCTCCACAGCAACCAGCAATTCATCCAGCGTACGCGCCTGTGAGCGTTCGATATCTACACGATCGATGACAGTCACCGACGATGGCGTCTCATCGAGTTTTCTGAGCGTCCGATTAGCGGTGATGACGTAGAGCTCATTGTCCGCTTTACTTTTCGAACTCGTTGAGGACGCTGCGGCAGTCACAGCCGGCGCCGCTTCAATTGCGGTAGAGACCAGTAAAGAAATAGTCGCCAACGGCGCCACGAGGACCGGAACACGGGCTTTCATCAACACTCCTTGCGCGCTTCTCACCCGAGCGCGGGTTGAAATTGAGAGGCCGGTCTCCGGACTTGCGAGTGGCGCTGCGTGCAGCGCTGAGGCGGTCGCCTTCCCATCTCCACCGTTGCAGTGGAGTCAGTGGCCGAAGATCGCCGTGCCTCGCTTACCGTTGCGGGGGCAGTGCCGGAATCGCGCACCGTAGCGCACTCACCGACTTCCCGTTTCACCCATGACGCGACCAACGCGCCACGAGCACCTCTACAACGGTCGAGAGATTACGCCCAGCCACAGTTCAACGTCAATGTTCGGACGACCGCTTGGCGAGACAATTAAAAACGGCGGTCAGGAACTGCAGGACAGCGCCGAGCAACCCGCGCGATGGCGCGCCCACTCGGGTCGTCGCGCCGCAAAAGACTCGCACCCGTCTTGAGCCTCGTAAGGACGACGGATGACCTGCAACAGACGCTGCAGCGGTGCGAGATCGCCAGCGGTTGCCGCATCGATCGCCTGCTGCGCGAGATAATTGCGCGGCAGATACAGCGGGTTCGCGGCTTGCATGCGACGCCTGCGCTCGCCGGCAGCGAGGCCGCAACCCGCACCGCGTTCGTGCCAGCGCAAAAACCACGCCCGCCAACGTGCGCGCTGCGTTTCGTCGAGAGCGGCACCGTCATACAGCGCGGCGGCTACGGGTTGCGGTAGCGATGTCGCCGCGGCGCCGCTGTGCGGCTCCGCGCCCACCACCTGCTCGCCGAGCGCACGAAAGAAGATCGGCATGTCGGTCTCGACGGCTGCCAGCAGCGCGAAAAGCTCATCGATCATGGCTTCGTCACCTTCGCGCCCGAGCGCTTCGAGACCGAGCTTGTCGGCCAGCAGCGCGCGCCAGGTTTCGGTGTAGGTGCTGCGGTAACGCTCCAAACCCTCTTGCAGCCAATCTTTGTCGCCGATCAACGGCAACAAGGCGCCAGCAAGACGCGCAAGGTTCCACATGCCAATTTGCGGCTGATTGCCGTAAGCGTAGCGACGCCCTGCAGCATCGGTCGTGTTCGGGGTCCACGCTGGGTCGTAGCCTTCTAGCCAGCCATAAGGGCCGTAGTCGAGCGTCAGGCCAAGAATCGACATGTTGTCGGTGTTCATCACGCCATGCACGAAACCGACGCGCATCCAGTGCGCAATCATGACCGCCGTACGTCGACAGATCTCGCTGAACCAGCGCGCATAGGCGCGCGGTGTACCCCCGGCATATTCCGGGTAATGAGCGGCGATCACATGATCCGCGAGTCGCCGCAGCAGCTCGAGCTCTTCACTCGCCGAGTGGATCTCGAAATTACCGAAGCGGGTGAAACTCGGCGCCACCCGACAAACGATCGCGCCCGGCTCGGCTTGCGCATTGCCGTCATAGAACATGTCGCGTACCACCTCGTCGCCGGTCGCGACCAAAGAAAGCGCGCGGGTGGTCGGTACGCCAAGGTGATGCATGGCCTCACTACAAAGAAATTCGCGCAACGACGAGCGCAGTACGGCACGGCCATCGGCGAAACGCGAATACGGCGTTGGCCCCGCACCCTTGAGTTGCAGTTCCTGGCGCTCGCCGGTCGGCGTGACGAGCTCACCCAAGGTGATCGCACGACCATCGCCGAGCTGCCCCGCCCAATTGCCAAACTGATGGCCACCGTAGCGAGCGGCGTACGGGCGCATGCCGGGCGCGAGCGCGTTGCCTGCAAGAATATCGACTGCGGGCCCGGTCGCAGCGGGCCGCGCAAGCCCTAACGCTGCGCCGAGATCGTCGGACCAGGCGAGCAATCGCGGCGCCGACACCGGCGTCGGCGTCACGAACGTGTAGGCAGCATCAGCCACGGCGCGCGGCCGGTTGCTGCTGTCGACATCAGCCGGCAGCGCTGCGACGACGCTGGCCTCGAACTCGGCTTGCGCCAGATCAAGATTCATTGATCGATTGTCGATGGCGGACACCCTCGTCGTCCACCTTGACTTTGGCGAAGTTGGTTACCATGCCATGCATGAGCACGGGCGAACTGCGCATCCAGTCGTTGCATATACATCCGCTAAAGTCCTGTCGCGCCATCGATCTCGATGTGGTGCGCGTCGGCTCGCGCGGATTGGAGCACGATCGGGAATGGATGCTGATCACCGCCGCAGGTCGCTTTGTCACGCAGCGCAGTCACCCGACGCTCGCGTTACTGCGCGCTGCGCCCGATGCTCAAGGCATCACGCTCAGTCATCCGCGAGCGGGCAAACTGCGCATCGAAGCACCGCTGCCGATGAGCACGCAGCCCGACGATTGGCGACGCGTCACCGTCTGGAAGCGCGAGATCGAGGCGATCGATGCGGGCGAGCACGCCGCGCAGTTCGCAAGTGCGCTGATCGGCGAGCCGGCGCGCATCGTCGCCGGCGGCTCGGATCATTTCGCTGATGGCTATCCGCTGCTCGTTTGTACGCAGGCCTCGCTCGACGATCTCAATCGTCGACTGCCCGCAGCACTGCCGATGAGCCGATTTCGCCCGAACATCGTGCTGTCGGGCGCCGAGGCTTGGCAGGAAGACCACATTCGCGAACTGCGTATCGGCAGTCTGCGCCTCAAACTGGTGAAGCCCTGCACGCGTTGCGTGATGACGCGGATCGACCAAGCGACCGGTCAGCGGGGACTCGACCCGTTGCCGGTGCTGCACGAATTTCGTTTCGACGAAAACCTGCGTGGCGTCACTTTTGGTCAGAACGCACGGGTCGCGACCGGCGCCGGGAGCCTGCTACGCATCGGCGATAGCGTGACAATCGAGTTGCGGAATTAGGCGGCTGCGCTCGACAGCGGTACGCGCGAGGTGACTTGGCCGCGAAAGTCGAGCCAAGCGTGGTTCGTGAAGTCGTACAACTTACAGCGACGCACGCAATCTCGGTAGCTCTGCCAGGTCATGCGATAGGCCTGGAACTGATCGTTGAAACGCTCAGTCAGCACCGCCTGCGCCCGACGCAACGAATACATGGGAATACGCGGATTCAGATGGTGCGCGTTGTGCTCCATGATGTTGTGCATCAAACGATCGATGCCGAACGGAAACCCCACCTGCACGGTCGCCGTGAGGTAGGCACGGTAACGCTGCCACTCGTGACGTTTCTGGAACCAGGCGATCGCCGGGTGCGTGTGATGCACGAACACCACGAAACCCATGATGGTGTTCCAGAGCGCAAAGGGCACGACGATGCCGAGTGCCAGCAGCACCCAGACGTTCTGCTCGGTTTCGATGGCCACCGCCACCACGAGCGTGATCCAGAGGGCCATGGTCACGGTCACGAGCGCGCTGTCCCAATGATATTTGGCCCGACTCGCACCGATCTGCTTGCGGGTCGCAAAGTAAAGCTTCTTCCACCACAGTTCGAGGAAGTAATACAGACCCCAACCCGCGCCACTGCGATAGACCCGCTCGAGCAGACGACGATAACGCGGCAGCGCATCGAACTCTTGTTTGGAGAACGGCGCCCAGACCTGATCGCGACCCTTCAAATTATTAAAGCCGTGATGGGCCACATTGTGTCCGACATCCCAAAGACTGAAGGCGGTCATCGACGGCAGAAACGCAACCCTACCAAAAATATGGTTGAGCACGTCGCTCTTGAAGAACGACCCATGACAGGCGTCGTGGCCGATGAGGAAAAGACGCACGATTGCCGCAGTGATCAGCACCGAACCCAGAAATTTTAGCCAGATAGCGGATTCGATGAGCACCAGCGCAAGACCGCCAGCGAACAGCGAAAGATCGATCGCGAGAGCCATGAAGGGCCGCAGGAAGCCGGCGTTTTCGAAGGCGAGCAACAGCGCCTTGCGACTGGCTGGGGTGGCCTCGGTCGGATTTGCGGGATTCGACATCGTCAACCTGTCTGTACAGAAGATGCGGCATTATACCCGGCTGCATAATATTGGGCATGACATTCGCTTCCCCTGCCCTGCGCGCCGAAACCACCGACGTCGAAGCGCTCTTGCCCACCTTGACGGCCGACGAGCGCGCCTCGGCACTGCACACCGGACGAGCGCTGGTACACGGCGCACGGCGGCGTGCCGACGAGCGGCCCTACCTCGACGCCTTCCTGCAGGAATTCGGACTCTCCAATCAGGAGGGCATCGCACTCATGTGCCTGGCCGAAGCGCTGTTGCGCGTTCCCGATGACGATACGGCCGATCGCTTGATCGCCGAAAAAATCGCCAGTGGCCATTGGGATGCCCATGCGGGTCGGTCGGCCTCGCTGTTCGTCAACGCCTCCACTTGGGGCTTGATGCTTACCGGCAAATTGGTGGAGCTGCCACGCGACCTCACCACCGACGCCGGCGGCTGGCTGCGCGGTCTCAGCCAGCGCGTCACCGAGCCGATCGTACGCAACGCTTTACACCGCGCGATGCAAATCATCGGTGGCGAATTCGTGGTCGGCCGCAGCATCGATGAAGCCCTCGAACGCTGCACTCGCGAAGCCTCACTCGCGCTCTGCTCCTTCGACATGCTGGGTGAAGGCGCGCGCACCGATGCCGACGCCGCGCGCTATACCGACGCCTATGCGCAGGCCATCGAGACCATTGCCCGCGCGGTCAAAGATCAAGCTTCGCTGCATGCCCGGCACACCATCTCGATCAAGCTTTCGGCGCTCGACCCCCGCTACTCGCTGCTGCAGCGCGAGCGCACGCTGCAGCGGCTACTGCCGCGTGTCATCGACTTGTCAAGGCTCGCCGCCGCGAAAGGACTCGGCCTCACCATCGATGCCGAGGAGCAAGATCGTCTCGAACTCTCGCTGGAACTGATCGAGGCACTGGCCAAAGATTCCGCGACCCGCGACTGGCCGGGGCTCGGCCTCGCGGTGCAGGCCTATGGTCGTCGCGCCCCCGCGGTGATCGAGCACCTGACGGCGATGACGAGCGCGCTGCGGCGCCCGCTCGCAGTGCGGCTGGTCAAAGGCGCCTATTGGGACAGCGAAATCAAACGCGCGCAGGAGAAGGGCCTGCAGGAATATCCGGTCTACACCCGCAAGGCCTCGACGGACCTCGCCTATCTCGCTTGCGCGCGCCAATTGTTCGCTGCCGCGCCGCTGATCTATCCGCAATTCGCAACCCATAACGCGCACACCATCGGCGCCATTCTGGCATTGCGGGCGGCATCGGCAGAGCCGCCGGCACTCGAATTCCAGCGCCTGCACGGCATGGGCACCCTGCTTTACGACGAGGCGCGGCGACAGATCAAAGATTTTCCGCGCGTCCGCGTCTACGCGCCGGTGGGCCCGCACGCCGACCTGCTCGCCTATTTGGTCAGGCGCCTGCTCGAAAACGGCGCGAACACCTCCTTCGTGAACCGGTTCATGGACGAACGAGTCGCCGTCGAGGAAATCGTCGCCGACCCGGTTACCGAGGTCGAACGGCGACTGCGCGAAGACACCCTCGCCCATCGCGGCATTCCGCTGCCCCGGGATTTGTTCGCCGCGGCGCGACGCAATTCAGCCGGACTCGACTTGGGTCGGCACGAGACCCTCGACGCTTGGCAAAACGCGTTGCGGCAATATTCGCGGCTGCAACTTGCCACGGAGCCCGCGCCGGAATTCGTCAATGCCGCCGCCGTTACCGCGGCGTTCGCCAGCGCAGAGGCGGCCGCTCGTGAGTGGCGCCGACTACCGGTCGAAGCCCGCGCCAAGTGCCTTGAGCGCGCGGCCGATCTGCTCGAAGCGCAGCGCGATCAACTGATGGCCCTGCTCGTCCACGAAGCCGGGAAAACCTTGGCCGACGCGCTGGCTGAGGTACGCGAAGCTGCGGATTTCTGTCGCTACTATGCCGCCGAAGCGCGGCAACTGCAGGGCGCGGCGCGGCGTCTGACCGGTCCCACCGGCGAAACCAATGAATTGCGCCTCGAGGCGCGCGGGGTCTTCGCCTGCATCAGTCCGTGGAATTTCCCGCTGGCAATTTTTACTGGACAAGTCGTGGCCGCGCTCGTGACCGGTAACGGTGTGCTCGCCAAGCCTGCAGAAACCACGCCGCGGATCGCACTCGCCTGCGCCGAACTTTTGTACGAGACCGGAGTACCGCGGGACCTTCTGCAGGTGCTGCCGATGCTCGGTCGCGAATTCGGCGAGACGGCCCTCGTCGCGCCAACTCTGGCCGGCGTGGTGTTCACCGGGTCGACCGCTACCGCACGCTGGCTCAATCAACGTCTCGCCGAACGCGACGGCGCGATCCTGCCGTTGATCGCTGAAACCGGCGGCATCAACGCCATGATCGTCGACTCGACTGCGCTGCCCGAGCAAGTGGTCGACGATGTCATCCAATCGGCGTTTGGCAGCGCAGGCCAACGTTGCTCGGCGCTGCGCTTGCTCTGCCTGCAAGAAGACATTGCCGATCGCGTAATCGAAATGCTGAGCGGTGCCATGGAAGCGCTCGTGGTCGGCGATCCTGCCGAACTGCGTACCGATGTGGGCCCGGTGATCACTGCTGCGGCTGCCGATGGCTTGCGTGCGCATATCAAAGAAATGACGCGTCGCGGGCGGCTTTTGCAGAGCGGCCCCGCCGCGGCAGCCACTGCGGGCATCGACCCGGTACGCTTCGTGTCGCCGCAACTGATCGAAATCAAATCGGCGCGCGACCTCGATCGCGAGGCCTTCGGCCCGATCTTGCATGTGTTGCGCTACGCCGCGCGCGACCTGCCGCAGGTGCTTGCTGACCTGCGCGCCAACGGCTACGGACTGACCCTCGGCATACAAACTCGACTCGAGGGTACCCGCGAGATCGTTTACAGCGAATCGAACGCCGGCAATGTGTACGTCAATCGCAACATGATCGGCGCCGTGGTCGGCGTGCAACCCTTTGGTGGCAGCGGACTGTCGGGGACGGGGCCGAAAGCCGGTGGCCCGCACTACCTCGCGCGCTTCGTCACCGAGCGCACGCTGACCATCAACACCACCGCCACCGGTGGCAATACGGCGTTGCTCAGCCTCGAGTAGTACTCACTCACGGCAACTGGCGTGTACGCCGACCGCGGTGACTCAACGCTGCCACGGCGGCGGCTCACCTTGACCGTGCGCCAACTTTTCGGCTGCCGCGACGAACTTTTCGCGGGGTATTCGCCCGCTATCGGCCAGCGCCTGCATGGCGGCGAGCGCAATGCTCGCCCGATCCACTTCGAAGAAATCACGCAAGGCGACCCGGGTGTCGCTGCGGCCGAAGCCGTCGGTACCCAAAGCCACGTAGCGCCGACCGGGCAGGTAGGCGGCGAGCATCAAGGGCACGGCGCGTACATAGTCGGAAGCCGCAACGATGGGCGCATCACCTTGCAGACAGGTCTCGAGATAGCTCGCGACCGCTGCCGTCGATGGCGAGAGTCGATTAGCACGCTCGGTTGCCGCCGCCTCGCGCGCAAGTTCGCTGAAGCTGGTCACACTCCAGACATCGCTGGCGATGCCGAAATCGTCGCGAAGCATAGCCGCCGCGGCGAGCGCCTCGCGAAGGATCGCCCCCGCCCCGAGCAGGCGCACGCAGGGTTGCTGTAGCGCCTTGGCCCCACCGAATCTCGCATGGCGATACATGCCGCGGATCACCCCCGCGCGCGCCTCATCGGGGAGCGACGGCTGGGCGTAGCTCTCGTTCATGACCGTGAGGTAGTAGAACTCGTCGCAACCCTCTTCGACCATGCGGCGGGTGCCATGGTCAAAGATTATGGCGAGCTCACCGGCGAAGGCGGGATCGTAAGCTCGGCAGTTCGGGATAGTCGCCGCCACCAGGTGACTGGAGCCATCCTGGTGCTGCAGACCCTCGCCGCTTAAGGTGGTTCGACCAGCCGTCGCACCGAGTAGAAATCCGCGTGCACGTTGATCAGCAGCGGCCCAGATGAGATCACCCACACGTTGAAAACCGAATATCGAGTAGTATATGTAGACGGGTAGTAAAACCACGCCGTGCGCGCTGTAGGCGGTCGCCGCAGCGACCCACGAGGAGAGCGCTCCGGCCTCGGTGATGCCCTCTTCGAGCAACTGACCGTCACGGCTCTCGCGATAAGAGAGCAAGGAGCCCGCATCCTCGGGCTCATACAACTGGCCAAGCGGCGAATAGATACCGATCTGCCGAAACAGTGCCGCCATGCCAAAGGTGCGCGCCTCATCGGCGACGATGGGTACCAAGCGCGGTCCCAGCGCCTTGTCGCGCAACAAATTGCCGATGAGTCGCACCACGGCCATGGTCGTAGACATTTCTTTGCCGTCGGCTGCCAGCGCAAAAGCCGCATAGGCATCGAGCGGTGGCACGGCAAGAGACGATACGCTTCTTCGACGCTGCGGCAAGGGGCCGCCGAGCGCCTGCCGCCGCTCGCGCAAGTAGCGCATCTCGACGCTGTCTTCCGCAGGCTTGTAGAAACGCAGCACGGCGACATCCTCATCGCTGAGCGGCAAATTGAAACGATTTCGAAATTCAAGCAGCGCCTCAATGTCGAGCTTTTTTTCTTGGTGCGCAGTCATGCGCGATTCGCCGGCGCGCCCCATTCCGTAGCCTTTTTTAGTCTTGGCAAGGATCACGGTCGGTTGACCGCCGTGCGCCGCCGCAGCCGCGTAGGCGGCGTAGAGTTTGCGGAAATCATGACCGCCGCGCTTGAGGCCATCGATCTCGGCCAGCGACATGTGTGCAACGAGGGCGCGCAGCTCGGGGTCAAGTGCAAAGAAATGTTCCTGGTTATAGGCGCCATCGTTGGCACCCAAGGTTTGGTACTGCCCATCAACCGTCGTCGAGAACGCGCGTAGCAGGGCGTGGTTGCGATCGCGTGCGAAAAGCGCGTCCCAGTCGGAGCCCCAGAGCACCTTGATAACATTCCAGCCCGCACCCGTGAAGAGCGCCTCGAGCTCCTGAATAATCTGCCCATTGCCGCGGACCGGGCCGTCGAGCCGTTGCAAATTGCAGTTGATGACGAAGGTAAGATTGTCGAGGCGCTCACGAGCCGCAAGAGTAAGCGCACCGATGGACTCGGGCTCGTCCATTTCACCATCGCCAAAGATTCCCCAGACTCTGCGCTCGGCCGTCGGCGCAAGACCACGGTGCTCGAGATAACGCAGGAAGCGCGCCTGATAAATGGCGTTGATGGGACCAATTCCCATGGAGCCCGTCGGAAACTGCCAAAAGTCGGGCATTAGCCAAGGATGCGGATAAGAGCAGAGACCGTTGCCACCTACCTCTTGGCGGTAACGGGCGAGTGTATCTTCACTCAGACGACCCTCGAGAAACGCCCGCGCATACACGCCAGGTGCCGAGTGCGGCTGAAAAAACACCAGGTCGCCACCGTCCGAGGACTCGGGGCCGCGGAAAAAATGATGTAATCCCGTCTCAAAGATTTCCGCAGCCGAGGCGTAGGTGGCGACATGCCCACCCAATTCGCCGTAGGCCTTATTGGCACGTACGACCATGGCGAGTGCGTTCCAACGCATGATCGCCGTGAGTCGCTCCTCGAGCTTGACATCGCCGGGGTGTACAGCCTGATCGCCAAGCGGAATCGTGTTCTGGTATGCCGAGTAGGGCATGACATGGGCAAGCACACCTAACTGCTGCGCCTGCTGCTCAAGCTGGGTGAGTAGAAATAGACCCCGTTCACGCCCGCCCGTGGCCACTACCGCCTGCAGCGCTTCGAGCCACTCAGCAGTTTCTTCAGGATCGATGTCGTGCGGCAGATTCATAGGCTCGGTCTGGCGAGACCAAGTCGAGCATTAGTGCCCAGAGTGTGAGCCCGGCTTACGCACTGTCACCGTCGCTTCGCCAGACGACGCGCGCCGCATCGAACCCTTACCCGGGCCACCGCCCTGCAGTGCTTCCGGCAGCGGGCCGGTATATTCATAGGCGACCGTGCCCGGTGGGTGCTGATACCAACCTGGATCCCGGTAGTCGCCCGGTTTCTGGTTGCGGCGTACCTTGAGCACCGAAAACATGCCGCCCATGCCGACCGCGCCGAACGGCCCCTCGCCCGTCATCATCGGCAAGGTATTCTCGGGTAGCGGCATACGCATGGTCGACATCTCATCCATGCCGCTCTCGCCCATCGCCATATAGTCTGGCACGAGATCGCTGATTTTTTGCGCGAGA
>Ga0194119_10006597_pt1 | contig 16741 bp, 17 predicted proteins | sample TA2MahC100mmetaG_FD_148620 | JGI IMG/M metagenome (GOLD analysis project Ga0194119, IMG submission 148620) | Freshwater microbial communities from Lake Tanganyika, Tanzania - TA2015018 Mahale Deep Cast 100m | ecosystem: Environmental > Aquatic > Freshwater > Lake | place: Tanzania: Lake...
TTCCGGCAAACCGGGAATCTGTTATGCTCCCAGTGGTCCTGGAGTCGCCCATCTGGTACCGGGGGTCTTAGAAGCTCAATCCGCCTGTCTTCCGGTCATCGCCATTGGCTGCAGTTCCAGGAGGGCCAACGCGGGGATGGGCGCCTTTCAAGAAGTGGATCAAATATCCCTCCTGAAGCCCATCACCAAGTGGTGCGAACGGGTCACCGAACCAGAGCGGATTTTCTGGGTGATGCGGCGGGCCTTTTCTTTAGCCGCCAATGGGAAGCCTGGACCGGTGTATGTGGATATTCCCCGGGATGTTGGCGCCCGGGAAACCAGTTTGGATAAATACACGCCCGCCGAATACCCGCTGAAAAGTTCGGGAGATCCCCAAAGAATCAAGGAGGCGGCGACCCTATTGCTGAAGGCCAGAAGGCCGGTCATGGTCGTGGTCGTTGGAGGCGGTTCGATTAGTTCCCGGGCCTTTGAAGGATGGGGGACAGGATGGGGGACGTAGTTTACGTCCCATAATCCGCGTCCCATAATCCGCGTCCCATAATCTACGTGCCATAATCCCCCTCTTGAACGACAGGCTATGCCTAATGACTGAGTTTTGCGTTTGCCAATCGATTTAGACTCACACCGGCTTCAGCTGCCTGTATTGCCAGTTGTCGATGCATGTCGGGAGGAACACGGACCATGAACTTGCCGCTAAAATGTTTGGTGGCTATTGGATCAGGAATAGGTTCTTTGTTCTTAATCATGTCTGCAACAACCTTGATCACAAGCTTACGGATGCCCTTCAGTGCTGCCTCGGGCGTACGTGCCAGCCAGCTGAGGCTGGGAAGCTCGGCGCAGAGCCCCACATATTCGCCGTCCTCTTCCGACCACGTGACTCGATAGGTGTATTTGTTATTTTTCCGCGCCATGTTCGGCCTCCAATCGTTCAATTGCCTTGATAATCTGTTTGACCTGATACGCCTTTGAATATCCTTTGCTATTCTGAATGTTTACCCGTGGGTCGCCGCTCCACGGTGTCTTGTACACGCGATGGCTTCCGTTCACCTGCCTGGCTTGGCCGAAATAGTGGTTACATATCTTGCAGATGTCGGCAAAGCGCACCCCGGCGGGATTCTTGCGCATTTTTTCAAGAATGTCTGTCAAAGTCGACATGAATTATAGTATCATTATTGATACCGGATGTCAAGAGGTAAGGAATTATATGCGAAAGAGGTTAAATCTACTCGTGGTTCTTTTAGTCCAAAAACCCAATTCTCTTTCCCTTGCCGCAGCCTTTTTCCATCTGCCTAATGTGCGGAGTACGTGCCAATCTCTGCACTTCGGAAAAATTTCTGAAAAGGAAAGTATATTAAAACGTCGATTACCGATAGAAATATACCCCGTCGGTCAAAATTTGTCACCCGAAGACTTCAGGAAGAAGTCATTATCTGGCTTGATAGTATAAATCAGATCAACTTTTGGCTTTTACAATTTTTTCATCCATCCAACGAACCTCATTTCATGGCCTTTAATCAGAATCCTTACACCTTTCGGCATCAATGGTCAATTAGCGATCATAAAAGAACCTACAGCTAAATTTGATCATCTCGTAAAAAGTCAAAATTGGGATGGCAAAGTAAAAAGCTCCATATGCAAGGCGCGCAAATACTGAGGAGTGAGGCGTACTTAGAGGTACGCCGCAAAGACGAAGGATGCAGCGCAATGCCGCAGATGGACTTTTTACGAAGCCATCAAATTTTACCTTTTTTCTGAAAAGGAGGAAGGAGAGAGGGAAGATTACCCCCTTTTTGGCCAATTTATAATGGAATTTTTACTCCTTGTTAATTCCGCCCAGGTATTTGGCAATCTCCTTCCTCTGCTTCAGGTCATAGTTTCCCAGAAGGGCGATCACTTCCATAATGGGGGAGCCCCCGCCGTGGAGGCCGCGATCTGGCGGTGGGCACGGCTTTCGCTTCTTGCCCCCCTTCACTTTTGATTTTCATTCATGATTTCAAAATGATATTCAGGACACGGCCCGGACGGGAGGGGGAATCTCTCGGGAGCACAAAGCAGTAGTTCTTTCATGGGTGAGGGCGGGGCTTCCGCCGAAGATGCCCTGTATTCCTTCGATCCCGCCTTTTCTTTGAGGAAGAAAAGCACGGGCTATGTTCCATTCATGTTCCCGCCGGCGCTCCCTCTTTCATCCCCCTCCCGTCCGGGCTTCGTCTATCACTTAGAATTCATCAATTTATTCAAAAGTGATGGAGGGCAAGCTTTCGCTTCTATTGACACTTTGGGGGTGTCATCGGATAATGGATATAATTGGGATTTGTTACTATGTTTAGAAATTCATCCAACAAGGGGTTTACAAGCGATTATGCCTACTGTTGCCACTTCAGCCCAGAAAGTACCCCAATCCCGTATTCGGGAATTGGCCGAAGCCGCCATGAAAATGGAAGGCGTGTTCAAGCTTTATTTTGGGGAGTCCAATGTTCCCACGCCGGAATATATCAAGCGGGCCGCCATAAAAGCGCTGGAAGAAGGCTACACCTTCTATACGGAAAATGCCGGTTTGCCGGGTTTGCGGCAGGATCTGGCCGATTACTACCGCCGGCTGCAAGGGGTAGAACTCGATCCCCGGGCGGAAATCATTGTGACCGCATCCGGCCTGCAGGCGCTCCATGTAGGAATCCGCTGCGCCCTCGACCCCGGGGACGAGGCGCTCGTGCTCACACCGGCATGGCCCAATGGTTCCGCGATCATCCAGATGTATAACGCGGTTCCAGTGGAAATCTCGCATCCGCTCCGGGATGGCCGCTACACCATCGATTTCGCCGCCCTCCAGGATGCGCTGACACCCCGCACCCGCCTGTTGGTCTATACTTCGCCCTCCAATCCTCTGGGATGGGTGGCCACCGAGGAGGAACAGGAGCGCCTTCTGGAATTTGCCCGCCGCCACAATCTGTGGTTGCTCGCTGATGAAGTTTACGACCGGCTTTACTATCGCGTCCCGGAACTCGGAGTCCCGGCGCCCTCGATCTTGCGCAAAGCCACCCGTGACGATGCCGTGATGGTGGCCCAATCTTTCTCGAAAACTTACTGCATGACCGGCTGGCGGGTTGGCTGGCTTATCGCCCGCCGCGACGTGGGCCGGAAAGCGACTCAGCTCAATGAATTCATCATCTCCCACGCGCCCAGTTTCACCCAGCGGGCGGGCCAAGCCGCCCTGAAATATGGCGAAGAGGAGCTGCGGAAAATGCTTGGGCGGCTCAAGGAGAACCGGGATTTCTGTCTGGCCGCTCTCCGCCAGATGCCGGGCCTAACCGTTCCTTCCCCGGACGGAGCCTTTTATGTGTTCCCAAAGATCGATGGGCTTTCGGACTCTTTCGCTTTCTGCATGAGGCTTCTTGAGGAGACCAAGGTGGGAATAGCCCCCGGCGTGGCTTTCGGAGCCGGAGGGGAAGGCTCGGTGCGCATCTGCTATGCCGCCGAGCGTGAGATCCTGGAGCCGGCCATGGAACGTCTGGCCTGTTTTTTATCTCAAAGGAAATCCGAGAAATAAGCCTTGCTTGCTGATATTCTTTTTTTGTAACACTTTAGCCCTTTGAAAAGAGGTGGGGCGTAAGGTCAGAGGGAATCCATGGTCCGGGGGCCTGGGCGGCCCGCTTGGAATCATAAGGCGCTAATTTATTCGCGGGTGGGGCGGGGAAAACGCCCCCCGCCTCCTCCGGCGGAAACGAGCGGGGTTCTTCGTGGCCAAGCAGAAACCCGGCCGATGCTTCCGGCGCGTTCCACCCAGACCCCCGGACCTCAACAAAGGTGGTAAAACCACTTTTTCAAACCGCTAAATTGATACTTTTTTTCTATCTTAGCCGCCATAGGCCAATGCAGCCGAGGAGGATGTTTTGGGGCATAAAGTGGCCCAGGGCTAAAGCTTGAGTAATATAGGTGGAGTATGGGGCCGCTATTCCCGTCAAAAATGACACGCATCTTTCACTCCATGGGCAGTCGGGTTTTTTATGGCTGGTGGATTGTGGGCCTGGGATCTCTGATCAACGGCATTGGCCTGGGCATCATCTACCACAGCTTTACAGTCTTTTTCCTTCCTTTGAAACGCGATCTGGGAGTGAGCAGCGCGGCGATTGCCCTCCTTTACGGCGCTGCCCGCCTGGAAGGCGGCCTGGAGGGGCCTGTGGTGGGACATCTGATAAACCGGTTCGGAGCCCGAAAGATCATAATTGTCGGAGCGAGTTTGGCAGGCATCGGTCTCATTCTATTGGCCACTGTGCACGACTATCTCACCTTTTTCCTGATTTACGTTTTCGTCGTTTCGCTCGGATCCAACGCCGGTTTTTTCCATCCGATAACCACTGCGGTCAACAAATGGTTTATCCGCCGTCGAGGAATTTCTTTTTCCATCGTCAGCGCCTCGGGCAATGTGGGCGGAATGATAATGGCGCCATTGCTGGCCTATATGATCTTGAACTTCGGCTGGCGCAACGGGGCTATCTTCGCCGGTTTTATGATTTTATTGGTGGCCCTACCATGCGCTCTGCGCTTCAAAAATTCTCCGGAAGAGATGGGACTTTACCCGGATGGACAGCCGCCAGTAAAGAACCCAATGGGCGATTCAATCCCTTCCTTACGAGAGACCCCGGAGGTGAACTTATCCGTAAAAGAAGCCTTGAGGACCCTGCCTTTCTGGTTGCTCATGGCTAGCATTTCTCTAAGGCTCCTGGTTACAGTAGCCCTGAATACCCATTTCGTTCCCATTTTAGTGTGGAAGGGCATGAGCGAGGTAGCCAGCGCTTATTTGGTGAGTGTATCGGCTCTCGCTTCCATCCTTACTTCCCTGGCCCTTGGCTGGCTGGGGGATCGCTGGAGTAAAACTTTATTGTCCAGTGTGTGCATTATACCCACCATCGTGGCCATGGTCGGGCTGATCTTTAGCCAAGAACCCGCGGCTCTTTATTTTTTCCCCATCGCTTTTGCCATAACCATGGGAACTGCTCCTCTGAACTGGGCGCTAATCGGTGATTTATTTGGACGCGGCAGCTACGCCACCATACGGGGCATTATGGCGTTAGGATACGGCACAGCCACCTTTTTTTCTCCTATTTATGCAGGATGGATCTTCGACCGCACCGAAAGCTATACCATCGTTCTTATAACCTTCTCGATCATTCTCCTGATTACAGCCGTTTTCTTTGCAATGCTAAGCCGCCCCTCTCCGCGTTTTAAATAAATCGTACCAATTTAGCGGTTTGGAAAAGTGGTTTTACCACCTTTGTTGAGGTCCGGGGGTCTGGGTGGAACGCGCCGGAAGCATCGGCCGGATTTCTGCTTGGCCACGAAGAACCCCGCTCGTTTCCGCCGGAGGAGGCGGGGGGCGTTTTCCCCGCCTCACCCGCGAATAAATTAGCGCCTTATGATTCCAAGCGGGCCGCCCAGGCCCCCGGACCATGGATTCCCTCTGACCTTACGCCCCACCTCTTTTCAAAGGGCTAAAGTGAGCTTCTTGCAAAACTCCGTAATTTACCCTTCGACAGGCTCAGGGTGAACGGGCTTAGGTTGAAATTATTTAGTTTTTCCGTTCGTTGCGAGCTTGTCGAACCACAAAAAAATACTTTTGCAAGAGGCTCAAGTGTTACAATAAATCAACGGAAATGAAATTCCTGCGTCCCCAGGGCCTGTCGCGAGAATGGCGGTTTTTCCTTTTTTTCATTTCCCTTGTCAGCAATAAGTTGCACTTGAACCAACGGATACATCCCTACGTCCCATTACATTCACCGGGGAAACGCCTCCCCATTTGCTAAAAGGGACCAATTCAGGTATAATTTTTTTTATTTAGAAAATGGGGGGGGAATTGAGCCTTTTCATAACCTTCGAAGGAATCGAAGGATGCGGTAAGACAACTCAGATCAATCACCTGGCCTCTTATTTGGAAAGAATTCATAAACCTCTCCTGGCCACCCGCGAACCAGGCGGAACTGAGGTGGGGGAAAAAATCCGGCAGATCCTGCTTTTTTCAGAGAACGACAGGATCGACCCCATGGCCGAGCTATTGCTTTATGCCGCCTCCAGGGTGCAGCATTACCGGGAGGTCATCTCCTCAGCCCTTGCCCAAGGGAAGATTGTCCTCTGCGATCGATTCGCTGATGCAACCCTTGCCTACCAGGGTTATGGACGGGGAGTGGATTTAGAATGGATTGCGAAAATTCATTCTCAAACCATGGAAAACGTAAGGCCGGACCTGACTTTCCTTTTAGACCTGCCCGTGGAAGAAGGGTTGAAACGGGCGTTTAAAAGAATGGAAAACCAAACAAACAAAGAAGACCGTTTTGAAAAAGAAGCCCTCGATTTTCACCGCCGGGTGAGAGCAGGATATCTTCTTATAGCCCGGCATGAGCCCAAGCGGATCATAATTCTGGATGGCCTGAAGGATGAACAAACTTTGCACCGGGAAATCCTCTCCCATCTCCCTGCTTTGCTTCAAGGTTGAATATGCCTTTTAACCAGATTTGGGGACAGGAAAGCGCTATAACCATCCTGCGCAACTCCCTGCGGAGCGGACGGTTGGCCCATGCCTATCTCTTCCTCGGCCCCGAAGGAGTTGGCAAGCGTTTGACAGCCTTGACCCTGGCCAAGGCAGCGAACTGTCAATCTCCCCCCGAAGAGGGAGAATCCTGTGAAAGATGCTCCTCCTGTGGCAAAGTCAATTCCTTAAACCATGCGGACGTAATTCTGCTTGCACCCGAAGGCGAATTCATCAAGATAGATCAGATCAGGGACCTGCAAAAACGTTTACGCTACCGGCCGCTGGAGGGAGGGCGGCGATTCTGCGTCATCGACTCGGCCGATAGCATGAATGAGGCTGCCGCCAATGCTTTGCTGAAAACCCTGGAAGAACCCCCTGACGAGACGCATTTGATCCTGATCGCCTCGCGCCCCCATCAGCTTCTGCCGACGATCCTTTCTCGCTGTCAATGGGTCAAATTCAAGCCATTATTCAGCGGGCATATAGTTCAAATTCTGCAAAAGGTTCAGGGGATGGAAGTAGAAAAGGCCAATTTTTTGGCTTCACTGGCAGGGGGAAGCGCGGGAAAAGCTCTGGCCCTGGATGACCGGGTGGATTTCCAGAAACGTCTGGACTGGTTGCGCGCCTTCTCAGATTTATCCGGGAAAACCACGGAAGAAATTTTTGAGGTCTGCGAACGGATAGCCAAAGAGGAAGAAGAGGTAAATGACCTGCTGGAACTCTGGAAACTCTGGGTCAGGGACCTGATGGTATCCAAAGCTCAGGGTGAGGACCGGAAAGGATCCTCTTTGAGGTTGATCAATCATGACCTGCGCCCCAAAGTTTCCGAGGAGGCCAGGAATTATTCCTTCGACCGTCTGGATTCTCTTTTTACCTTAATCTCCGATGTGCAAAAATCCATTGCCCGCAACGCCAACCGGCAACTGGCTCTGGAAACCATGATGTTTGAGATGAGAAAAAATTGATGGGTTCGTAAAAAGTCCTGTTCCTGTCATTGCGAGGAGTTCCGCATTGGCGGGACGACGAAGCAATCTTGTCTTTTCGGGCACTTATAAAAACGAGATTGCTTCGCTGGCGCTCGCAATGACCCTTTCGCGAGTTGTTACGAGATCATTAAAATTCGGTTGTATAGAAATTTTAAGGACACGGATGTACACAGATTATCAGGATAAACTAAAAAGAAAATAATTATCTGCGTATATCTGCGGTAATCTGCGTCCGATAATTAAATTGTATAGAAAATTCCTTTTGGACACGGATAAACACAGACTATCAGGATAAAAAAAGAGAATAATTATCTGTGGTAATCTGTGAAAATCTGTGTCCTATTAAATTTAAAAATGAAAGTAACCGGCATAAAATTCAGGGATCAGGGAAGGATTTACGATTACGACTCTACGGGGTTTACCCTGAAGGAGCGGGATATCGTGATCGTGGAAACCGAGCGCGGCCCGGAGCTCGGCTTTGTCGCCCGCATGCCCATGGAAAGGGACCCGGCCTATTTCAATAGGTCTTTGAAAAAGATCATCCGCCCGGCTGGCGAGAACGACATGGAAAGGGGGCGGCGAAATCTTTACCAAGAACGGGAAGGCAAAAGGCTTTGTTTAATCAAAATCCGGGAACACAATCTACCCATGAAGTTGATCGGCGTTGAATCCTTCCTGGATGGAAGCAAAATCATCTTTTTTTTCGTCTCTGAGGGGCGGGTGGATTTCCGCGCCCTGGTCAAAGACCTGGCCAGTGTCTTCAAGACCCGCATTGAGATGCGCCAGGTTGGCGTGCGCAACGAAGCCAGGATGATCGGCGGCCTGGGCACCTGCGGGCGGGAATTCTGCTGCTGCGCCTTCCTGAAGGAATTCGAGCCTGTGTCCGTGAAAATGGCCAAGGAACAAAACCTGGCCTTAAACCCCCAGAAGATATCCGGGGCTTGCGGCCGGCTGATGTGCTGCCTGGCCTATGAAATCGACACCTACACGGAGATGAAAAAAGACCTGCCCAAAGTCGGCAAACGGGTAGTTACCCCCCAGGGAGCCGGCAAGATCATCCAGCAAAACATCATCCATCAGAAAGTTCGGGTGGCCCTGGATGACGGCAAAGAAGTGGAAGTGGGCCTGGAGGGAGTCAGGGTAGAATCTTTCTTTGAGAAATACAGGATAGATTAATGAAAAAAATTTATTTTACCACCCCGATTTATTATGTGAACGCCGAACCGCATATCGGACATGCCTATACCACCATCGTGGCCGATGTGCTCAACCGCTTTTACAAGCTGGCCGGTTACCAGACTTTTTTCTTGACCGGCACAGATGAACACGGCGATAAAGTGGCCCAGGCGGCCCGGGCTGCCGGAGAAACTCCCCAGTCTTACGCCGACCGCATCAGCGACCTATTCCGGGCCCTCTGGCCCAAGCTAAGCATCACCAACGACCGCTTCATTCGCACCACTGAAGAAGCCCATAAGCGGGTCGTCCAGCTCATTTTGCAAAAAGTTTACGACACCGGGGATATTTACTTCGGCGAATATGGGGGGCATTACTGCCGCGGCTGTGAGCGCTTCCTGACTGAAAAAGAATTGGCGGACGGGAAATGTCCGGACCACGGAACCGAGCCCGAGTTCATAAAAGAAAAGAACTATTTCTTCCGCATGAGCAAGTACCAGCAATGGCTGATTGAGCACATCCAGAACCACCCGGGTTTCATCCGCCCGGAGCGCTACCGCAACGAGGTACTGGCCTTCCTCCGCGATCCCCTCGAAGACCTTTGTATCTCCCGCCCCAAAAGCCGGCTGGCCTGGGGCATCCCTCTGCCTTTCGATGCAGAGTATGTCACCTACGTCTGGTTCGATGCCCTCATCAACTACATCACCGGCCTCGATTACCCGGACGGCGAACGATTTGGCCAGTTCTGGCCCGTCGGCCAGCATCTGATCGCCAAGGACATCCTTAAACCCCACGGCATTTATTGGCCAACCATGCTCAAGTCAGCCGGGATTCCGCCCTACCAGCGCCTGAACGTGCACGGGTACTGGATCGTTTCCGAATCCAAGATGTCCAAGAGCCGGGGGAATATCGTTAAGCCCTTAGACCTGAAGGACAAGTATGGCCTGGATGCTTTCCGCTACTTTCTCCTGCGGGAGATGCCTTTCGGCCTGGATTCCAATTTCAGCGAAATCGCCCTCGTCGGCAGGATCAACGCCGACCTGGCCAATGACCTGGGGAATTTAGTAAGCCGGACTCTGGCCATGGCCGAACGCTTTCGCCAAGGAGAAATTCCGCGGGCAAGAGGTCTGGAAGAAATAGATCGGGAACTGGAAACCGCTGCTTTGTGCGTGACCCGCGAAGCGGAGAGGCTAATCGGTGATCTGAGCTTCCACAAATTTCTGATCGCTGTCTGGGAATTGATCAACCTGGCCAATAAATACATCGACACCCTGGCCCCCTGGTCCCTGGCCAAGGATCCGGCTAAAGCCGAGCGCCTGAACACCGTGCTTTACCAGCTCCTCGAAACCCTGCGTTTTGTATCCGTGCTCATCTCACCTTTCATGCCCCAGACCGCATTAAAGATTCAAGACCAATTAGGGATTCCCGACCCGAGCAGTCAGACGATGGCCAGCCTGCAGCAATGGGAAGGTTTGGCCCCTGGCGGTCGGGTGTATAAGGGAGAGGCTTTGTTCCCCCGGGTGGAAGAAAATCTAAAAGGAGAAGAAAAAGAAAAAATGGAATCAGCGCCATTGATCAGCATGGAAGAATTTCAGAGAATGGACCTGCGGGTGGGAAAAGTTCTGGCCGCAGAGAACATTAAAAAATCCGATAAACTTTTAAAGCTGCGGGTGGACATCGGCGAGGAACGCACCGTGGTCGCCGGAATCGCCCGTTCTTATAAGCCGGAAGAGCTGGTGGGCAAAACCATCATCCTGGTGGCCAACCTCCAGCCAACCAAACTCATGGGGGTTGAGTCTCAGGGAATGGTCCTGTCAGCCGATGGGGCCGAAAGATTCGTTGTGGCCACCTTCGATCAGGAAGCAAAAATAGGCTCTAAAGTGAGATAGCCCGGGGTTCTTAAAAAAGCGCATTTATTTATTACTACTCCGACAATTCACAAAATCCCCCTTATTCCCCCTTTGCCAAAGGGGGAATTTGTTATACCCCTCTTTGGAAAAGAGGGGCGAGGGGAGATTTTCTGATCAACCCGTTCAACATTTCCGTCTTGCATCGCGCCATAAACGCTATTTGTCGGAGTACTATTATCTTGACCGAGATAGAAAAGATTCCCTTTCCGTTGAGGAAGGGGGATAGGTGAGGGTGGATGAAAGAAGCCCTAAAACAGGTCTCCAGCCTCATGGATCGCTTCCAGCGCAATAGCGAAGCCTATCGCAGCCCTGCTTACAACGAAACCCAGCTCCGCATAGAATTCATCGATCCTTTCTTTGAAGCCCTTGGTTGGGATATAAACAATAAAGCAGGATACGCCGAACAATATAAAGACGTCATCCATGAGGATGCCATTAAAATTGCCGGAGCCACCAAAGCACCAGACTATTGCTTTCGCATCGGGGGCGCCCGGAAATTTTTTCTGGAAACAAAAAAGCCCTCCATTGACATTAAGGAACAAATTAGCCCAGCCTACCAACTGAGGCGATACGCCTGGAGCGCTAAACTCCCCCTTTGCATTCTGACAAACTTCGCAGAGTTGGCCATTTACGACTGCCGCCTTCGCCCCAAAGCAAGCGATAAACCCAGCACTGGACGAATTCGATATTACACTTACCCCCAATACTTGGACTATTTTGAGGAGATCCACAACCTCTTCTCCAAAGAATCCGTTCTCAAGGGTTCCTTCGATAAATTTGTTGCCTCCGACAGACAAAAGCGAGGCACCACGGAGGTAGATGCCGAATTTTTAAAAGAGATAGAATCCTGGCGCGAAACCCTGGCCAAAAACATCGCCGCCAGAAATTCAAGACTTTCCGTGCGGGAACTCAACTTTGCCGTTCAACTCACCATCGACCGGATCATCTTTCTGCGCATGTGTGAGGACCGGGGAATTGAACCCTACGGCCAGCTTCAATCCCTTCTTAATGGCCCTAACTCCTATCCCCGGCTTCGACAGATTTTCTACTGCGCAGATGATAAATATAACTCCGGACTCTTTGATTTTCGGGCCGACCGGCTGACCCCTGAGCTTAAAATAGATGATAACCCCCTGAAGGATATCTTTAAGAACCTTTATTATCCAGAATCTCCCTATGAATTTTCGGTTCTAAGCGCGGATATTTTAGGCCATGTTTATGAACAGTTTCTGGGAAAGGTGATCCGGCTCACCGAAGCTCATCACGCCAAGGTTGAAGAAAAACCCGAGGTCAGAAAAGCCGGAGGTGTTTATTACACTCCAAACCTATATCGTTGACTACATCGTAAAGAATACGGTGGGTAAAATTGTAGGGGCGGCCCCCCGTGGCCGCCCAGATGAGGGCGCCCACAGCGGGGTGCCCATACACCGTCAATTATCTCCACAACAGATATCCAAAATACGCATCCTTGACCCAGCCTGTGGTTCAGGTTCATTCCTCCTCGGTGCTTACCAGTATCTCTTAAATTACCATCGGGATTGGTATCAAAAGAATAACCCGCAAAAGCATACCAAAGAGATTTATCAAGGCCATGGAGGCCAGTGGAACCTGACCACCCAGGAGAAGAAAAGGATTCTTTTGAACAACATATACGGGGTGGACATTGATCCGCAGGCAGTTGAGGTGACCAAACTGAGCCTGCTTCTCAAGGTCCTGGAAGGTGAAAATCAGGATACTTTGGAGAGGCAGTTGAAGTTATTCAAGGAGCGGGCCTTGCCCGACCTGGGAAGTAACATTAAGTGCGGCAACTCCCTCATCGGCCCGGATTTCTATCAAGGCAAGCAGATGAGCCTCCTTGAGCCGGATGAGATGTATCGCATCAACCCCTTCGACTGGGAAAAAGAATTTCCCGAAATCATGAAACGAGGCGGTTTCGATGCCGTGATTGGTAATCCGCCATATGTCTTTGGCCGCGATTGGAAAGCACTTAACATTGACCCGGAGGTTAAGGAATACCTCGGTAATAGATATAAAAGTTCCCCCTACCAACTGGATATGTTTTCTATTTTTATGGAGAAAGCCCACGAATTATGCCAATTAAAGGGATGTATGGGCCAAATTGTTCCGAATGTGTGGCTTACCAATACTTATTCATCGATTACGCGTTCCTTTATATTGAACCATGCAAATGACTTATGCATCTTGATCCCACCACCAAATGTTTTTCAGAATCTTACAGTTGATACAGTCGTTTACACCCTGCGGAAATCTACCCAGCCAGGGAAATCACTCCAAATTAGAAAAATGCAAAATGGAAATATTTTAGAAATTCTAACCTACGATACTGACCAATACTTGAATGGGCAACGACCCATCTCGACAACCCTTGATACTGTCAGTTCTGGTTTGATCTCTAGGCTAAAAGAAAACTACTCTGAACTTCAAAACATCGCAAATATCACCCGCGGAGTCCATCCATATCGCATTGGTGGATATGGAAAGACTGCCTTCGGATCAGGACCACAGACATCTCGTGACGTCAAGGAAAGACCTTACCATAGCAAATCTAAAAAGGAGGGCTACCGGCCATTCATTTACGGGCGCGATTTACGCAGATTTTCTCCACCGAAACCAACCGAATATGTGAGATATGGTTCTTGGCTTGCTGAACCAAGACAACCCGAGTTCTTTCAAGAGGAACGCGTATATTCGCGTAAAATTCTTGGCGACCGCCTTGTGGTTACAATTGAGACAACCAACTCTGTTGCCGATCAGCAAGTTTATATTACCCTCCCTAAATCTAATACCGTAAGAGCCCATTATCTGGCAGGTATTCTTGGTAGTCGCCTCATCGCCTTTTTTATACGAAGGTTCTATGACGAAGTTAACGATGCATTTCCCCAAATAAAAGTAGAGCAACTAAAAACACTGCCAATACCCTTTATTGATTTATCCGACCCCACCCATAAAGCACGGCATGACCGAATGGTATTGCTAGTTGAGAAAATGTTAACTCTACATAAACAATTGATGGTCTGCAAGACTCCAAACGAGAAAACTATCAGCGAACGGCAAATGGAGACGGTGGATCAGCAGATCGATCGGCTGGTATATGATTTGTATGGTTTGACGGACGAAGAAATCAAGATTGTCGAGGAGCAGACAAAATGAAGCCTCTGAGAAAGGATAGATAATATCCCAAAATCGAACCTTGACCTGACAGACAGTGTCAAATGATGTATTAACTTCTTCCTCATTATTTTCAAATTCTGCCCTTCAATGCAACATTTCAAAGGAAAATCAGCGAAATGTGCTTGAAAAGAAGGAACCTTCTGCTCTTGACTGCCTGTAAATAAAGGTATATGGTTTCAGCAACGCCTCCGGTTTGCATAGTTTTTATCAAGTCTCGATAATACCAAAACAATTCGAGCACCGGAGTCAGGTTAAGTGAATGAAAATATTTAATATTCACGCGAAGAATTGGCAGCGAGTCAGTTGGGATATATAGACTCAAAACAGCTTTGCTAAAGGTCAAACATAGACCAGTCTAATTACTGTTAGCTTCAGAGGAGGAAATGCAGATGAATACACTAGATATTAAGAAAATGAGCACGATAGAACGTCTTCAAATTATGGAGGCCCTTTGGGATTCGCTTCTTTATGAAGACACCGAAATCGAGTCGCCAGAGTGGCATCGGGATATTCTTGACGAAAGAAAAGGGAAAATTGAAAGCGGTAATGCAAAGTTCATCTCTCTTGAAGAGTTGAAGGCGAGTCGGAAATCATGAAAGTCAAGGATGTCGTCATATTAAATGAAGTTGCTGATGATTTCAATGATGGAAGAAGTTTTTATGACCAAAAAGAAAGGGGAGTTGGTGAATATTTTTGGGATAGCTTAATAGCTGATATCGAATCCCTCTTTATTTATGCAGGGATACACAGCAAAAAGTTTGGCCTTTATCGAATGCCTGCCAAGCGATTCCCCTATGCCATTTATTACGAAGTCAATGATGAGATTGCTTACGTCATCGCAGTGTTACCTATGCGTCGTGATCCCGCATGGATTAAGAACAAACTGAAGGGAAGAAGCTAACAAGCGGCTGGACTGGACCGCGGAAAGCACGGCGGCCTTGCGGGCAAACTTTTGGGCTCGGCCAGTGAGCCGCAGCGTTATCGCGCCAAGAAGCTTGGCGTATCTTGCCGGGGGAGGAGAGGCTCGGGGATGTTCGTGCAGAACGTGCATTGTACGGGTTTGGAAATAGCCATGACAGCTAATACTGGATCGGGACGTAAACAAAAAATTATCCTTTCAAATAATATGGGAAAAAGAGATATCACATGAACGTGGAGCGGTTTAAAAACAGCCCATCGGGACGGATATTAAAGGTGGGGCAAGGCGAGTTGGCTTGCCGGGCGTTTGTACCCCATCCGCTGCCGCCGGCTTTAATCTTTACCCTTTATCCACCTTTTGATAAAAGGTGCGAGTAAATAAAGTTCCCTCTTTTAATTATCAGTAATCAGTGATAATATTATCACCAAAAAGCGATAATACGAAGGAAATGACGATTTGAAACAAATAGTTAGGCTATTTTACAATGAACCAAATATCTCCCCATCCATCAGAAACATTGCTCAAAAGCTTAATATTTCATACAGTTATATTTATGGCCAGGTAAATGCCTTAGCTCAAAAGGGGGTCTTGAATAAGAAGAAACAGGGCGCAGCAATTTTCTGTTCATTGAATTTCAATAGCGAATACCTCTTAAATGACTTTATTGAAATAACCAACGCAGATTTACAAGAGTTTTTGAAAAGTCAAAAGAAATTATCCAGGCCTATTCGAGAGCTAATGGATCGGCTCCCTGAACGTTCCCATTTCAATCTACTTTCCATTATCCTCTTTGGCTCTTATGCCAAAGGTAAAGCAGCCCCTAAAAGCGATTTGGATCTTTTTTTTATTGTGTCTTTCAAGGACCAATACCAAGAAATGATCGAATCAGAAACCCTCTCTCTTTCAAGGAGGTATGGGATAAATATTAATCCTGTTGTGGCGGAGCCAATGGAGTTTGTAAGAATGGTTAAAGCGAAAGAAACCAACCTTGCCCATGAAATTATCCGGGATAAAATTATCCTATGTGGGCGTGAGAAGTTTTGGGAGCTTGTTTTCGCCGGACTAAAATGAGAGAAAAACTTCTTAAATTAAAAATCGACGGGTATGTCCAAAGTAAGGAGCTCTATGAAGACAAAAACTTTGTCATCTTAGTTCCATATTATTTGGATAAATCCAGGCACAATCTTGAAACAGCAGACCTGCTTTTAAAACTCTCTGACGATAGAGAATCAAAAAAGGCATTGAGGCTAAGAGAAGATTACAATGCCTACGATTGGGTGATCAGCGCCAGCTATTATGTAATGTTTCATTCCGCCACCGCCGCATTAGGTAGTTTAGGGCTGAGGGCCAGGAACCATGACTGTCTGATTGAATCAATGGAATATCACTTTGTCCATAAGAAAAAGGTATTGGAAACTGAGCTGATCGATAAAATTGCTCGGCTGAAATCGTTGGAGGAAAAATATATCAACCAAATGTGGCATACAAAATCCAGGCGTAATACAGCACATTACAAAGCCGAAGCGAGCATCTCCCGCTCCGACGCCCAAAGAAGCCGCAAAGATGCTCTCGGGTTTGTGGAAAGGATAACGAATTTGATTGACGAATTGCGAGGACAAGGTGGGGGAATTTAAGAAAATTGGGGACGCAAAAATAGGGGCGGTGCACTCGTTCCGAAAATTAAACAATGCTATCAATCGACCGAAAGAGTTATGGTTATATGCATCGCTTCCTTGTAGTAATTGAAAAGGCCAACGATAATTATTCAGCATATTCGCCTGATTTACCAGGCTGTGTGGCGACTGGGACCAGCCGGGAAGAGGCTGAACGGAATATGCATGAAGCGATTGAAATGCACGTGCGGGGATTGTTGAAACATCTTCAATCGGATGCCGCCAGCCTTGACACTCATAACAATTGACCCACTTATGCTAAAGAAAGCTAACCCAGGAAAGACGATCTCAAGCTGCACAGTTACGGGTAAAGTCATAAGCCATAGTGCTTAAAAATCAAGTGATTGGTTAAAGGAATCAGTTATTGC
>Ga0194119_10006598_pt1 | contig 16738 bp, 16 predicted proteins | sample TA2MahC100mmetaG_FD_148620 | JGI IMG/M metagenome (GOLD analysis project Ga0194119, IMG submission 148620) | Freshwater microbial communities from Lake Tanganyika, Tanzania - TA2015018 Mahale Deep Cast 100m | ecosystem: Environmental > Aquatic > Freshwater > Lake | place: Tanzania: Lake...
ATCGATCCGAAGTCCCCAGACGTGCAGCATCTGAGCCGCGCGCTTACGATGCAGGCGCTGCTGAATCCGGCGAAGTAACAGTTAGCGCGGGAGCGGTTGGAGCAAGCGCCTCGACGCGAACGTAGGCGAGTGCGACCGTCACGTTGTTGCGCGGATCGAAAGCCGAACTGGTGACGGCGCCAACTTCTTTCTCGCCGCTCATCACCTTCGCTCCGGGCGCGGCCGGAGTCGGAAGTTGCAAGCGTGTCAGAACTTTGTTGACGTGCCCGCGCGAGCGAACGCGTTCGACGATTTCCTGGCCGAGATAGCAGCCTTTCGAAAAGTGCAACGCGTGAGTGAGTTGGGTTTCCTGCGGGAGGTTGGCCTCGGTAATGTCGACCCCGTAGAGTGGCTTGGCGTGAAGCAGGCGGGCGATCTCGACGGTCTCCGCCGAAACTTCAACGGCGCGCGCATCGAGCAGGGTTTCGCGTAGCACCGGAGCATCGAGCGGGCTGATGTAGATGTGAAAACCGGCGGCGCCCGTGTAGTTCGTTCGCGCGACGAGGCGGTCGGCCCATTCGACCGAATCGAAGTCGTTGATCGGAGTCGGCGCGCCGATCGACTCAAGAATTTCCGCTGCCGCGGGGCCTTCGAGCGCTAGCGTCGTTTGCTGGTCCGAGACGTCTTCGAGGGTTACGTCGTCGGCGATGATGTACTTGTCGAGGTGCTCCATGATGAACGCGCGCCGATCCGGTTCCACGTCCAGCAGCAGGTGATCGGATTGCGCGAGGATCGTCACATCGGACAACACGCGGCCTTGCGCGCTGAGGAAGAATGCGTAGCAGCCCTGACCCGGTTCGAGTTGCTGCACGTGATTCGTCGACATGGCGTGCAGTAGGCGTTTGCGGTCTTCGCCGAACGCTTTGATGCGCCCGCGCCCGGGTAGTTCGAACAGAGCGGCGTTTTCCGAAAAGGCGTGCAACATGATCAGAATGCCCGCAGCGCCGCCGACAACGCGATCACCGCGAATCCGGACATCATGACGCCCTTCAGCATTCGCGCGCGCTTTTCCGGCGTCGTCGATTCCTTTGCCGCCAGAATCGACACCGCCGCGATGTGCAGCACGAGAAGAAATTTCAAGCCGAAGACCATGTGGTATTCCTTCGGCACGCCGGCGCCCATGCGCGTCATCAGGTTGTAGATGCCGGTGAGAAACATCGCGCCGACAATGCCGGCGGTCACGGCCGGGCCATTGGAACGAAACAGGCCGCCGATCAGCGCGACGGCGCCGGCAATGTGCACAACTCGCGCGGCGTAGGGAAGTGGATCGATCATCGTACTTTCAGTCTCGCCATATTCGATGCGTACAATCAACTAATGATTCACGAGGTGCTGCCTGTCGGCATGCTGCAATGCAACTGTTCGGTACTTGGCGATCCGGAGACGGCCGAGGCGATCGTCGTCGATCCGGGCGACGATATTTCCGCGATTGAGGAGATTCTCTCCAAGCACGGGCTGATGGTGAAAATGATCGTCATCACGCACGCGCATATCGACCACATCGGAGGCGCGGCGAAGCTGAAGGCGTCGACCGGCGCGCCCGTCTACATGAACGAAAACGATGTTTGGTTGTACGAGCAGCTCGATATGCAGGCGGGCTGGCGCGGCATGGAAACGCCGGAGCGCACCGAGATCGACGTGCCGCTGCGGGATGGACAGAAGCTGACACTCGGAGCGGTGGAGATCTTCGCCATGCATACGCCGGGGCACACGCAGGGAAGTTCGTGTTTGTATATTCCGCGGGAGTCGACTCTGATCGCTGGCGATACGTTGTTTCGCGATTCGATCGGCCGCACCGATCTTCCTGGCGGCGATGGAAAGAAGATCCTGCAATCGATTCACAGCAAGCTGCTAACGCTGCCCGAAGACACCGCCGTAACCTGTGGGCACGGGCAAAACACCACGATCGGACGCGAGAAAAAGCGCAACCCGTTTCTAAACCGGCTTTGACTTTTCCATCGCCTGGAGCACGAGTTCCTTCGACTCGTTCAGGCACTGCAGGATGATTTGCAAATCCATCGCGGGCTTATTGGGCTGGCGCACCGATTGGCAATACACACCATGTTGGCCGACGAGTACGAGGGCGTCGGTCAAAAGGTCGGAAGCCATGGCGAGTTTGCCGCGCGCGGGGCCGAATTGCATCTCGTAACGCTCGAGCTGATCTTTATCCATTCGATTCTTTTTATCCTAAAAGGGTGATCTCTCTTCCCGCTTGGCCGATTTCGACGGCCCGTGAAACCGAACTGCTCGCGCAGGTCTTGGCCAGTCCGCAATGGGGCGGCTTTCATTCGATCGTCGGCGAGTTTGAAAAACAGTTCGCAGCCTATCAGGGCTGCGCGTACGGGATCAGCGCCGTTAACGGCACGGTGACTCTTGAGATGATGCTTGCGTGCGCGGGGATTCAACCGGGCGACGAAGTCATCGTGCCGGCCATTTCGTTTGTGTCGACGGCGACGGCGGTGACCCGTATTGGCGCGGTGCCGGTGTTTGTCGATATCGAGCCGTACTCGTTTAACATGGACCCCTCTCGCGTCGCGGAGGCGATTTCACCGAAGACGCGCGCGTTGGTCGCGGTGCACTTCGGCGGCGCGCTGGCCGATGTCGATGCGCTGGCTTCTTTGTGTGCGGAGCGCGGGCTGCTGTTTTTCGAGGACGCCGCGCACGCACATGGGTCGGAGTGGAATGGGAAGCGGGCGGGGTCGTTCGGGTTGGCGTCGTCGTTTAGTTTTCAGAACGGCAAGGTGATGACGGCGGGCGAGGGCGGGATCGTGCTGACATCGGATGAGGCACTGGCGGCGCGGCTGCGGTCGTATGCGAATCAGGGCAGGCGGCCGGGCTATTCGTTCTTCCATCACTTCGAGGCTGGCAACAACTACCGCATCACGGCGTTGCAAGCGGCGGTGTTGACGGCGCAGTTGGAGCGGCTGGATTCACAAATCGCGCTGCGCGCGGCGAATTGGCGCGCGTTCCTCGATGAGTACGGCGATGCGCGCGGAGTCACCTGGCAGAGAGTGCCGGCCGAGGTGAACCGAAACTCGAACTATCTCGTGCTGGGCCGCGTCGACGCCGATCGCGATCCGTTTTGCGCGCGGCTGCAAGCGGAGGGCATTCCGTGTACACCGTTCTATCCGCACACGCTGTACGGAAATCCGCTGTACACGAGTGGCGACGCTCCGTGCCGTGTGATGCCGTGCCCGAATGCGGAGGCTTGTATTGGCGATGCGTTCTGGATTGGGTTCCGCGCGCTGATGGGGGACGAGGAGACGGCGCGCAAAGTGGCGCGGGTGGCGCGATGAAGTTCACTCTGGATCCAAGCGCACGCCCCAGCGGATTAACCGATTGGGCGCGGTTGAAAACAATGTCGCCTCACGAGGCTCTGTTAGCTGCCGAGGCAGATCCCGAGAATCCGCCGCTTACGCCATCGGAACTCGCACGGTTGCGGCGGGTGCACGCCGGTAGGGTTGACCGCCCGCCAACCGAAACTCGTTGAAGAAGCGCTTCGCTAGCGCATCACTCCCGTGCTCTTCAAGAAGTCAAAAATCTTCGGATAGAGTTGATCGGAAACCTCTTTCGGAAACCCGTGCTTGCCCCTGGGTACGCTGATCAACTCGGCGCGCGCGCCGATGTCGCTTAATGCCTTTGTAAGCTTGACGCCGTGTTCATAAGGCACAACCGGATCTTCGTCGCCGTGAAGTGTGAGGACCGGCGGCACGCCTCTGCGCACATAGGTCATGGGCGACACGCGGCGGGCGAGCGCTGTGCGGTCCGGGCCTTCGGGCACCCATTCGACGGCGTACTTGCGCCTGTTGGCGCCGTGCAATTGATCGTCGACATCGGTGATGCCATAGAAGTTGACGACCGCGCGGATCTTCACCGGTTTGCCGAGCTTGGCGGACTTCGGCGTCATGCCCACCATCAGCGCCAAGTGGCCGCCGGCGCTGCCGCCGGTGACCGCGATGCGATTCGTATCGACGTTCCACTTCTTCGCGTTTTCGATGAAATAGTTCGCCGCCTTCAACACGTCTTCGACGGCAGCCGGCGCGGTGGCGGCTTTGGCGAGACGGTACTCGACATTGCACACGACGAAGCCTCTTTCGAGATAGCGGTCGACCCAGTCGACCTTCATCGATTCTTTCGTTCCGGCCGTCCAGCCCCCGCCGTGAATGACAATCATCGCGGGCTTCGGCCCGCCGCCCGGCGGCACGTGAACATCCATGCGGGTTTCGGGATGTTTGTCATAAGCGATGCCCATCTCCGGCTGTGCGGAGAGGGCGAGCGCGGCCAACGCGAAGAGTGCGATTCGCATAGAGCCATTAGAACTGATAGTGTCAAGAAAATGAAGATCCTTGTTTCCCTTCTTGCCGGCCTCGTCTTGGCTGGCGCCGACGCAGGTGTAATCGAGAGCGTGCAAGCCAATAAAGACAGGGCTTTGACGGCCGATCCGTCGACAGCGTTTTGGAAAGCCGCCAAGCCGGTGATCGCTGAGAACTCGCCCTTGGGCGAAGCCGTGCCAGGTCATCGCACCGAGATCCGTTCGCGATGGACGAAACAAAATCTATACATTCTGTTCTCGTGCGCGTACGAAGAGCTTTTTCTGAAGCCGGATCCGGACGTGTCGAAAGACACGTGGCGGTTGTGGGAGTGGGATGTCGCCGAGGTCTTCGTTGGCGCCGAGATGGACAACATTACGCACTATCGCGAATACCAGGTTTCGCCGCAGGGCGAGTGGATCGACCTCGACATCGACCGCAAGAAACCGCAGCCGCAGGGCGGCATGTTGTGGAACTCCGGGTACAAGGTAAAGGCGCGCATCGATGAGAAGAACAAGATCTGGTACGGGGAGTTTCAGATTCCGATCACAAGCATCAACGGCGCTGAAGCAAAACCCAACGGCGAGATGCGCATCAACTTCTACCGCATGCAGGGCAAGCGGCCGAACAGCAAGATGATCGCTTGGCAGGCGACCGGCGCGCGTAACTATCATGTGCCGGAAAAATTCGGCAAACTCCGCCTGGTGAGCGGCAAGTAATGCGGGGTGACAGCGGGCTGCGCATATCGCCGGTGGGCTTGCGCGGCATTGTTGGGCGCGGACTGACGGCCACGCACTTTCTGGATTTCGCGGCGGCCTTCGGTACGTTTATCGAGCGCGGAAGGCCCGTCGTTGTTGGCCGCGATCCGCGATCAAGCGGGCGGATGGCGCGCGAAGGCGTCGTCAGCGCGTTGATGGCGTGCGGGCACGAGGTAATCGATCTGGGCGTCGTTTCGACTCCGGTTGTGCAGCATGCACTGCAGCGGTTGGACGCCGCGGGCGGCATCGCGATCTCGGCGAGCCATAATGCGGCGGAATGGAACGCCCTGCGGTTCCTCGGCGCGAACGGGACGTATCTTTCGACCGCCGAGTCGAACGAACTGCTCGATATCTATCACCTGCGCAAGTTCCGATTTGTGGAGTGGGATTCGATCGGTACGTTGCGTGAGGACGCGACCGCGATCGAACGCTACATCGACGACCTCGAGCAAGTCTTCGATTTTGCGGCCCTTCGCGGCATGCGGGTTGTCGTCGACTGCTGCAACGGCACCTCCGCGCCAACCCTTCGTCGTATCGTCGACCGCTTTGGTCTCGATCTGGTTCTGATCAACGAGCGCGTCGAGGGCGATGCCTTCGCGCACGAACCGACAACCTCCGCCCGCATGGTAGAACTGCAACTCGGGCCGCTGATTCAGCCGCTACAGGCGCGTGCCGGATTCCTGTTCGACATCGATTCGGACCGCGTCGCGATGGCCGACGATCTCGGCCGCGGCGTATCGGAAGAAATGATGCTCCCGCTGCTGGCCGATCACCTCATGACGCACACGCCCGGCCGAATCGCAATTACGAACTTGTCCAGTTCGGCGTTGCTCGAAGAGGTCGCGGCGAAGCATGGCGGGCGAGTGGTGCGCGTGCCCGTCGGACGGCAGGCGGCGATGGACGCGTTGGCGGCGTATCGCCCCGAACAAATTGCCGTAGCCGGCGAAGGCACCGGTGCGGTGATGATGCCGCAATTTCGCTTCATCTACGATGGCATCGCGTCGATGCTCGCCGTCATGACGATGATGCGCGAACGCGGACAAACGGTGCGCGAAATCCTGGCGTCATACCCGCGTTTTGAGATCTTGAAGGGCGAGATTCCGCTGGAGTCGCCGCGCGTGCCGGCGCTGTTGATGGACTTGCAGGACGACTATCCCGACGCGCGCATCGACCGCAGCGACGGGCTGCGCGTCAGTTGGCCGGACCGCTGGTTTCACGTCCGTGTCAGCCAGACCGAGCCGATCCTCCGCGTCATCTGCGAGCAGCGCGGCGAGGCGCCGTCGGCTCTCTTCGAATCCCTAATGGACAAGGTGAGGAGCTACAGCTGATGCCGCGCGAACACCTATTAAAGATTGGCGTTTCCGGCGTGCGCGGCGTCGTCGGCGAGTTCCTGACTCCGTCGTTGACGCTGAGTTTCGCGCAGGCGTTCGGAACGTATGTCGGCGGCGGGCGCGTTGTTGTCGGCCGCGATACACGCACCAGCGGGCCGATGCTGCAGCACGCGGTGCATTGCGGATTACTGGCGGCGGGATGCGATGTCGTCGATGTCGGTGTCTTGCCGACGCCGACGATGCAGATCTACGTCGAACATATTCGCGCTCGCGGCGGGATCGGACTGACCGCGTCGCACAATCCGCCGGAGTACAACGCGTTGAAACTCTTCAACGCCGAGGGGCAGTTTTTCAATCACTACGAGCGCAACGAACTGCTCGACCTCTATCATCAGCGTGATTTCGCGCAGGCGCAGAACGCCGCGATCGGCCATGTGCGGCGCGACGACGGCACGGCGAAATCGATCCACATCGGGCGCGTGCTGGCGAAGGTCGATGCCGATCGGATCAAGCGGCGGAAGTTCAAAGTGGCGCTCGACGCAGTGAACGGCGCGGGTTCGGTGATGACGCCGGAGTTTCTCACGGATTCGCTCGGCTGCCGTCTCGACGCCATTTCCATCGATCCGACGAAGGTCTTTCCGCGTATCGCCGAACCGAGGCCGGACACGCTGGGCGATCTCACCGCGCTGGTGCAAAAGTCCGGCGCCGATGTCGGCTTCGCGCAGGACCCCGATGCCGACCGCCTCGCTATCGCCGATGAAACGGGCCGTGTGGTCGATAACGACGACGTTCTCGCGCTGGCGGTACTCCGCGCTCTCGCTGTCGTACCCGGCGACGTCGTGGTGAACCTGACGACGTCGTCGGCGATCGACGATATCGCCAAGACGTTTCACCGGCGCGTTTATCGAACGCCGGTGGGCGAGGCGAATGTGGTCGACACGATGCGCGCGGTGCGGGCGGCGATCGGCGGCGAAGGCTCGGCGGGCGGCGTGATTTTCCCGGCGGTGCAGTTGTGCCGCGACTCCTACATCGCGATGGCGTTCCTGCTCGACCTGATGGCGGAAACGGGGCAGACCGTGTCACAGTTGGTGGCTTCGCTGCCGGCGTATACGCGCAATTCGGGCAAGGTGCCGTTCACGCACGGGCGGCTCGGCGGATTGATGCAGGCGTTGGAGGAAGGATTCCCGGAAGCCGAAGCCGACCGCTCCGACGGCCTGAAACTCATTTGGCCCGATCGATGGCTGCACGTGCGGGCGTCGAACACGGAGCCGTTGCTCCGGTTGGCGGTGGAAGCGCGGGATGGGGAAAGGGCATCGGCGCTTTACGATACCGCGTGGAAATTACTCACGAGCCTGTAACGATTCTCGCGATACGGTACTCTACAAACTCGTGGGTGTGTTACCCCGAATGAACAGGAGAGTTATCGAATGGAACTGGAAATCGTCAAAGGCAAGTACCAGGACGTCATCGACTTGGCCAAGATGAAGAACTGTAAACTGCATAACGTGCACATCGAAGGTGAGAAACTGCTGATCCGCGCCGATGCGCCGAATGAGGACGTCAAGAACGCGCTATGGTCTTGCGCGAAGGAAATCGATCCCGTGTTCGCCGACCTGTGGCTCGACGTGAATATCGATTCGAGTCTGCCGGCGCCGGTGGAGACGAAGACGTATACCGTCGTCGCGGGTGACTCGTTGTGGAAGATCGCCGCGAACCACTTGGGCAACGGCGCGTTGTATCCGGAGATTATCAAGGCCAACCCGGGCAAGCTGGTCGACGACAAGTCGGTGATTCACCCCGGCGATGTGTTGGTGATTCCGAATCTGTAGTTTTGCGCTATCTGCTTTTTCACAAGCCGTACGGTGTGTTGACACAGTTCACCGACGCCGCGGGCACGGGACGAAAGACTCTGAAAGACTTCGTCTCCGTGCCCGGCGTGTATGCGGCCGGCCGTTTGGACGCCGATAGCGAAGGCCTGCTGCTGCTAACCGACGACGGGGATTTGCAGCACCGGTTGCTCGATCCGAAGTTTGGTCATCGGCGTACGTATTGGGTGCAAGTAGAGGGAGCGCCAACGGAAGAGGCGCTCGCCCCGCTGCGCGCCGGTGTTCTTGTGCAAGGTGAGATGACGCTTCCAGCGGAGGTGTCGCTGCTTGGCTTCGATCCGCCCGTCCCGCCGCGTGATCCGCCGGTGCGATTTCGCGCGGCGATTCCGACGACGTGGATCTCCTTGACGCTGACCGAAGGGCGGAATCGTCAAGTGCGGCGCATGACCGCGGCGATTGGATTTCCGACACTGCGGCTGGTGCGCTGGTCGATGGAGGCCCTCACGATCGAAGGACTGGCGCCTGGCGAGTGGCGATCCTTCAACGCCGCCGAACTTACTTCTCTGCGAGCAGCCGTTTATGGGACTCGTCGAGAGCCAGTTTCTCCTCGCGCGAAACCTTCGGGTACTCGAGGTCTAGGCCGTCGATGGCGCGGGTGAGGATGCTCGACGCCAGCATGCGGGCGGTGGACTTGTCGTCGGCGGGGATGACATACCAGGGCGCCCATTTCGTGCTGGTGGCCGATAGCGCGTCTTCATAGGCGCGCATGTAGTCGTCCCAGTATTGGCGCTCGTTCAAGTCGTGCGAGGAGAATTTCCAGTTCTTCTCGGGGTTCTCGAGGCGTTCGAGGAAACGCTTCTTTTGTTCCTCTTTCGATACATGGAGGAAGAACTTCAAGATCAGCGTACCGTTGCGGGCGAGGTGGCGTTCGAAGTTGTTGATGTCGTCGTAGCGCTCCTCCCAGATCTTCTTGGTGATGACTTCTTCCGGCAGCTTCTGGCGCTTCAAGTACTCGGGATGCACTTTGACGACGAGCACCTCTTCGTAATGGCTGCGGTTGAAGATTGTGATCTTGCCGCGCGCGGGCGAGACGCGCATGATGCGCCATAAATACGAATGATCCAACTCATCGGCCGATGGCGCTTTGAAGCTGTAGACGTCGCAGCCCTGCGGATTCAGGCCCGCGGTGAGATGCTTCACCATGCCGTCCTTGCCGGCGGCGTCCATGGCCTGCAGGACGAGCAGTACGGACCACCGGTCGTCGGCGTACAGTTTGGCCTGCGCGCCGGCGAGTTCGTCGAGATTGTCGGCGAGCACCTTCGCCGCCGACGCCTTCGCCTCAGCGTCGGACTTGCCCTTGAATGCATCGCCGCCGTCCCACTCGGTGGGAAAGCTCTTCAGCTTGCACTTCTTGCCCGGGTTGACCAGGAACTTGTCCAGCACTTTGTTTCCGAACATAACTCCACGACAATAGCAGATAGATGCCTCCCGAGGTCGTAGCAGTCGCCGAACAGCGCGCGGTGTATGCGCAGGTGCGCGAACTCGTGTCGATCGCGCCGAAGTTGGCGTTTGAAAAAACGGCGCTGCTGCGCGATCCGCTGTTGCGATCGCGGTTGCGAAAGGCCGCCTACTTGGCGTTGGCGGCGCGTGCTCCGGAGGATGCGGCGAAGTTGCTGCCATCGGTCGCCGGTGAGAAATGGCTGGGGGCGGTGCACTTCGCCGCGGCGCTGGATGTGGCGTGGCACACGGTGCGGGCGCAGCCGGAGTTGTCGAAGCGGTTGCTGGTGGAATCGGCGGCGCGCTGGCCCGATACCGCGCTGCGGGCGCGGGCGCAGTACATTGATTTGCCGTATGGCCGCGAGATCTTCGACGCCGCGACGGAGCCGCTGACATTTGAGCGGCGCGCTTCGCAACTCTTGCTCGCGCCTCCAGCGGGATTGAGCGGCGCGGAGAAACTGACGCTGGCCGCGATGGCACGCACCGATCTCGAAATCGATCGTGCGGTGGCGTTAGCGCGCGGCGTCGACTTGAAAGACCCGTCGTTGCTGGGGATGCCGCCCGGTATGCTGCGCGCGGCGCTGGCGCAGTTGCCGGACCCGAATGTGCCCGATGCGCTGGCCGCGCGAGCGATAGAAGGCATCGACGCCGCCGAAGATCCGGTGCAGGAAGCGGCGCGGGCGGCGACGTTTTTGCGGAAGCCTCTGCCAGGGCTGTCGTCATCGTATTTGGGCCAACTATTGCGTGCGCATATTGCCGAACGCGGCGACCACTTCGATACGGCGGCGCTGTTCGTCGACGGCGTCAATACGCAGCGCTACGTCTTTCACGACGACGTCGATGGCGCCGAATCGTTCGCGAGCTTTCTGGCTGCGTACGCGGACTGGCGCGTCGAGCGCAACGACAACTCCGTGAAGATATCGAGCCCGCGGAACGGCGCGCGGCGGATCGAAATTTTCGCCAACGTGCCGGGGCGCGCGTTGACCATGAAGACGCCGCCGCAAGTCATCGTGCACCGCGGGCACGATCATCACATCGAAGCGACGCTGCCGCTGCTAGATTCGGGCGCGCGGCTGATCTATCTGGGCAGTTGCCGGGGCATGCAGAATGTGGAAGATGTTGTGATGCGCTCGCCGAACGCGGCGGTGATCGCGACGAGGGCGATCGGCGTGACCGCGGTCAATGACGCGTTTTTGAAGGCTTTGAACGTAAAACTGCTTTCGGGCGAGCCTCTGCGATGGGATGCGGTTTGGAACTCGATGCGTCCGAAGCTCGGTGAACATTTCGCCGGTTATGTGCCGCCGCATCGCAATCACGCCGCCGTATTCTTCGAGGCATGGCTGCGTCACGCGCTGGCCGCGCGATAATAGCGGCCATGAAGCTGATTGAATACGCCGATGCCGCTCCCGAAGCGCGCGCGATGTTTGACGACATCATGGCGGTGCGCAAAACCGACCGCGTGAATAATTTCTGGAAGGCGCTGGCGAACGACCCGGCCACGATGCGGCGGACTTGGGAGAGCATCAAGGAGATTATGGGGCCGGGCGCGCTCGATCCTGTCATGAAGGAACTCATCTACATTGCCGTAAGCGTGACCAACAGCTGCGACTACTGCATCGCCACGCACACAGACGCGGCGCGGAAGAAGGGCATGACGCAGGAGATGTTTAACGAGATGATGGCCGTTGTTGGTATGGCGAACGAGACGAACCGGTTGGTGACCGGGTTCCGGGTGCCGTTGGACGAGGGGCTGAAGTAGCGCGGAACTTTTCCCGCGGATTCTTCGTAGGTACAGGCATGAGAGACGAAACAGCGTGCGATAACCGGTCGATTACGGCGCCGGTGATGATGATTGTCGTTGGCGGAATTCTATTGGTTGGCCAGTTTGTTCCGAATCTCGGGTTCGACAAGCTGTGGCCCTTGTTGATGATCGGCGGCGGTGTGTCGATGTTGCTGACGCGGAGATAATACTCTGGAGAGATGAGGCCTCTCCTGTTATTGAGTATTTGCGCGCTCGCGCTGTCGGCGCAGACGAGCGGGACGCTGGGCGGCGCGGTGTCGGACGAGAGTGGCGCAGCGGTAGTTGGCGCGAAGGTTTCGGCGACCAACGCCAACTCGGGTGAGCGGCGCGAGGCGGTCACTTCGGCGGCGGGCACTTACTCCTTTCCATTTCTCGCGCCGGGGCCGTATCGAATTGAGGTCGCGATTCCGGGTTTTGCGACCACCGTTGCGAATGCCGTGCTCGGCGTGACGGAGCGCGTGGCGGTCGATCTCGTGCTGAAGCCGGCGAGCGTAACCGAGCGCGTCGAAGTGACCGCGGCGGCACCGCTGTTGCAGACGGAGTCGGCGGCGCTGGGCCGCGTGGTCGAAGGCGACGCGGTGAAAGAACTGCCGCTTTCGTCGCGCAATTTCACGCAGTTGTTGGCGCTGTCGCCGGGCACTTCGGGGCCGTTGAACAACGCCGGCGCGCTGGGGCGGGGAACGCAGAATATTTCGTCGGGCGGGGCGCGGTTGGGATCGAACTCCGTGTATATCGACGGCGTCGATTCGATCAACATCCATAGCGGCACGGCGAACGAAAATGCTTTTGGCTCGAATGGTCTCGTCGCGCCATCGCCCGAGGCGATTCAAGAGTTCAAAGTGCAGACGGGGCTTTACGACGCGCAGTCCGGCCGCAGCGGTGGCGCCGCTGTTGTATTGGTCACCCGCTCGGGAACGCCGCAGTTTCACGGCGCGCTTTACGAATTTTTTCGTAACAACGCACTGAACGCGAATAGCTACTTTTTCAACGCGACCGGGCAGCAGCGTCCCGTGCTCAAGCAAAACCAGTTCGGCGGCAATCTGGGCGGTCCCGTTCTCAAGAACCGCACGTTTTTCTTCTTCTCGTATCAAGGCACACGCCAGCGGAACGGGTTGTCGGGATCGAGTTCGCTTACGCTGCCGGCAATTCCCGCCGACCGCTCGCGTGCCTCGTTGGGCCAAGTTTTCCAGGGCTTGCGGGGAACGCGCGGCGGTCCCGTTATTGCGGCCGATGGGTCCAACATCAACCCGGTGGCGGTGTCGCTGCTGAATTTGAAACTGGCCGATGGCTCGTTTGTCATTCCGTCGCCGCAACGGACAGGGCCCGGTGTCAATTACGCCGTGTCGATTCCCGCCCGTTACGAAGAAGGGCAATACATCGCCAACGGCGATCATCAACTGACGTCGAACAACAAGCTGATGTTCAAGTCGATCACATCGTCGCAGCCCGCGTTTCAGCCGCTGCCGGCGGCGACGATCCCGGGCTTCGGCACAACGCAGGATTTCAAGAGCCGCATCATGAGCCTCACCGATACGCACGTTTTCGGCCCGTCGCTGGTGAATGAAGCGCGCATGGGTTTTTCGCGGTTGCTGGGCGTGGTTGTGCCGGAAAACAAGATTCCGCTGAACCAGATCGGTATGCGTCGATTTAACGCGCGGGATTTCGATGACATTCCGCAAATGACGGTGACCGGTGTATTCAGCCTCGCCTACAGCGTGAACTCGGATCAGGGCGTCGCGCAGGATACATATCATTTTGTCGATACGCTGTCGTGGATTCGCGGGAAACATCAAATCCGCACGGGTGTTGAGATGCGCCGTTACGTCGACGACTACTATTCGAACAATCGCTTTCGCGGCACGATGACCTTGCAGAGCTTCGGCGATTTTCTTACGGGTCTGAGCGGCGCGCCGATCCCGCAGGGCGGCAACGGCACGGGCTTTAGCAACATCAACTCGTCGAGCGTCGCCAGCGGCGTCACCGACCGCATGGACCGCATCACCGATCTTTCGTTCTTTGTTCAAGACGATTGGAAAGTTTCGACGCGCCTGACTCTCAACGCCGGCGTGCGCTGGGATTACCTGGGCTATGCCGTAGATACGCTCGGGCGCAACGGCAGCTTCGATACGCGGCTTTATCAACCTCCGCCCGCGGGCGGTTCGACCAGCGCGGGATTTGTGCAGACCTCTTCGTCGCAGAAGCCGATCACCGGCATTCCGAAAGTGTCAAACACGCTGATCGACCGCGAGCCGAACCGAAACTTCGCCCCGCGATTCGGCTTTGCGTTCAAGGCTTCCGAAAAGCTGGCGCTGCGGGGCGGATACGGTATCTACTTCGACCGGTTGTCGAATCAACTGGGGTTATTGGAAGCACTGTCGCTGCCGGGCTACGTGCGAACCGATCTGCAAGGCTCGGCGGGCGCGGCGGCGACATTGGCGGATCCGTTCCCGGCGCTCCCGCAGCGGTCCGAGTTCCCGATCACGCCGGTGCTTTACTCGCCGCCGTACACCGCGAATCGTCCGGCAATCGGACTGAACGCCGTCGACCCGACGCTGCGCACGCCGTATCTTCAACAGTGGGGCTTGAACGCGCAGTATCAGATTTCGCCGGCGACGCTCGTCGAGCTTGGCTACCAAGGCACCAAGGGTTCGCGTCTGGCGACGCAGCGTCTCATCAATCAGCCGCTGCTGGCCAGTTCGCAGGCACCGGTGAACGGTGAGACCGCCAACACTGCCGCGAACGCGCCGCTCCGCGTGCCGTATGTGGGCTTCTCGCCAACGGGATTGGTGTGGCTCGAGACTTCGACGGATTCCCGCTACAACTCGCTGCAGGCTAGCGTCACGCGGCGACTGGCGAAGGGCGTACGATTTCTAACGGCATACACCTGGGCCAAATCGATGGACAACAATTCGGGCTCGGCGACAGGGGCGACCTTTACGCAGACCGACGGGGACCAGACGCGGCCTTCGCTCAATCGCGGGCCCTCGGACTTCGACCGCACGCAGCGGCTTGTCTTCAATTTCAGCTATTCGCTGCCTTCGGCGAAACTGCCGAAGCGGCTCTTCGGCGGTTGGCAATTGGCGGGCGTCGCGATCGTGCAGAGCGGAACACCGGTCTCGATTCTCGACACCTCCGGCGCCGCGCTATTCGGTACGTCGAACAGCCGCGCCAGTTGGGCGCCGGGCGCGACCATCGCCACTGCGATGAAGAGCGGCCGCACACAGGATCGGCTTGACGATTACTTCACGAAGACGGCGTTTGTGCGGGCCGGAAATCTGTGGGGCGACACCGGCCGCAATATTCTGCGCGGGCCGGCGCAGCGCAACATCGACTTGTCGGTCAACAAGACTGTCGCAATCACTGAGCGGTTCAACGCCGAACTGCGCGGCGAGTTCTTCAACCTGTTTAACGTCGCGAACTTTGCGAATCCAGGCGGCAGCATCACCGCGGCGAGTTACGCGTCGATCCGGTCGACGACGGGTAACCCGCGCGTTGTGCAGCTCGCTTTGAAGCTCCAGTTTTAACGACCAAACGCGTACAGAACGGTCAGCAGGCCGATCACCGAAGCGAGGAAGATCGAGTGACGCAATGTGAAGCGGAAGAGCTTCGATTCGTCCTCGGCCTTCATTCCCGTTGCGGCGGCGGCGACGGCGATCGACTGCAAGCTGATCATCTTGCCCATTACGCCGCCGGCGGAGTTGGACGATGCCATCAGCACGGGATCGAGTCCGAGCTTGTTGGCGGTCACCACTTGCAAGTTGCCGAACAGCGCGTTGGCCGAGGTGTCGCTACCGGTGAGGAACACGCCCAACCAGCCGAGCATTGCGCTGAAGAACGGGAAGGTCGAACCGGTGGATGCAAACGCGAGGCCGAGCGTGCCGGTCGCGCCGGAGTAGTTCATCAGGAACGCGAGAGCGAGAACGCTGCCGATGGTGAGCAGCGGCTTGGCGAGCTGTTGCAGCGTCTTCGAGAAGATCTTGACGAACGTCCCGAAGGATACGCGCAGCAGCATGGCCGCGAAGATGGTTGCCAGCACGCACGATGTACCGGCGGCGGAGAGCCAGCTAAAGGCGTACATCGCGGCGTAGGGCGATTGCTTGCCGACGGCGGGTGGCATCCGTTCGATCATGTTATGCAGACCCGGCCACGGAATCTGGATCGTCGTCTTGTTGAGATAGGCCTTGACGCTCTCGTTGCCCCAGATGAGGACGAATACGACGAGCATCAGATACGGCATCCAAGCCCAGAACAGTTCGCTGCCGGAGATCTTTACCGCGGCGGGCGCGGCCGACGTTTCGCCTTCGAGACGGAACGTGTCCTTCGGCTTCCAAACCTTGATGAGAATAACCAGCGATCCGATCGCGGCGAGCGAACTGGTGATGTCGACCAGTTCGGGGCCGAGTTGCGTCGACACCAGGAATTGCAGACCGGCGAAGGCGCCGCCGCAGACGATCGCGGCCGGCAGAACGCCCTTGAGCGCGCGCCAGCCGCCCATGACGAGGATCAGGTACGAAGGCACGAAGAACGAAACCGGAGCGCAGATCGATCCGACCCAGCCGCTCAATTCCTTAACGGGCAGGCCGGTGGTAATGGCGAGCGTGGTGACCGGAATACCGATCGACCCGAACGCGACGGGCGCGGTGTTTGCGAGCAGGCAGATGCCGGCGGCGTAGAACGGCGAGAAGCCGAGGCCGGTCAACATCGCCGCGGCGACGGCGACCGGGCTGCCGAATCCGGCGGCACCCTCGATGAACGCGCCGAATGCGAAGGCGATCAGCAATGCTTGCAGGCGGCGATCCGGCGTGAGGCTGCCGACCGACTGCTTCACGATTTCGAACTTGCCGGTCTCGACGGTGAGGTTGTAAAGCAGAATCGCGGAGAAGACGATCCAGCCGATGGGCAACATGCCGAAGGCCGCGCCGTATAGCGCCGACGATACAACCATGCCGCCGGGCATGCCGTAGCCGAACAGCGCGACGACCGCCGCGGTGGCGAGTCCGGTGAGGCCCGCTTTCCACGCCGGCTGCTTAAAAACGCCCAGCATCAAGAGCAAAACAAAGATCGGAAGGGCGGCTATGGCCGCCGAAGCGCCGAGGCTATCGGCAATGGGGATGTAGTTATGCTGCCACATGGGGAACCTTGTTATGTTATCTCGACTTTGGCCGAATGCAACACC
>Ga0194119_10006611_pt1 | contig 16719 bp, 9 predicted proteins | sample TA2MahC100mmetaG_FD_148620 | JGI IMG/M metagenome (GOLD analysis project Ga0194119, IMG submission 148620) | Freshwater microbial communities from Lake Tanganyika, Tanzania - TA2015018 Mahale Deep Cast 100m | ecosystem: Environmental > Aquatic > Freshwater > Lake | place: Tanzania: Lake...
TAGATTGAATTTCCGGCAGTTCCGGCTAATTCAAGCGTGCCGCTTGAATTAATCTGCAACCTTGACGTCCCACCAGTGCTGATGGCCACTTGGTTTGCACCGGGGAAGTAGATGCCGGTATCAAGATCCCCGCGTGCAGCAATAGAAGGCGTAGCAGCAGCACCAGCACCAAACGATGCAATGCCATTGACTGTTAGTTTTGCGTCAGGCGATACATCGTAGATGCCTACTCTATCGGTTGCTTTATCTACAACAATCGCCTCCACTGATCCAGCACCCATAGCAGCAAATCGTGCTGCATTTATATACATGTAGTAAGTAGTCCCATTGCCAGCGTAGACGGTATAATTATCATGTTGCCCAAGGTAGTTATCTGATATTGTAGAAAGCGAGGTTAAAGTAATGTTTGAACTAGCAGTAATTCGTGCAGAGGCGTTATAATAATTATTGTGAAAACGTATCTCTCCTAGAGCTGTACTTTGTCCAACATTTGTATTGACAAAAAGCTGAGTAGGATTTGTAAATTGTGCATTGCTCGCCAGCGTTAAATCACCGATACTCGTACCGTTATAAACGGTTGTAGTCGTGTTAATCCCAACTCTGTTATTGGCAGCATCAACAAATAAAGTGCCGTTGTCGATGTTTAAATTATTGGTGACAGCGACTGTTCCGCTCCCATCAATCGTCACACGACTTACAGTGTTCGTTGCAATCCCAACCGTATTAGCTGCTGGCAGATAAATTCCGTTTGATGGGACCGTGCTGCTGGTCGGGGACAGGCTGGCGCCCGTAACCGTGCCAGTGGTGGTGACGTTTTGACTGCCAAAGTTGGGAGAGATCTTGGTGCCAGCAATAGCAGCAGATGCGTTTACGTCAGCGTTGACGATGACACCAGCAGAAATAGCAGTTACGCCAGAACTATTAATTGTTACATCACCAGATAACGCCGTGGCAGTTGGCACATTGCTTGCATTACCAAGTAAAACAGAACCAGCGGTAATATTTGCAAGTTTGCTATGGGCAATCGCAGCAGCACTATTAATATCCGCATTGACGATGGTGTCGTTAAGAATCATCGTGCTAGTAACAGTGCCACTATCACCAGTGGTAACAACATTGCCAGTTACATTGGGAAAAGTAATGGTGCGATCAGCCGTAGGATTAGTAACGGCAATGGTCGTTTCAAAACTATCATCGCTGCTCCCTTCAAAAACCAAACTGCCACTAGGACTAATCAGCAGTTCTCCAGTAACAGTGCCGCCAGTTTTCGGCAATGCTGCATTGGCTAGGTCATAGGCGCTTTTGACCGCAGTAGAAGAAGCAATGGTGGTGGAAGAAGTGGTGGCAGTGGAATCGCTAATTTTACTTTGCAAGCCAGAAGGCGTTACAGCACGTTGATGATCCGTGCCAGTTTGCACTTCAGCGGGCGTGGCCACTTCCAACAGGCCAGGAATAGTTTCACTGCCAGAAGGCGTAAGATTGGAAAATGCATTACCATTCCAAACTTTTAAACCACTAGGCACTAAACCATTGTCCACCCAAAATTCGCCCGTGCTATTGCCAGCACTACCAGCGGGCGTAGCGTTAGGAGCAGATGCTCCAACGTGGGCAGGTCCCACTTTAACAATTTCACTATTACTATCTTTAAAAAATAAACCAGGAGTGCCTGAAGCAGTATTAATAGCGAGTTGACCATCGGCTAGGCCCGATGCAGTGGGGCGCTTATCAGCAGAAGACGAACGAAGATGCTTAAGCGTAGAAGCCATGGTGTCTAAGCCCTAACGGGTGACGGTAAATATCTTTCCTGATTCTACTGTTCTCTATTAATATTCGCCTTCATCAATGATGCCGCCATTGTCATTGATCATATGGTCAATACTACGCCAAGTGGTATAATAATTTGCACTGGTATGTTTAACTAATACCTGCCCCTTGTCTCCATAAGGAGGAATTTCCTTTCCTGCATAGACAAACCCTTCGTAACCATAGCCTTGCATTAGTTTGCTCCATCATTAATAAGAGCCATCATCAATAATGCCAATGCTCATAATGCCAGTGCCACTAGCCACTGCAATTTCTGTAGAGGCTCGCACAATGCCATAGACAGAAGTGGAGGCCACTTGCACTCTCCCCCATACACTGGTGTTGAAACTTTCCTGCGTGGTAATTCCAGGGGCTGCAGGAATTAAGGCGGGACCGTCAACGAGCACGTCTCCATCGCTAACGCCAGCCACTGCGGAAGCAAAGTCAAGCGTCTCCCAATTTGCCCCTTGCCCCAGCGAAACCACCCAGTCCCCAGCCGATAGCGTTCCAACAGGAGCAGCTCCAGTGCCATAGCCCGAAGTGGTAACAATGTAATAAAGGCCATTATTACTTTCACTGGGGGCTGTTAAAACATCACCAATGTTTAAACCAGCTTGTGTGGAGTACTGCGTGACTGTGGCAATCGTATTTCCAGAAGCGTTATAAGTGCCAGCAAAACGCAAGTTTTCATTCTGTAAATTGCCATAGCCAAGATTAAGCCAATAACCATTGCTAGTCTCTAAAGTTTCTCCAATTTGTCCCACCCAGATATAACTAGAGCGATCACTAGGATTCACCCACCATTGACCAGCAAATTGTGGATTTGGCGCACTCTCGCTCACTTGAGCAATGCCATTATCAGCCAACTGCTCTGCCGTAACGCTATTTGTGGCAAGACGTTCGCTGCTAAATGTGCCAGTAGTAATCTTGCTGGCGTCTAACGCTGGAATTTGATCCGCAATAAGAGAAGTGGCTGCACTTGTAATATGTCCTTGAGCATCAATGGTCAAAAGACCAATATATTCACCAGCAGCAAATGAATTGCTATGGTTGATGGCGCCACCAGCATCCACGCTTAAACCAGCGCCAGGACTGACAGCACCAATCGCATTGCTAGTTGCAACGGGCAAATCTGCGGCTGTTAAATTACGGAATGTAGGCGTAGTCGAGGCTCCAGAAACTGGTCCCGCAAAAATAGTATTAACGGCTTGATTGTCTAAAGAGCTAGTAATTGTGGCCGAATAATCGTCTGGGTAGCTAACGACAAAATTTAATGGAGTGGAATCAACAAAGTCAATAGTATTAATTGCCGCCTGCCGTTCCCAGCTATCACCATCCCAAATATATTCAAAACTAGTAGCAGTATCAAAATATTGCTGGCCAATAAAATTACCAGCAGTAATTGGTGCTCCTACATCAACAATGGAAGAAGAATTATCCGCAAGTTTATCAGCCGTAACACCACTATCTACAATTTTGATAGTAGTTACAGCCGCGTTTTGAAGGGCATCAGTAAAAATAGCATTAGCAGCAATTAAGCCGCTGCCGATTGTTCCACTTGCAATGGAAACACCACTAATTCCCCCAGCGGAAATATCTGCGCTAGTAATTGCATTATTTAACGCAATGGCTCCCAGGCCAATATATGAACGCACTGCACCAGCGGAAGTTCCACTGGCCAGCATCGTTTTCATAAAATCATCTACGCCAATCGTTGTATAAACATCACTGTCAGTGGTATAAAGAAGCGTACCAGAAGAAGTGGCAAGCCCAGCAATAGAAGCCAAGCCAGCATCATAGGCTTGCACATTTGTGCCAATAGCTAAACCAAGATTAGTGCGAGCATCAGAGGCAGTAGAGGCTCCAGTGCCACCATCAGCTATTGCAATGTCGGTAATACCAACAATAGTGCCGCCGCTAATCGTGACGCTTCCTGGCTCTTGGATGGACATATTGCCCAGTCCCAAGGTGGTTCTGACAGTGCTTGCAGTGGAACCAGAAATAATTGCGCGTCCAATAGATGAAATAGGACTAACTGCAAACACCCCAGAAGAAGTGGTGTAAAGCATTTCGTCAGCGCCAGTTGTAACAGTGGTCAGACCAGAAAGCGTTGAACTATATGGTTGAACGTTGCTGCCAATAGCAAGCCCTAAATTAGTACGTGCATTGGCTGCTGTGGAAGCACCAGTGCCACCATCGGCAATAGCTAAGTCAGTGATGCCACTAATTGTGCCTCCGCTAATCGTGGCATTGCCAGTTGTTAAATTAATATTTTCAATAGTTCCACCACTAATTGCAACGCTGGCAGCATTTTGTACTGCCATTGTGCCCAGCCCAATAGTGCTACGAACATCAGCAGTTGTACTGCCAGAAACAATACTTCTACCAAGAGAAGTGATGGAACTTGCCTCAAACACTCCCGATGCGGTGGTGTAAAGCAGTTGATTTGCGCTAGTAGTGGCAGTGGCAATACTAGAAAGCGTTGAACTATATGGTTGAACGTCGCTGCCAATAGCAAGTCCTAAATTGCTACGTGCATCAGCCGTAGTAGAGGCCCCCGTGCCGCCATCGGCAATGGCTAGGTCAACAATTCCACTAATTGTGCCACCACTAATTGTGGCATTTCCCGTAATTAAAGTAATATTTTGAACAGTGCCGCCACTAATTTGAACGCTTGCAGCATCTTGACTTGCAATGGTGCCAAGCGTAGGCAGACCAGTTAAGCTCGCATAGGTGCCGCTAGTTGCAACTGCAGCAAGTCCAGAAACGCCAGAAGCAGTAATGGCAATGGCAATGCCAGATGCATAAGTGACAAGGCCCTTGTCATTGATGCTGAATTGCGGGACAGTATTGGCACTTCCAAATGTGCCAGAAGAAATAATGCTTGCTAATGCAGCCGAAGAAAGCTTGGTGCTAGATGATTGGTTTAATACTCCAATATCAATGGTGCCAGATGGCATTCCACTGATGCCATATTGCAATAAATTGCCAACAGTTATTTTCTTTGTTTCTTGAGCGCCAATATCTACAATTGGCAGCAAGTCTGACTGAGCTACATCATTCGTGAGCGTCGTTAAGTCTGAAATGCGAACAGTCATGGTTAATTGTTCTCCTCTAAGACGCCCAGTTCTTCTAATGTACTTTCGTTACCAATGCTAACATCGGCCTCAGTAGTAAGGTCAATTGCCTGCACACCAGCACGAAGTTTAAACTCACCATTAACGACAAAATCAAAACTACATTCCACAATTTGATCAGCCGCTACATCCACACCAGCATTGGTCATAATGCCTTCCACTTCATAATAAAGACCATTATTTGCTGCGTATCCTGGAGGTTGCGGTAGGCCAGGTTCTAAAACATAAAACTTGCCATTAAAACGACTGCCAATTTCAATTTTCTGGATGAGCTGGCACAATGCTATTGGAAGCTCTTCGTCGTTCAATGTAGAAAAATCAAACTTACAATCAACACTGCCGCTGCCATTCACTTGTGCTGCTTGGTAATTTTGATATTTATCGCCAAGGGTGGTAGTATCAACAGTAACTCGTTCAGTGTTAATCGTAAATCCTTCCACTCTTCCTAAAGTGTTATAAGCCCCTGCAAGTTGAGTAATGGTTACGGGCCAACTAGGATCAGAAGCCGTCTTGCTTAAAGGGATAGCAAGGTAACGCACGCCAGGATTAGACAATGCATCAGCAAATGTGCGATACATGCGAATTTGCCCCATTGCATCGACATTGGCAAAAAATTCTAAGGGCAACACACTTGCACCAGGATCATCTATATAAGTAGTATTTGTATTATCAGTGTAAAAGCGAAAAGGAAGCCCCCTGGCGTCGCTAGTTGTAATCCTAATGCGATCTCCAGAAGTGATTAAACCATGTTCAACTTCACTGCCGTCGGGGTTGGTTAAAGCAATTCTTTTTCGCGTAGTATTAAGATTTTCAGCCGAAAGGCTTAAAGACAATGTATTACTAGAGCCAATTCTTTGCAGCTCAATAGCACCATAATGGCCAGCAAAGACTGTCATTTACGTTTTATTTTTAGGAAGGCACGCCAATAAACTGACCATCCATCTGGAACGAAACATCCACTGTTACAATCTCTCCATAATTGGAAGACAGCGATGCACCAGTGATATAAGCGTAAAGATCAAAGCGATTTGCGTTTGAAGAATCAATGCCAAGACGCAGCAACACACGAGTGGCGCCAGTGGACTTGAAAATAATCTTGCTTAAATCTGACATATCGCTCATATTGGCAGTATTGCCAAGGTCTTCTTTGTAGTACATTAAAGTGGCACTACCAGTGGCAGTGGTGGGGCCAGCAATAAAAGTTTTACCAGGACTGCCTAAAACGCTGGTATCCAACACATCATTAGTAATATCTAAAGACCAAGTTTTAAGTTTGCCGATATTATTGGCAGGCGTGACAAGTTCAGAAATGCTATCAATGCCAGCAGTAGTTGTAGAGGTAATTGAGAACGAATCGGTAAGCACAGCGGTTGTGCCAGCGCTCGCAAATTTAATAGTATCACCAGCACTATATCCATTCCCGCCAGCACTAATGGTTAAGGTGCCCGCAACCGATGCAGTGGTAGAAGTGGTTACGTTTGATTTTAAAGTGGCCTTGGCCCTACTGCCACCGCCAGTAACAGTAATGGCGTCCCAAGAAGTGCCTGCGGCATAAGTCCTGGCAGTAGTCGTTTTAGTAAAACTAACTGAAATATCGGCAAGATTTAACGCACCATCTTCAACATAACTAGCCATCCACATTGCGCCAGTATTGCCAGTAAAGAATCCCATGACTTCTTTTAGCTTAAAAGCTTATTGTACTTTCCTTTTATATTAGCTTGCTTTGCCATCAATAGTAAACACCCCCGTGCTTTTAGCAGTGAGTCCTTTAGAAACTAAAGACTTCCCATTGCTATCGCAAGGATGTTCGACGCCGCGAATAGTCACTTCTCCTTCCTCGTCCATTTCCACTTCAGTCACACGAAATACGCGCTTGCTATTAATTTCCTTGCCGAGAACAAAGAGCTTTCCATTGAAAGCCTTTAATGCATTGCCTGAGACAGCGCCATTCGCAATGACAATACCAGACTTAGTAGAAGTGCCACTAACACCAGTATTCGGATCGTAAATCAAAATATTATAAGTGCCGTCAGGAATTTTACCGTTGCTAGTTTTACTGCCAATAGGAACATCTAAGGCGCTATTTGCTCTGATGGTTCCAGTGTAAATATCTTGCCATTCATTTTGAGCCAGTTCTACATAGATATAGGCACCAGGAGAGATGGCGGCTTCCGTAGGAAAAGTTTTAAATTCAATGGCGCGACGTGTATGATGGCGTAGTTGGCACAATGATTTGCCAACTAAAATTGCCTGCTCTTTATTGCTCACATAAGCCGACATATCAACAGTTTGACGAATGGCATCGTTTTCATTGAGTTTAATCTTTTGGTCTTCATCTACATACGTGCGCCTCACTTCTACGCTTTTATTGCGTGAAAATGCTCCGTCTTTATCTAGATCACGATAAATACAAGTGACGATAATGTCTTCCGTGTTGACGCTATAATCAATAAATTCCTCTTTGTAAGAATCTTCAAAAATATTACCTGGATTAAATAGAGCTGAAACTTTAATTGTTTGCGTGATTTCGCCAGTGGAGGAATCATAGGGCACGGAGGGAACTAGGCAGTCTTGGCCGCCAATGCGAGCAAGTTCTAACAAGCTAAAACCAGCCGTTTGCGACCAAAACGAACGCCATGATTGTGCATCAGCAATCACACAATCCATAAATAATTTATTGATTTCACAAAACTTTTTGCTTCTTGCTAATTGTTCAAGATTAACGCAACTCACTGATGCATATTTACCAATGCCATCGTTTTGATCCAATACAGTGTCCAACAAAATATCAGGGGCAGTATTAATATAAGCTTGCGCTACCACTTGTCCAGTGCCAGTAGCAGGGCCAGTGGCAATAAAATCCACTCCTACTGCCGCTTCTACATTTTTTGCAAGCCCATGATTGTAAAAATTAGTAGTGCCGACTTTAGTGATAATATAAGAAGTGTCTGCAACCATTTCTTGCGCTGGAATGGTTCCCGCTGGTGGTAAATATTCATAACCTGGCTTGCCCCATGCCACGCCATTAACAGTGCCTTTTGTTCGCAATGCACGAGCGGGACGCCCTTTCGTAACAAACATGCTGAGCGAACGCAAATCGCTCACGCTTTTCCCCGAATACAAATTAAAACCAACCAACGAAAGATCATTGTAAAGAGTGGGAAAGGATGTTTTTATGTCATCAATAACCACTTGCTCAGTAACTGCCGTAATTTGCATTTCTGGACCACGATCAAACGACATGGAATACTGCGTATCAGCCACCAAGCTAAAAGCATCCCATTCACGGGCATCTAATAAACCATCGCTTACGGGAGGCAGTCCATTTTTTGATGTTTTTTTAGTGCCAACAATTTGAATGGAGGCAGTTCCTGGCAAGTCAATATTTAATGGGCTACCAGAGTTTTCAATGTAATAATAAACAACTCCACTTGCGCCATAAATTTTAGTATTTTTCTTAAGTTCAGCCGAAAAATCACACACGGGTTCAAGCTCAAAAGACCAATGCGTGGCATTAGCCTCTCCAGTCTTTCCACTATTAAAACGAAGGTAATTAAAATTCTCTTGATCAGCAGCTCTTCGTATAACAAAAAAGCCTGAAACATATGAATAATTATCTTGGGACGCTTTTTTATATTTCAAAAGAAAAATAGCAGTGCGAGATTTGATGCCATTGTCTGATGACGGATATCCTTTGCGACGCTCCCGCCCATATTGTTCTTGTCGTCCGCTAATTCTGCGATAGACAGTAGATTTAATGGCAATATCTACAATATTGCAAGGAGAAATTGTTTCATATTTGGCTTTTTCAATGCGAACCAAAGCTTTTAGCCCAAACACGTCTTTAAGGCTCACTTTTAAGCCTGTTCCAGTATTATTTATTTTGTTTCTTGCATCTATGTATTGTTTAATTGCCGCCTTGTCGCTTGTTGATAAAATAGTTATATCTTTATACACTTGCACGGTGTAGGGGACTCGGATATAATAAATGCCTGCCTTGCCCGATCTCCGTTCTGTTCTGTATCTAGTTTCCGTGCGTACACTTTGTGTTTTACCTTTTTTGTAAATTTTATCAATATCGTCGCCAGTCTTGTCTTCTTCTTCAAACTTACTCACTAGACTTTGCCATTTATCAACAATTTCTTGTTCCGCCAAAAGACTAGCAGGACCAACAATAATAATGTCTAAACTATTATCTATAAAATTAGTTTTATCATATTGAACAGTTGGGGAATATCCAGCTTCAATACATTGCAATGTCACGTTTGCATTGGCGTCTTCAATATCAGAACGGTCAATTTTAACAACGCTAAATAAAGCCGACCCCAGTTTAAAAATGCTTGCATTGTCAAAGATACTAACCACTTGACGGCGATAGTCATTTGCTTCTTTTTGCGCCACGTTAGGCTTGTCAGTATCAACTTTTGCAATGGAAACTGTAAGTTTATCGCCAACACTAATCCGGTTAAGGCGTGATGACCATGATGACAAACGAGCTGTCACCTTATTAGAAGCACTAATCCTATTTCCACTGCCTTTTCTGACGTATAAATTAACATTGAGGGCAATGGGGGAATAAAAACCAAACGATTGCGAAGATGATAATGAAAAAGCTTGACTAAAACCATCTTTGCGCTCCGTATTATCTTTTCCATATGGAATGCGATAAGGGTTGGCTGAGCTTCCACCAGCTTTTGTGGGATCAGTTTCTTTAGTTAAACCATAGGGATCGGGCAGTAAATCAGCATTGGTAAGCTTGCCAGTTTGAAAATCATTAAAATAAATCCAATAATTTTGCGCCACCAAGTCTCTAACTGGTGTTTGACCAAAGGCAATTAGTTCTTGATCAATTTCGCCAATAGGCCCCGCGCTAATTAGAGCAAGCATCTGCACAAATTGACTACTGCCATAGCTCCTTAGTGCAGACCATAATAATGAAGTGGCAATTCTTGCCCCACCATTTGGATTGATAGAACGATTGGCATAGACTAAGTTGACTGGCGTGCCATATTCTGCCACTTGCTGAATCGAATTAAAACGTGTGCGTGGAGCAAATATGTCATCGCGAGTTTGATTAACTCCTTCTCCCTGCGGAGCCTGTGGTTGCTCTTCTGCGGGCAGCAACGCTGCCACTACTTGCAAAATTGTGCCAAGAACAACTAAAACAATGGCAACAGCAGGCCAGTTCCTTACGTCTAAAACCGTGCCTTCTTTAACATCTTTATATTGCTGCTTAACATCTAAGAAATTAAAATATTCCTCTTTGCTAATGCCAAGCGCATCAATCAGCTCATATTCATAAGGAAGAAGACGACGCCGTTGATCGCTCATTAGTCTGCCCAGAAATATTTCTTTGGACGCACATTATTTAATGGCGCCGCAATTACCATCTTACTCGGCCCAAGAAATAAACAATTATCTTCATCAGCTACAACTGCCATAGCCAATAATGATTTGGCGCCTGGTAAATAAAAAACTGCCCCTGGACGTGGCTCTTTTAAAATTTCACCATGCGTAAGAAGCCAGCGAAAAATACGGCGCACAGTTAGCTCTTCTTCTGCATAGTCTTCATACACCCATGGAAAGCTATCCTTCAATGTTTTAAGGCCAAGCCGTCGGCGCACTTCCATACAGAGAAGCCAGCAGTCCGTAAAGCCATTACCATCCTCTGGAGATGCAGCATAACGATGGCGAAGACCCACTAAATCGTTATAGTCAATCATTGTAAATACAAATCAGCATTCATCGGTAACAATCCTACAAGCGCTCTTGTAAGACGCCGTGAAGGAAATTGACTCCCCACGCTATCCATTGCACTCCTAAAACGTAATTCTATGGTTGTTTCACTAACCGTAGAACCAATGCCAATGTAATATTCAGAATAAGCTTTAGTCGTTTCTTCTAAATCTTCATTTAACCAAACAGTAGATAAAGTGAGTCTACTCAGACGGTTACCATTACCTTGCTCTAACAAGCGCATTGCCACTGGAATGTTTGGAAACGTAATGCTTAGCAAGGAATTGTCTCCATTCAAGTTGGAAATGGAGCCAGTGGTGCTAAATGGCATGAAGCCATATTTATTATTATCTCTCGTTTTTGTTTCGTTGACAAAATAATTTTGGTAGCGATGGATGAAAGCACTACCAGTGCCATAAACAACAGTATCTTTTGTACTAGCCTTTCCTTCGCTTTGTGCAATTGCAGCAGTAGGAGCAAATGCCGTAAGATCTAAATATTGAACAATGCGAATGGTCATACAAGGTCTGCCACTAAAGTGATTGTCACATTACTATATTGACCAAACACTGATTCAATTTGAGGACTTTCCACATAAAACCAATCAGTATTAGAAGGATTTTGAAACAATGCATATACATCGGCGGATAATCCTGAAAACATTTCCTTTGGCATCGTAAAACCAACTATGCTGCCATACTGACCGTTGTAATGATCAACGATTGCCTTTAACGTAGATTCAGAAACGGCATTAAAGCCTAAAGTGAGTTGAAAATTGGTTGGTTTACTTCCAAAACTCCGCCGAATGGTCTTGCCAGACAACGAACGATAAATTTTTGTTGGATAGTCCCCTGGCGTAAAACTTCTCGCTGAAGGACGAATTCTGTCGCCATTGCTATTAACAATAGGAAATGCAGCCATGATTTACATTCCCACGCGACGGCGAACAGAAGGACTTTGCTGAAGCTTATCTAATGCCATTGTGGCGCCTTTAGTGGCACCATCTCTGGCGGCAAGCCTGCGCGTTTGCGCCATGGCCTGCTCTAATTGATCTTTACTAACGTATTCTACGCCATTGACACTTGTGGTCTGGAAGCTCATATTAAGCACGGGCGACATATTGCGCTCAGAGCCGCCATTAATTAGTTCTCGCGAACGAGGGCTTCCCTGCAGGGCCACAGGGATGCTCCTGCCATCAGGCAGAGGCACAATAGCCTCGTTGTACTTGCCTTCGCCTACGAGGCCCAGCGTGGGACCAGAAACAGTACCGCCATTGGCAAATGCCTGGAATCCTCCAGTGGCAATACCTCCATTTGCAAAACCTTTTAAGCCAAAAATTTTGCCAAAGCCAAAAATGCCACCACCAATGCCCATCAAAATACTGCCAATGCCAGCAATTGTATTTTTAGTGCCTCCTTTTTGCAATTGTTCAATACCTGCCACAATGCTCATAGCAGCTCCAGCCATCATTCCAATTCCTTGAACAACACGGCCAAGACTTTCTACAAATTTATTTCCTTCATGCTTGGCTTTGTTTGTCACATCTTTAACTGCATCCATGTTTACGCTTAAATTATTGGATGTTTGCAGAGTCGTGTCGGAAAGATATCCCATTGATGCCGCCACTCCCTTGGTGGCTTCATTAAAACCAGCGGATGACATATTAAATTGATCCATGTTGATACCAGCTTCAGACAAGAAGTTGGACCCGCCTGCCATTGTGAATGCAGAAGTTGCAGAACCAGGCGTATAAGAACCAAAACCAGCCGTTCCGCTAAGTATTAAGCTGCTGCTGGCGGGCAAAGCCTGAGCAGCGGCGCCAGCGCCAGGCCGCGTATTTTGTTCAATTCTGTTAAGCGTATCATTTGCTGTATCTAGCTTTTGTTCAACTGGCGTTTGCGCTTTTTGCTGTTGTTTTTCGGCTTCAGATGGAGGGAATAATTTTTCAATTAATTTGCCGCCAACAACGTCCTTAAAGAAATCTTCCACGGGTTTCATTGTGAAATCCAAGAAAATAGTCAACACTCTATCTTTTAAACCTTCTTGGAACTGCTCTAATGCATCAACAGCGTCTTCGCCGCTAATCACTGCTTTTAAGAAGCCCTTGTAGTCCGATGAAGTGGAATCAACAAAATTATCAATTAGCTCTCTCACTTGTTTAATATTGTCGCGAACTTTTTCCAGCGACATAATATTATTTAAATCGCTTTCTCTTAAGTCGGGATATCTTTGAAGGATCTCTAGACGACGGCGTTCTTCGTCGTTAACCGCACGAAGCAAGGCAATTTCATTCTGCAATGGTTTCAGCAGTTCATCTTTTACTGTTTTTTGATATTTAGTAGCATTGGCATCTTGAATTCTTAGCCTGATTTGCTCCCTAAGTATCTGCGCCAATTCCTGACCACGCTTGGCGTCTTTGCCTTTAAGCGCATCGAGAGTGGTTCTAATTAAATATTCAGCCTCTAAAACATCATTGTTTACGTCAATAGCATTGCCATACAATTCTTGTTGTATTGTTGCCAATGCAGTTGCCTTTGTTTCTTTTTCGATGCCATCGAGAATTGGGCCAAACAAAACTTTTTCTTTTTCTAAAGTAGCTTCTCCTATTGATTTTTGATACTGAGCATTTGCATCATCAATAGCTTTCTGTCTATTTACATAGCCAGCCTTTTCAATCTGCAATAATCGCGCATTTAATTCTTCTTTTGCAATTACATGTTTTCCGTATTCGGTTATATTTGCCTTCTGAATTTCTTTTTCTCGTGCGTCTAGGCTTGTATTGCGCTCCACTGCCGCAAGCCTTTCATTGAGTTGTCGTTCAATCTCAGGAGATTTTGTACTGATATAAACTTTTGGTTTGGCAGCACGTCCTTTTTCATCTCCAGTGCCAGCGGGAATTGCACCAAGAACGGGAGGAAGCATTGCCTGCTTCTCCTCATATGTCAATTGTTCGCCTCGATACCTGGCTTCTGATTCTCTTTGCCTTAACTGTTGATATGCACCGGCAATACGATACGGCTGTACTTGCTCTTGCCCTCTAACATTGCTAGTCATAATACCAGCCGCCTTTAACGCCTCAGATTGTTGCTTGCTGACGGCAATCCATGCCTTGCCTTTGAGTTGCCCATTTTCCAATTGCTTGTTTAAGTCTTCAAGACTACGAGCAAAACCTCCGTAGCTTTGTTCGGCTGCTCGTGCTTCACCACGACTCATTGAACGAATTGCATTGCCAGCATTCATTGCCTTTTGTTTTGTTTCTTCTAAGCGTTGATTAAGCGACATAAAGCGCTCAATCAATGCACTAATTCCAACCAGCACAAGACCAACGCCAATAGAAGCAAAAAATGTACGAAGAGTTAAGCCAGCCGTGCGAATAGATGCAGCAGTGACTTGCGCTGTATTGCCAGTGGCTGCCATCATTCCACGGAAAGCGCTTAACGTGGTAGTTCCAGTTAGAACACGAGCGTTAAAAATTAACAATTGTGCGGCATTGGAAATCCACAGGCCACGCATCACATTAAGAGCCATGTTTAATGGCAAAACAATCGTATAAATTCTTGCTAAATATCCAACAAATGGATTGCCAGCAATTTGCAATAAAATTTTCGATACCTCTAACGCAATCTTCCCAAATGCACTAAATTGTTGAATCAATGCAGATAGATTAGTCCTAGTGCCATCAAAGGCCGGACGCAAACGTTCCAGTTCTTGTGCTAAAGCAAAACCACCTGCAGTACGTGCTTGTGCTCCCGTAAAAAAGGAATTCACGCCATCCGCCACTTGACGAATGCCTTGCGTCATGGGCGTAACTACGCTATTTAAAAAGCCCACCGCAACAGGTTCAAAAGCTTCGTATAGAAGCTTGAGTGAATTCTGCATACGATTGATGCTGCCTTGGAATGTACGAGCCGCACCTTCCGCCCCCGGCCCAAATTCTTGAGTCATTACCACGCCAACATTTTTAAGCAATCCAACCATTGCTTCGCCCTTGTATCGACCTTCTTCCAATGCAGCAGAAAAATCTTGAATTGCTTTTGGCCCTTTAAATCCTGCAGCTTCGGCAAAAATGGCCATTGCCCCAGGCAATACATCACCTAATTGCCCCTTAAGCTCTTCACTCATTACTTGTCCTTTGCTTGCCATTTGAGCAAAAGCATAATTAACGCGATCCACCTTGTCAGCGCTCATACCAAAAGTGGCTGCAGCTTGGCTAATTCCAGTGAACAATTGTCTAATTTCTTCCCCCTGGAAACCTGCTGGAGCCATAGAAGCATAAAGCTTTGTAAAACCATCGCGAGCCGATTGAAGCGGAATATTGTATTGATCAACCAAGTCAAGAATAAGTTTATTGGAAGCTGCGGCTTCCTCCGCCGAAGGCGAAACGGCATTTAATGTATTTCTAAAACTTTGTAACTGACCAACGGCCTGTCCCACTTCTCCAGGAAATGATTGAATAAAGGCCAATGCTTTATAAGCAGTGCCAAATAACAACACTTGCTTAGCCGCAAATGCAAATTCAGCACCAAGTTCACGAATGGTTCCTGCACCGGGAAGGTTGATTCCGCCAAAGCCGCCAAAACCTCCTCCTTGACCGCCACCGCCGCCGCCAGCACCACCGCCGCCAGCAAACATGCTCGTGCGTGGATTAATTGTTAATGGAGTGGATGGCCCCATCATCCCAGCCATAGGGAATTGCCCCATGCTGCCCATTGTCGGCTTGGCCATTTGATAAGCCATACCGGGAATTGTTCCCTGCAAGGCAACGCCAGTTGCCGCAAAAATGCCAGCGGCTCCAGGTGTTTTGGCAAAGCCGCTAGGGGTTTGCTGGCGTGGAGCCATGAAAGGCTCATAGCCTGCTCCGCCATACATGCCTCGCGAGCCACGCGCCCATGGCTCTTTACTACCCATCGGCAATGGTCCAATAGGTGATTTATATTGTGCCTCAAAACGTCGTAACGACATTTGAGCATTGCCCAAAATATTCTCCATCGCTTGCTGCGATAGATCGTTCATTAATTTATCAATTAAAGAACCCTTCTTTAAACGCGAAACTCCGCTAATACTTTCTGACTTTGCCAGTCCTTGCAGTTGTTTAACTGTTAATTCTTCAAGGGCATTTTTTAAACGAGTGGATCGTCCCACGCCAACAAAGCCACCGCCTCCAGAAAGTCCTTGGGAGCGCATGTATTCCATAAGGCCAGCGGCCCCTTGGCCGCTGGCCGCAAAACCTCCAGTGCCAGTTTTTAATTTTCCGCCAAGTTCACCAAGCTTTCTTGCTAATGTTTCCGCTTTCGCAATTTCGGCAGAAAGATTAGTTTCAATAGTTAATCGATAATTTCTCCTTCTAATATTTGCTCCCAATGCATTGAGTTCATTTTGAATGGAACGCCGATCAAACTTAACTTGCACGGGAATGTTATAGCCCGCCGCTGCTTGCCCAAGTCCTGCTAATTGCTGCCTAAAAAATCCTAGGTCAAGACTTACCTTAAGCTTAAGTTCGGCGTCTTGAGCCATCTTGCTTATCCAGATACTTTTCCTTTCATTCTATAATCATTCACCATTATTACGACCAGCAAACGCTTTGATTTCATCAGCCATTAAAGCAATCACCCTCCCATCTATCAATCTTGTCTTCATCAATTTTTGAAGAACAATTAAACTTGCGTCAGTAACGCCACCTTCTTTTTTAATGCTCTTAGTGTCAAACGGCAAGAAATCTTCAGGCTTAATCTTGCTTTTCTTGCCAGCCATCATGCCAGCAACCATTGTGCCCATCTTGGCAATAGCAATGCTCTTAATGTTGTATTTTGTAATATCGTGCTTATCCAAATACAGCAACGCTTTTCTTAAATCAGATATTTTTTGACGCCCAAAATTCTTCGCTGACCATCTATCGTCTTTAAGGTCTGACGATGAAAGGCGAAAATAAAGCTCGTTCCATGGCGTAAGATTACGCAACGTTGAGCGAGCTTGTGCTTCAGTGCGTTCTGTTATTGAGGGCCATTCCTCTTCGGAGCTTTTTTTGCGCTTGCAGCCTCCTTTG
>Ga0194119_10006618_pt1 | contig 16710 bp, 12 predicted proteins | sample TA2MahC100mmetaG_FD_148620 | JGI IMG/M metagenome (GOLD analysis project Ga0194119, IMG submission 148620) | Freshwater microbial communities from Lake Tanganyika, Tanzania - TA2015018 Mahale Deep Cast 100m | ecosystem: Environmental > Aquatic > Freshwater > Lake | place: Tanzania: Lake...
GTTGGCGTTTTGATTCAGGCGAGCGAGAATACCGGCGTCATGAAAACCGCTGAACAGAAGGATGGACTGCGCGCGAAACCGAGTCATCCCCAACCCCGCACATCCGGATCAGCCCGTCAATAAGGTGAAGTAACGGCCCGGATTTCGCATTGCGCAATTCCTGAACGATGCCTGAAGGCCGCTCGGACGCACAGAAGGCTCCAGTTTGTCCTCCAGGAGCCCAAACGGCGGCGGGGCGGCGGGGCGTGGAACCGTGTGTGATTGATGGCCAGCTTCTTCAATCTCAGAATTGGCGCCTACGCCAATGACGGACGCAACATCTCCCGGCCGCCCCAGCACCCGGTTCGCGTCCGCAAACGAGTGCCGCTTTCCGGCCAAGGTCCCCGCGCCGTTGCTGTGGCTGGTTCGCGGCTCTATGTCGCGAACTATTTTTCCGACAACCTTTGCCGGCTCGACTTGGCGGAACGGGAACCGAAAGCTGAATCGCTCCCGTTGTGGACGTTTCATGGCACTGGAGCGCCGGCCTCCGGCCCGGCTCGATCAGAGACCGCAATCGATCCGCCGGGCTGGTGAACGCCGTCCTGAAATGACTTCATTCTTCAGTATCAAAATGGAAGGGCCGTCGTTCTGCCATTTCTCGTAAAGCGCGGGGTTCACTTTATACGGCGTGCGGTTGGCCGCGCCGAGCACGATGTCCGGATCGCCGTCGCCATCGACATCCCCGGCGTCCATCACGAGCCAGCGGCCCGAAACGCTTTCCGGAAATGAGAACGCGTCAAACTTCAGGCCGCCTTTGTTTTCGAGATAGACGAAGCTTTCTTCCGGCGACGATTCGTAGTCCGGAAAATACGAGATCGCCGCGATGTCGGAGTCGCCGTCCAGGTCGAAATCCGCCGCCACGGCTTTGAACGCGCCATTGAGCGGGTAGAAGAAAGCTTCCCGAAAACGAGTTTGCCCGTCGTTCAAATAAAGCCGGATGCCATGGTAATTTTTCAGGCACGACGGATATTCGCCATTGTCGCCGTTGGCTGTCAGCACATCCATGAAACCGTCCTTGTTGAAATCAACCAGTTGGAATCCCGCGTAGCCCCAAACCGGGTGCTGCTCCACGACGGGTTTCTCGGTGAATTGGCCGTGGCCGTTGTTCAGCAACAGGTAAATGCCTTCCTTCGCCTGAGCCATCAGGACGAGGATGTCCAGGTGGCCATCCTTGTTGAAATCGAACAGCTCAGTGCGCACGGCGCCCGGGCGATCATAGATCACGTGAGGAATGTACCCGCCGTCGCTTCGCTGCTCGTACCACGCCAACTCGCCCATGATGTTTCCAAAACCAGAAACCACGAGGTCTTCGCGGCCATCGCCGTTCAGATCACCAAATGCGGAGTGAGTGGGCCGCCCGAGGTTGGCCAGCGCGTCGGCGCGCCAGGCAAATGTGTCGCCTTTGTTGTCGAGCTGAATCACTTTGCCCAATCGCTGATCGTGCGGCGGCACACGCCCAATCAACGTGCAAAACCAGCCGCTGGAACGCCGCGCCAGTCCAACTGGAGGGCTTTCCACCGCGAGCGACGAAAGCAGTTTCCCACTGGCGTCGAGCACATCGAGCGTTTTGGTCTGGGCGTTGCCGACGTAAATCCGGCAGGTTGCCGGATCGATTTGCGTGAGCGTGACGAAACGTTGGCCGGGCCGGTATCCGGGATTCACGACGGAGAATCTCTTCAGGTCCATTTGAATGGGCGCGCGCGGTCCTAGCGGCAAGGCTTTCTCCGGCGCGGCGGCGAAGTAGTACTTCCAGACGAGTTGCCATTCGTCCAAGACGACGCGGTGATCCGGATCGGTTGGGTCGAGGCGGTCAATGCCCAGCCGGCCTCGCAGGAACGGCATGGTGCCTTTCTGCCAGGTGGATCGATCCAGGAGATTTGGGTCGGGAAAAAGGTGGCAGGTAGCGCAGTACCGTTGCGCCAGTTCCTTGCCTCGCTGAAATTCACGCGTGGTGGCCGGCTCTGTTTGACCCCAAGTCGAAGGCAGGACCGTCAACAAGCTCAGCCAAACGCGTCCCAAGAGCGAAACTCGGTGAGACAGGCTGCAAGCCTGTCCTACGTTGAGGACGGATCGGCGCATCGGGACGCGAACTTAGGACAACGTTCCGAAGTGAGCAACGACTTACGGCAACGAAACGGACTTTAGGAGGGTACTCCAGAACCGGGATTGGAGTGCCGGCCTCCGGCCCGGCACGACTCGAAGCGGAACCTTGCCGGATCGGAGACCGGCACTCCGGTTCAAGGGCAGAATTGCTGGCAGCCGCGAAGGCGATTTGCCTTCGCCGCTTGTCGCGCGCATCCTTTGCGTCGTCCTATGAAACGATAAGATCGTGAAGGAATGGCGTGGCCGAGTGCCGCGCGCGGCCGTCGCAGAGGCCGTCCGATTAGCAGGCCGGCATTCCAGGACGTCCGCGTAATCGGAGTGGAGCTCGCCGAGTTGGGGATCAAAGACGACAATCTGCTCCCTCAACTTCACCGACTTTCGAGGCTCACACTGTTCACGGGCCATGCAGATGACATTCTGGCATGGCGATTGAGCGCTCTGTCAGGGCTGAAACCTAGCGAAAGAGATTTGAAATTTGACCACGGATCACACGGATTCACACAGATAGGAACGCATTCACCAGGTCGCCTTCCGGCGGATTCGGCGGGTTCTGATTGAAGAACGATGCCGAGGGCGCGGGCGAGTCGCAGAACCTCACCCAGCCGGAATCGACCGATTTGTTGCCGGAGAACGAAGCGACGCCGCTTGAGCTCACCCGGAATGAGATCGGCACTTGCAGCCCTCCGAAATTCAGATTCGGCGTCACGCTGCCACCAGGCAGAACTCCGTCGTTTGTCAGTTTCAAGCTCACGCTGCCGACAAGACAACAAGGATCAGGGGGGCAAAAAAAGTTCCAGTTGACACTTACTGTATGGGTGTTATCATACACTCAACGGACTGAGAAAAGGCAACCATGCTCCATTTCCAGATCGATCCGCACTCCGGTTTGCCGGTTTACCGGCAGGTGATGGATCAGATCAAATATTACGTGGCGTCTGGCACGTTGCGCCCGGGCGATCAGTTGCCTTCGATCCGGGAACTTGCGCAGAAGCTGGCGGTGAATCCAACGACGGTGGTCAAGGCTTACTCGGAACTCGAACATGAGCAAGTCATCGAAATGCGTCACGGCAAAGGAGCCTTCGTGGCCGAAGGCTCGACCCGCCTTTCCGACCGCGAACGCGAAAAAGCGTTGCGCCGCCTGGCCCGGCAGCTTGCCGTCGAGGCCGCCCAGATGGGCGCTACACCGGAAGTGGTATTGCGCGTGCTCAATGAAGAGTTTAACGACATCGCAGGCCGGGACCTGGGAACCTTCGCCCAAAAACGCGGCGATAACAGAAGCTGAAACGCGATGAAGGACTACGCCATTCAAGCGATCGATTTGACCAAGGCATTCCCTGGCGGTGCGGTTGCGGTCAGCGGTCTGGATCTCCAGGTCGAGCGCGGCGCTGTGTTCGGACTCATGGGGCGGAATGGGGCCGGAAAGACGACCGCCTTGCGCCTCTTGATGGGTCTCTTGAGGCCGGACCACGGGACGGCTCTGCTTCTTGGATCGAATCTCTGGAACGCGCCTCGCGGGTCGAGATCACGGATCGCTTACGTCTCCCAAACCGAACAGCTTCCCAGTTGGATGACCCTTGGTGAACTTTGCCGGTACGTGTCGCATTTCTACGAGCGCTGGAATCAGGACGTGATCACCGACCTGGCGCGCCGCTGGTTATTGCCCTGGAATCGCGCGGTTGGCCGGCTTTCGAACGGCGAACAAAGAAAAGCCGCCATTGCTCTGGCTTTGGCCCCGCAACCGGAAGTGTTGCTCCTGGATGAGCCGGCGGCCGGACTCGATCCGATCGCGCGGCGGGAATTGGTCGAAGAGTTGGTGAGCGTGATCAGCCGGGGCGAAGGTTGCACCGTGCTTTTCAGCACGCACGTCACGGCGGATGTGGAACGGATCGCGGAGTGCATCGGGTTTATGGATCGAGGGCGACTGTTGCTGAGCGCCCGGCTGGATGAACTGCAGGCCAGCACCCGGCGCGTTCAAATCATTTTCCCGGGTGATTCTCCACCGCAGAATTTGTCCATCCCCGGCGCGACAAGAACCGAAACGGCAGGACCAGTCGTGACCGCGATTACTCGGCATGCGGACCATCAATACTTTGAATCTCTGAAAACCAGGCCCGGTGTGCGGGTGCAGATTTTTCCCATGAGCCTCGAAGAAATCTTCATCGAGGTCGTCGGGCAAAACACGCGGGAGGACTTTGAAGCGGCCCGAGTCGAGTGAAGGTGACACCGAAGATGAAGCGACCGGATTCCTGATGAAAACGCCAGCAGAGATCTTTCGGTTCAACCGTGAATGGACGCCAATGCACGCGAATCAAACGCAGGGACTGCCGCTTCGGTTTCGCGTCCATTCCTTTGGCGGTATCCCACTGTGAGTAGTTGATGAAGTCTTAATTCAAACCGAATCGCATATGAGACGTACCAAATTCCAAAACTCAATCCTGGCATTGCTCCTCGGACTGGCACTTCAGTCCGCTCAGCACGTCCAGGGCCAAACGCCTGGCAGCAACCCCGGAGGAATTCTCCCGGGCAGTCTGGTGGCCATCCAATCCATCCGGCTCGACGGCACGAATATCGTGGTGACGGTCGATGTGTCGGCTGACGTCAAAACCGTCGTGTTGGAATCCCGGCTTCGCGTCGGCAGCGGCGCGTGGGATCCACGCGCGATCCAGCGCATGTCCGAGTTCACAACGCCCGTGAAGGCGGTCACCTTCCGCATCCCGCGCACCGAGACGATGGAGTTGATTCGCGCCCGCGGCGACACTACCGAGACCATCCCAGCCACATTTTTCAAGGGCACGAATTCCATCCAGTTCGCGGTTAGCGGCGTCGGGAACAACAATCTCGCCGCCGCGCCGCCGATGGCGACGGCTTTCGATGATCGCGCCAAAGTGGCTGCCCCCGCTGAGAACGCGTCAGGGTCGGCCGCGCGCAGCGTCGTCGAATCGGACATCTGGAAGCTCAACGGTGACACGCTTTACTTTTTCAATCAGTACCGCGGGCTTCAGGTCATCGACATTGCGCAGCCGGACAAGCCGGTGGTTCGCGGGACGTTCAACCTCCCGGCGGCCGGCGAGCAGATGTACCTGCTGGGATCGAGCCAGGTGGTTTTGCTCGCGCGAGACAATTGCAATTGGGGCCCAACCGCCGAGAGCGAACTCATGCTCCTGGAAGTGAAGGATGGACAGCCCGCGCCCGTCGCCGAACTCGCCATTTCCGGACAAATCCGCGAAAGCCGCCTCGTCGGCACCGCGCTCTACGTCGTGTCCGAACGCTACCAGCCCATGCTGCTGCCCGCTAAACCTGGCGGCCGACCTCAAGAAGCGTGGGAATGGGGCAGCCAGGTGACTTCCTTCGATCTCAGCGACTTCGCCAAACCGGCCGTCAAATCCAAGGAATGGGTTTCAAGCGGGATGTATCAAAACATCAATGCCATCATGGCCACCGACCAATACCTTTTTGTGGCCGCCCCGGCGCCCAATCAGAATTCCTGGAACGGAAACTCTCTCATCCACGTCTTCGACATCTCCGCGCCGGACGGCACGATGCGGAAGCTTTCGAGCATTCCGGCCACGGGCAAGGTCAAGGACAAGTTCAAGATGAACCTCGACGGCACCACGTTCTCGGCGGTCACGGAGACCTGGAATTTAACGCGGAACAATCCCTCCACCCAGGTCGAAACGTATTCGCTGGCCGATCCCAAATCCCCCAAGCACCTGGCCGTCCTCAAGATCATCGAGCGCGAGCAACTGCACGCCACGCGCTTCGACGGCGATTTGCTCTACGCGGTCACGTTTTTCCGGATCGACCCGCTCTGGATCATCGATCTTTCCGATCCGGCCAATCCCAAGAAGGTTTCCGAGCTGGAGATTCCGGGCTACTCGACCTACATCCAGCCGCTGAATGGCCGGCTCGTGACCATCGGGCTGGACAATACGGCGGGCTGGCGGACGGCCGTCCAGCTTTTCGACGTTGAAAATCCCGCCAAACCTTCGCTTCTGAGCAAAGTCATCCTCGGCGAGCAATATTCATCCAGCGAGGCGAACTACGATGAGAAAGCTTTCGGCGTCCTGCCGGAGGAGAAGCTGCTGCTGGTGCCCTACTCCACTTACGGAGCGGACGGCTATTTCCAAGGCGTTCACCTGATCGACCTGGAACGCGACACGCTTCGCAAGCGCGGCGCGATCGAGCACGAACTTCAACCCCGCCGCGCGACCATTCACCGGGACCGCATCCTCTCCGTCTCCGGGCAAGAGCTGTTGAGCGTTGATGCCACGGATCGCGATCGTCCGCGCGTGGTTTCCTCGACGGAACTCTCCTGGGCCGCGGACCGAGTTTATCTCGAAGGGCAACACCTGATCGAAATCAGTTCGCAATGGAATACCCCAGTGTCGCTGCGCGTGGTTCAGGCCGATGATCCATCCAAGGTCCTGAAACATGTGAGCCTGTCGGACGTGCCGTTCTTGGGAGCAGCAGCCCGCGACCAGCGCCTCTACGTCGCGCAAGGCAAGTCCACGGAATACGTGTGGGAAAAAGATCCGGCGGCCAGCTCCTGGCGTCTCGTGAGGACGAATGAAGCCGCTCTGACCCTCTCGATTTACGATCTCTCGAAACTGCCGGAGGTAACGCTGCTGAGCCAAACCAAAACCCAATTCGAAAACCGCTATTGGTCTTCGCTCACCGCGCTCTGGCCGAAACCGGGCGTGCTCGTTTGGAATACGAGCAGCTACGGCGGACCGTGGCGGATTCTGGCTGAGGACTCCGCGGTCGGCTCGCCCAGGATCGCCGCCCCGATCGATTCACGCATTGGCTTTGCGCCGTGGCGGGGCAGTTCCGAAGCGATCTTCGTGGCTTACGACGTGGCGAACGCCGGTCAGCCGGCCTTCCTCTCGGAAGTCAAAGTCAACGGAACCAACTATTGGTGGAGCTTCAGCAAAGCGTTCGCGGTCGATGGCCTGGTTTACCTCAGTCACCAGGCCTCGGAGTACTTGCCTTACCTCAAGCCGCCGCATTGGATTGATAGCACAAAACCAACGATCGAACCGGCCCCCGGGGTCTGGGCGCAGCGCTATTTCCTCGACGTGATCAACTACGCCGATCCGAAAGAGCCGAGCGTGCGGAAACCTGTCGCCCTTCCGGGCGCGCTCATCGGCGTCGCGCACAAAGGCCAGTTGCTCTACACGCAGGGCTATCGTTACACGGACGTTGAGAAATGGACGGACATGAGGGAGTACCTCGATGCGGTGGCTTACGACGGCGTCGCGACGCACGGCGTCGATTCGATTCAGTTGCCTCAGACCTGGCCGCACCCCGTGCTCGCAAACGATGCGAATCTGTTCATCGGGCAAGTGCTCGATGTCCGGGCCGCCAGCGCTCCGACAACGGAACCGAAAGTCGTGGACGCGACGAAGCCGGCGCCCGCTCCGGGAAGCACCGGAAGCACTGCCGGCTCATTGGAAGTCTGGACCCTGGCCGACACGGGCAAATTCACCCGGCTGAGTTCCACGGCCTTGACCTCGCCGGCGAACGATTTGCGGAAGTTCGGAGATCTGCTGGCCGCGCAAGTGAACAACAAGATCCAGTTGTACGACGCCTCCAATCCGTCGGAGTTGAAGCTGCGCGCAACCGGCGCGCCGCTCGGATGCATCGGCTACAATTTGGAGTTCGCGACCGGCACGCGGGATCGCGGGCTGTGGATTCCGCTGGGCCCATACGGCGTCACGCGCATTGCGATCAATCAATGACGACGGTCCGGTAGGGCAGACCTTCGGGTCTGCCTTACCCCAGGCTGGACCTGATCCATGTTTGATTCCCATCCAGAACGAGGAGAGAATCCCGCGAAGGGCTTCGCGCATTGGACTTTGAGCGTGATTCTTCATCGTAATCCTACTCTTACTCTTACTCTTACTCGAAGAGCGCTTGTCTCTGAACGATTAGGATTAGGATTAGGATTAGGAGCAGGAGAACTCCACAGAGTTAATTCAATGGCATTGTACCCTGTCCCTCTCCCCATCGGAGGGGGAGAGGGTGTCCGTAGGACGGATGAGCGGGACGTTCAGGAAAGAGCTCCGCGCCTGACCATCCCGCTGGGTCGGTTCGAGGCGAGCGGTTGGACGCCCGACTTGAGGTGCGCAGAAAAGGAAATCCTCAGCGCCGCCCAAGGCCGGCCTTCGGCGAATGTCCCGTTGGAACCTTCCAGGCAAACTCGACCTCGAGTCGGCTCCGGGCGCGGCCGGAAGATTCAGGCCTTCACGCTGGTCGAATTGCTGACGGTGATCGCGATCATCGCCGTGCTCGCCACGTTGCTCTCAACCGCGCTGAGTTCGGCGAAGCGAAAAGCCCGGCAGGTGGCCTGCACTTCGAACCTTCGGCAAGTCAGCCTCGCCTTCAACATGTATTTGGACGACGAACAGAAGCGTCCGAACTACTTGGCCGCTTTGGTGACGGCCAAATACCTTCCCGCTCCCGCCGTGCTGCTTTGTCCCGAAGACAAAACTCGGAACTGGGGCGGCCTGGTGGAAGGATCGCGCTTTGGCGAACCCACTTCCTTGCTCAAAGCCGCTCCCGCAACCGAAGCGCTGAAAGTCGCGGGCCACACGGACCCAATACGGGAGATTCCTTACTCCTATTTGCACCCGTTGTCCTGGGATGACGAAGCGTGGAATCGCCTCGCCAAAGCGGATCCCAGCGCGGGCATCGCTGCCTGTCAGCTTCACGGGCTGGGAAAACCAAACTTGAATTCCCCCAGCATTCGCGACTTCCAGGGCTTGCTCCTGCGCGCGCAACGCGATGGGGCGGTCGTCAAACGCCAGGTCTTTTGGGAACCGGTAGCGAACATCGAGTCCAGAAGCGTGGTGGACGCCGAGGTCGCCGCGGCGCCGCCGTCGGCTTTTGCGGCCGGCCCGGCTTTGACGGCGCCGCAGGCGGCACCGGCCATGTCCCCCGCGCCGAGCAGTTATCCGTGGCGCTTGTTCACGGACGAATCCGTGCCGTGAATCCGGTGTATCAATCTTGCGGGAAAACACGAGTGGACACCCGTGTGGGGCGTCCAAAAAGACGAAATCAGGGACGCGCGACTGGGCGCGTCCCTGATTCATCGCGGCGTATGAAAAGATCGGCTGATCCCATCGAGGGTCGGGCGGCGGTGGGGATGTGTGAGCGAGGTGTCCGCTGTAGCGCAGAGTTGCACTCTGCCGTATCGCCGATTTGTAATCGGCGGCGTTCAGGCAAGTTCCAGAGCGCTCGATCTTGGGGCCGCTTGCGGAATGCGCGATACGGCAGATTGAAAATCTGCGCTACGGCTAACACAGACGGCGCTGCTGCGCCGCCGCATCGTCAAAAACGCGGCTGCGCGGGAACGCAGCCCTACCGTCGGGTTCAAGGTAGGGCCAGCCGTCCCGGCGAGCCGCTCCACGGGCTTGGAACACGTCCGGATCGGCTCGCTGGGGACAGGCTCGCCCTACCTGGATGCTTGATGTATGCTGGACCACATCAGTAAAGAACTGTTCTCCTCAAAACTTGCCAGCGCGAGCGTGGAAGCGGCGCGCGCGGTGAGCGAACGTCTCCGCGCGAGAAGTTCTCCGTTGCGGGGATTGCTCTGGGCGGAGTGGTTCGCGCATAGCAAGCTATTGCTCTTCTTTCTGGCGTTGTGGTTGATCGGGGTCTGGGGCTCTCCGCTTTTCATCAGTCCCGGCTGGATTCTTCTGCTGGGCGGGGTGTACGCGTTGCTGGCGGGCCCGGCTTACGGAGGCGGAGACGTCCTGGAAGGCTGCGAGGAATTCTCCTTTGCCTTGCCCGCCGGCCGCTCCGCCCGCTACTGGGCGCGCGCGACCGTGGGCGGCGGAACGCTTCTCCTGCTGACGGCGATGAACCTCTTCGCGCTGGGATTTGACCTGCCGCAGATTCTAGCACGCTTCTACGTGGGCACGGGCATCATCAAACCTTTGCCGATTCTGAAGCCCGGGTTGCTTTACGGCCTGGTGGGCGCCCTGCCATTCGCGGTGTTTGCGTTCTCGTTCGCACTGGCGGCCAACACCCATTCGCGGACCCTGGTGATGACCGCGTGGTTTTGGGCGGCGCTGACCGCCTTGTTTCTCGTGCAATTGGGCTTTTGGTACGAGCAACACCTCTGGGAATCGCTGACCGGCTTTTTTTCTTTCCCGCTCCTGCTCGTGGCGGGCGCGGGCGCCTTGTGGCTGGGCCAGCGTGTGTACTCTCGAAAAGAAATCGGAAGCCCGGCTGCCCCCTTCTACATCCCCGCTCGATTCTGGCTCTGGCTGATCGGATTCATCCTCGGCGTTTGCGTGGCCCTGGCGCTCCTTTCTTCTCTCGCCAAACATTACCCGGAATTCTTCGCTGTGCCGGCGCGTTAAATTCGAGCGACACGAATTTCACGAATTTGCGCTCCTGACGACAGCCATCAGCAGCGATTCGATCTGCCGCAAGAAGGTGCAAGGCTCATTTAACCGATTTAACGATTCAACCCATTTAACATTTTAGCGCCGTTACGCCGGCTTTTGAGTTTGACCGTCGCAGGCAGGGCTGTTGTTCTTGCGCCCGAACCCGGACCCCATGTTTGCCGCCACCGAAGAGAAAGCCTCGCGTTGGTACACCGACGTGACGCGCTACCAGTGGCTCGTCCTCGCCATTGCCTCAGCCGGCTGGGCTTTCGACACCTTTGAAGGCCAGCTCTTCAACATCACCCGCAACCAACTCCTGGCCGACATCCTGAACGTCGGCCCGGGCGATCCGGCCATCAAACGGTACGGCGATGCTTTCCTCGGCATCTTCCTGGTGGGCGGGACGACGGGCGGATTGCTTTTCGGTTCGCTCGCCGATCGCTTCGGCCGGCGGCCCACCATGATCGTGACGATCCTCATGTATTCGATTTTCTCCGGACTGACGTTCTTCGCGCAATCGTTGTGGCAAGTGGCGGTGCTGCGGTTTCTCGTCGCGATGGGCGTGGGCGGCGAATGGGCGGTCGCCGCCAGTCTGGTGGCTGAAGTTTTTCCCAAATCTGCGCGGGCCCATGCCTCGGGGATTTTCCATGCCACCAGCATCTTCGGCACGTGGATGGCAGCCCTGGCCGGTCTGGCCGTGGGCGCGCAATGGCGCTACGCATTCCTGATTGGGGTGCTTCCAGCGCTGCTCGTCCTTTGGGTCCGCGCCAGCGTCAACGAATCGGAAAGTTGGAGCGACCGGGCGGCAGGCGGGCAATCCGTCAAGCTCGGCAGCTTTCGGGAACTGCTCCTCCATCCGCAATGGGGGCCGCGGGCGTTTCTGGGCATGCTCCTGGCCGCGGTGGGATTGGCGACATTCTGGGGAGTGACCGTCGCCGGACAAGACCTCGCGAAACAAATCATGCTCAACGGCGGGGTGGCGGAAAAGATCGCCGCAGAAAGGGCGAAGTTCGCCTACGGAATCGTTGAGACTGCGGGCGGCGGTTTGGGCTTGCTGGCGTTCGGGCCGATTTGCGTCCGCCTGGGCCGCAAGCGAACCTTCGCGTTGTTGCACCTGGCCGCGCTGGCGATGGTGCCCATCACGTGCTATCTCCCGCGGAATTATTTTCAACTGCTGATCTTGCTCCCGGTGTTTGGATTCTTCACGCTGAGCATGCACGCCGGATACGCGATATATTTTCCGGAGCTCTTCCCGACGCACTTGCGCGCCACAGGCACGGGCTTTTGTTTCAACGGCGGGCGCATTCTCGCGGCGCCGATGCTCTGGTTTTCCGGCTGGCTAAAGTCGCTTCCTGGAATGGACCTGCGCCTGGCGGTCACCCTGCTGGGCCTTCTGTTCAGTCTCGGGCTGATTATCATTCTGTTTCTTCCCGAAACCAGGAACCAACCCTTGCCGGATTGATCTCGCTTTTTGGACTGCGGCGGGAAGCGAAGCGCCACGCCGCTTTGGCCGCGCTGGCCAAGCTTCTCGGTGTCGCCGCTGCGCTCTGCCACCGCAGTCCCAAAACATCGGCGAACCACCGACGCTGATAAACTTTGGATGCCTCGTTCGCAGTCTAACACTCTCCAGCCTTGACGAGAGTCCGCGACCTGTGATCTTGCGCCACACTATGCCAGACGGCCTCCAACGACTGTGTTACCGCGTTCCCCCTCACCCTGGCCCTCTCTCTCAGGGGGAGAATTCTCCGATCGAAGCTCGCATATTGACCCCCCGAACAGATTCTTTGACCACGGATTCCGCGGATTTCGCAGATAGAGAAGGGTCTTATCCGCGTGATCCGTGTTATCCGCGGTTGAGTCAGGTTTATGGGGAGGGAACAGACCATCCTGATCGAGGATCGACCTGCGCCGCTCGACCCCACGAAATCCTTAGATCGAGGCTCCCTCTCCCTAAGAGCCTGTCTGAAAAATGGGTGGAACGGGCTACCAGCCAGGCTACCAGCCTGTGTTTGGCGGCAACCTGCCGCCAAAAGGCCCGGCGGGCTGGTAGCCCGCCGCAACAGGCCGGTGGCCTGTTCCACCCAGAAGACAATTTTCAGGCAGGCTCTAAGGGCCATAAGGGAGAGGGCCGGAGTGAGTGGAAAAGTGGTTCCCCGACAACCAGGTTGTTAGTCATTGGAATCTGGGCAGAACCCGCTTTGCTTGGAGTGTGGCTCTATCTCATCGGGCTGACGGCGGTGGCCGCGAGTCAAGCAAGCCGTCCGCTGAGTCCCTCCGACGAACTCGCCACCCTTTGCCTCGCGGATGCGAATCTGACCGTTGAGCTCGTCGCCGCTGAACCCAACGTGATCAGCCCCGTGGCAATTGCCTGGGACGCAGACGGACGCCTGTTCGTCGCGGAGATGATCGACTATCCTCTGGGCCCGGGCACGGGCCAGATTCGCCGGCTCGAAGATTTGGACGGCGATGGCCAGTACGAAAAGGCCACCGTCTTTGCCGACAGACTTTCCTTTCCGAACGGCGTCCTGCCCTGGAAGGACGGCCTCCTGGTCACGTCTGCGCCGAACATCTGGTTCCTGAAAGACACCAATGGAGATGGAAAAGCCGACGAACGCCGCGTGATCCTCACCGGGTTTCGCGAAGGCAACCAGCAGTTGCGCGTGAACGGGCTCACCTGGGGGATCGACAACTGGATTTACGCCGCGAATGGCCGGAGCGATGGCGATATCCGCCGACCGGACGAGCCAGCCGCGAAAGGCGTGTCGCTGCGCAACCATGATTTGCGCTTCCGTCCCGACACCGGCGAATTCGAGGTCATCGCGGGGCGAAGCCAATTTGGCCGGGCGCGGGACGATTGGGGAAACCACTTTCTGTCGTGGAACACGATTCCGGTCCGGCACGTCGTCATCGAAGAGCGCTACTTGAATCGCAATCCGCAACTGCGGCCGGACGAAGGCGTGCTCGATATCCTCGCGCCGGCCGACACCGGCCGTGTGTTTCCGCTCACGCCGCCGCCGCTGGTCTTCAACAAAGAGTCATCCAGTCATTTCAACGCGCTGGCCGGGTTGACGATTTATCGCGGCGACGCACTCGGGGAAAAATACTGTGGCAATGCGTTCATGGGGGAGTCGCTGCGGAATCTCGTCCACCGCCGCGTGCTGGAACCGAACGGGGTGACTTTCGTGGCGCGCCGGGGTGAGGAAGGGAAGGAGTTTCTGGCTTCGAGCGATCCCTGGTTCCACGCGGTGAACTTCGCCACGGGACCGGACGGCGCGCTTTACGTCGTCGATTTTTACCGCCAGTTTGTGGAGCATCCGGAGTACGTCCATAACCCAAGCGTCGAAAAACGGATTCCCTGGCGGACGGGAGCGGAGCACGGGCGCATCTGGCGGATCAAGCGAAAAGCAACGCAAACTTCCGGAGGAAAAGCGGCGGCCACAAAGTCAGACAGGCTGGAAGCCTGTCCTACTTTGAGTGGCGCTTCGACGGCCGAACTCGTCCAGTGGCTGGGCCATCCAAACGGCTGGTGGCGCGATACGGCGCAGCGGCTTCTGGTCGAACGCCAGGATCGCGCCGCCATCTCACTCCTCAAATCCGCAATCCGCAATCCGCAATCCGCAATCCGCAATCCGCAATCCGCAATCCCACTGGCTCGTCTGCACGCGACGTGGACGCTCGACGGCCTTGGCGCGCTTGATGAAAGGACGGTTTTGTCGGCGCTCCGCGACAAGGACCCGCGCATTCGGGAGCACGCCGTGCGTCTCAGTGAACGGTTCCTCGGAAACTCGCCCAACGCGGCGCAGCTCAAGAGAGGCGTGACCCGGCTGGCCGGTGATGCCGATGCGCGAGTCCGCCTTGAACTCGCTTTGGCGGCCGGAGGACTTGCCGCAGCAGAGAGAGAGAATTTGCTCGCGCAGTTGGCTCGGCGAGGAGTCGCAGATCGCTGGCAGACCCTGGCGATTCTGAGCAGCTTGAATTCCCGGCCGTGGGGCTTTTTCGCCCGATTGGTCGGAGCGAATTGGACGATCGGTAAAAGACCCTGGCAAACGCTGCCGAACGATGACACGGTTTATTTTGTCGAGAAGTGCGCGCGCCTCATTGGATCGATCCCGGATGGCCAGGATCTGGAAAGGTCCTTATCCTGGGCGATGGCGGCCGGTTCCGAGGCGACGCTACCTGCTCGCCTCGTGTTTCTCGCGGGAATGGCAGACGGACTGGAACAACGCGGACATTCTTTGCGCGATTGGATCGAGCGCCGGCGCCAAACGGCCCGAACTCCAGCGGACTCTCCGCAGGCTTTCCTCGAACGTGCGCTGAGGTTGGTCAGATCAGAATCAGAACGGCGACGCCTGCGACTGGCCGGCATTCGAGTCCTGGTTGAATCTCGCGCGCCGGAGGCTGGAGCCGTCGCGCTCGATTGGCTGCGGCCCGGACAGGCTTCGGAACTCCAATCTGCCGCGATTCATGCTTTGGTGAAAGTGGCCGACACCGACTTGGCGGTTCGGATTTTCGCGAACTGGGCGGAGTATGCGCAAGGCACGCGGCGGCAATTGGCGAACGTGGCATCGCGTTCCCCTGCGCTCACGGTCGCTCTCCTCGATGCGCTCGAACAAAACCGGATTCCGTCGATTGAAATGGACGCTTCGGCGCGCCAGTCGCTGCAAAAGGTTCCCGACGCCGAAGCACGAATGCGCGCCACGAAACTTTTTCGAAGCACCGTCGCCGCCGATCGCGAAGAGGTTTTGCGCAAGTTCAAACCGGCGCTGACCCTCGACCGGGAGGCGGGCCGCGGCGCGGAGGTGTTCGCCAAAACCTGCTTTGTTTGCCACACGATTCAAGGCCGCGGAAAACAGATCGGCCCGGACTTGTCCGGAATCGCGAGCCGCCCGCCCGAGACCGTGCTCATTGATATCCTGGATCCGAGCCGGCAAGTGACGCCGGATTTTCTGAGTTACACGGTCACGACCTCGCGCGGAGAGTCTGTGACCGGGCTGCTTGTGGCTGAAACTTCTGCCAGCGTCACTTTGCGGCGGCAAAGCTTGCCGGATGAAACGATTCCGCGAAGTCAGATCCAGGAGCTGCGCGCCGACGGGAAATCGCTCATGCCGGACGGATTGGAGCAAGGACTCTCGATGCAGGACATCGCGGACTTGCTCGCGTTTCTGGCGCAGCCGGATGGATCGTTGCTGCCGAAGGAGTGACTTTTCAGATCTCAAATCTCAGCTTCCTACGGGGCCGCTTCCAACCTGGACAAACGGCGCCGCGACCGTGGGCAACTTTTCGGTGCCGACCGGCGCAAAATTCGCGTGCATGATACCACCCTGGATGGCGCGACGATCCAGACCAAATTCGATCAAGAGAAAGCCACGTTTCGGCTTGGTGATACAGACAACGACGGAATCCCGGACTGGTTCGAGCGCCGCTATAGCGCCGTCCTGAATCCCGCCAATGCGTCCGATGCTATGAAGGACGTTGGGACGCGTCCGACATCGGTTGGGGCGGCGTGACGAATGTGATCGTTGGCCGATGGACGTATGTGGCCTACACCTACAACGGCGCCGCCATGACCACCGCCGTCTATAAGGAAGGCGTGCAGGCCAATACCGGCCAATACCGAGGTCTTGACGGCAGGGCTTGACACGTGGGACATCGCCGGCTGGCTCCGCCCCTGGGCGATTTTGAGCAAAGCGAAGAACACGAGCGTGAGCGGGTTGGAGGAAGCCGGCATCCATCCTGAAGTCCAGCCGGGGCCAGGTCAGGCTGCTCAAGCCCGACGAACTGCCCGACGGCTGGGATCCCGCGACGGACGCACGGCTCACGCACTGGGAGACCGTGCATCATCTCATCCGCGTCCTCGCGACGGGCGGTGAGAGCGCCGCATCGGAGCTGGTGTCGAAGCTGGGCTCCAAAGCCGAGACGGCCCGCGAGCTGGCCTACCGCCTTTACACCCTCTGCGAGCGCAACAAACGCGCGACCGAGGCGCTGTCCTACAACGGCCTCGTGCAGAGCTGGCCTGACCTAATCCGCCTGGTGACGGAGCAGAAGGCGGTCGGGCCGGTGCAAGCTGAGATGATTTAAGGCCAAAAAGAAGGGATGGCCAGAAAACGCGGGATTTGCCACATTATTTGCCATGAGCGTTGCAGCGGAACCAATCTGGGCCGTGAAACCTGAGAAG
>Ga0194119_10006620_pt1 | contig 16706 bp, 10 predicted proteins | sample TA2MahC100mmetaG_FD_148620 | JGI IMG/M metagenome (GOLD analysis project Ga0194119, IMG submission 148620) | Freshwater microbial communities from Lake Tanganyika, Tanzania - TA2015018 Mahale Deep Cast 100m | ecosystem: Environmental > Aquatic > Freshwater > Lake | place: Tanzania: Lake...
CGCGGGATGCTGACCAACCATGATACTGGAGCGAGTCGGCGAGCAAAGCGGACTGGCGGCGTAGGCATTGTTCAGCCGCACGCCCCGCGAAGCGAGGCGGTCGATGTTCGGCGTCTCGTAGTAGCTGCTGCCGAAGCATCCCAAGTCGCGGGCGCCAAGATCGTCGGCGAGGATGAGCAGCACATTGGGACGGTCCGCCGCGAAGGCCGCCAGCGGGGCGAGCAGCGCGATGGTGAAGAGCGTGAGGATGGTGAAGTTGCGTTTCATGGAGCCTTCTCATTTGAGTCGAAGTGGAATGTGCCGTCCTGGTTGCCGTCGATAGGACGGAAGCCGTGTTCGATATTCTTCCAGCAAGAGCCTGCCGTCCTTGTTCTTGTCGGCGGCGCACCGCTGAGCGATCTTCGCACGCTCGGCCATCATCGTCGGGAGCCGACCCTACTCGGATTAACACTTTCTTGCAAAGGGAGTACATGTGCCATCTAATTGCGATTTGTCACGTTGAAGTAAGTTCATAATCAGCAGGCGAGTTCCGCGATGTTGTTCAAACTGACTGGGGGAACCGTTTACGATCCGCAAAACGGCGTCGACGGCGAGATTCGCGACATCTGGATGGAAAATGGTTCTGTGATCGCGGATCCGGGCATGGGGGTCCGCCCCGATCGCAATCTGGATGTGCGCGGCTATGTCATCATGCCTGGCGGCATCGATATGCACTGCCATATCGCCGGTCCGAAGGTCAACTTGGGCCGAAAAATGACGCCGGAGATGAAGCGGAACGGCCCGGTCATCAAACGGACTGCGATCACTCGCTCGGGGACGGTTGGTCCGGTGCCCAGCACATTCGCAACAGGCTATCTCTACAGCCAGATGGGCTACACAACCGCTTTCGACGCGGCCATTCCGGGTTTGCTCGCGCGGCACGCCCACGAAGAGTTTGCCGATACGCCGCAACTTGACAAGGGGTTCTTTGTCCTGTTCGGAAACAACCACTACGTCATGGATCGTCTTCGGGAAGGGGAAACGGAACAACTCGATGCTTATTGCAGTTGGATGCTGCAGTCCGCGAAGGGGTACACCGTCAAGATCGTCAACCCTGGCGGTGTCGAAAGCTGGAAACAGATTAGCCGTATGACGATGCAACAGCTTGACGAGCCTGTCCCGCACTTTGGTGTCACGCCACGCGCCATCGTTCGGGAGTTGGCGGCCGCAAGCGATCGGCTGAATCTCCCGCACTCAGTTCATATTCACTGCAACAACTTGGGAATTCCGGGAAACTGGGAGACCACCAAGCACACCATGCAAAGCCTTGATGGCCATCGAGGACACTTCGCGCATGTGCAGTTCCATTCGTATGCCGGCGATCCCAACGATCCCTTGAGTTTCCGCTCAGCCACGGCGGAGCTGGTTGACTTGGTGCGTGCACATCCAGAGATCACCGTCGATGTCGGACACGTCAATCCGGGCCGAACGTTGTCGATGACTGGAGATGCTCCCTTCAGTTATCACCTTAAACGGCTCACTGGCAACAAGTGGTTGACCGCGGATTGCGAACAGGAGAGCAGTTGCGGGGTTATTCCGATTGAGTACCGTCCGCAGAAGAGCCTGATTCATGCCGTTCAATGGGCAATCGCTTTAGAGTGGTACTTGCTCATGGATCCGTGGCGCTGTGCCATGACGAGCGATCACCCCAACGGCGGCGCATTCTATCGCTATCCCGAGATCATCGCTTTGTTGATGGATCGCGAATTGCGTCGTGACACGATCGCGCGGCTGCCACACGGTTTAGCCGAACGAACCTTTTTGAAAGACATCGACCGCGAGTACTCGCTCTTTGAGGTCGCCATCATCACGCGGGCCGCGCCGGCACGAATTCTGGGCTTGAAACACAAGGGGCATCTGGGAGTGGGGGCTGATGCTGACATAACGATCTATGCACCGGACTCCGACATTCGGCGGATGTTTGAACGTCCGCGCTGGGTCATCAAAGGAGGAGTAGTCGCGGCCGAGGACGGAGACATTCGCGAGGAAGTCTTCGGCCAGACGTTGTTTGTTGAGCCCGGCTACGAAGAAGCGGCACTTCCGGGAATTCAAGAATGGTTCGAAGAGCACTATACAATCCGCTTTCGGAACTACGGCGTTGACTCACACGAAGTTGCCCAGCCCCGCGTCGTCTCTTGCGAGTCGCCGCCGGACGCCGCGCGGATCCGGAGCCGCAGCGACGGGAGTGTCGGCTGTGTCTGAGATCAGCTCTGCGATGCGAAACAGCCAGGCGAAAGCGCCGAGCAGTCGAGGCTTTCAGCGCCGCTTTGATCGTGCTTCAGCCGCGCGATCGACTTGCGATCGCCTCGGCCATGAACCGCTCCAGATTGGCTTTTGGAGCTGCGGCGTCTTTTTTCGACGCCGAGAACCACCCCTGTTGTCCGTGCTGAGAAGACCGCACCCGCTGCGCGGTTTTTGAGCCGTCGTGGTTGGGAACACCACGATCAATCGCCGACAAGCGCAATGAATCAGTACACAATTTCTGCGAATCGACCATGAAGAAACTCCCTGTGACCGTGTTGTCGGGGTTCCTCGGATCGGGGAAGACGACGCTGCTCAATCATGTGCTGCGGAACCGCGAGGGACTGCGGGTCGCGGTAATCGTCAACGATATGAGTGAGGTGAACATCGACGCGCAGTTGGTCGCCAGCGGCGACGCCAGACTCAGCCGACAAGAAGAAAAACTGGTCGAGATGACGAATGGCTGCATTTGCTGCACGTTACGTGAGGATTTGCTCCGTGAAGTGGCAGCGTTGGCGCGTGAAGGCCGGTTTGACTATCTCCTGGTCGAGTCAACCGGCATCTCTGAACCAGCACCGGTTGCAGACACATTCACGTTCGGCATTGGCGACGGGGAATCTCTCTCGGATATTGCGGAACTGGACACGCTGGTCACCGTGATCGATGCCGTGAATTTCCTGAAGGATCTGCGAATCGGCAAAGACCTGCAAAGCACCGGGCAGGCGGCCCACGAGGAAGACCTGCGCACGATCGCTGACTTGCTGATCGATCAAGCAGAGTGTGCCAATGTGATCCTAATCAACAAGACCGATCTGGTTTCTCCGGAGGAGGTGCACGAGTTGGAAGCATTTCTCGAACAGCTCAACCCCTATGCTCTGATAATGAAGGCTAACTTTGCAGAGATTTCACCATCGCGAATCCTCTCGACAGGACGGTTCGATTTCGAGACGTTCAAAGGATCCAAAGGCTGGCAAGTCGCTCTCAGAGACGAGCCTCAGAGCGAGACTGACGAGTTTGGTGTTTGTAACTTTGTCTATCGGGCGAGGCGTCCGTTTCATCCCCAGCGGTTTTATGACCGGCTCTCACAAGAATGGCGGGGAGTTTTCCGCTCGAAGGGGTTCTTCTGGCTGGCATCGCGACTGGATAAAATCGGTGTCTGGTCGCAAGCGGGGCGTGTAGCGCGGCTCGATGTCGGCGGGTTTTGGTGGGCAGCAATCCCACGCGAAGAGTGGCCAGACATTCCCGCCATTCAAGAGTCGATTGCAAAAAACTGGCACCCAGAGCACGGCGACTGCCGACAGGAACTTGTCTTCATTGGCATCGACATGAATGAAGTCCAACTGCGCAGTTCCCTCGATCGCTGTTTGCTCACGGATGCCGAACTGGCTGCCGGTCCCTACGTTTGGCAATCACTGCCCGACCCATTTCCGCTCTGGAACGTTCAACGGGCGGATACTTCCGAAAGGTCTGGTGCGCCAGAGTGACTGAACGTGCTGTCCGTCAATCGGATCGTTCTGCGGTAGTGGATTGAGTATCGAGTGTGGCACACGCCCCACAGCAGGCCGCCAGCCAATCACTACAATCGACGACCTGACGCAACCGCTGGTTACTTTCGGCAAAGACGTGCGAACGATAAAGGCTATGCAGCTCTTTTGTGCTGATCGCTGGCGATCAACGCGATCCCAATCACAAAACCGATAATGCTGGCCAGCAAACAGGTTGGCGGCAGTTGCAGTAGTCGGGGACTCACTGATGCTCCCCTGCGCGAGCCGATTGCGAGACTGCACGCTGGCGACTGCTTTGGTAGAAGTTGACACAACGGGGCCTCTAAGTCGAATGGCCAAAAATCGTTTGCATCACGCATCACGCCGCCGAATTCGGCAGCGCGTACGGGCGGCATAAACGGATCGAGAGCCGGCTGGCGGGCATCTACCGGCAACCGTCGGTCAATGGCATTGTCTTCGCCGACTTTAAGAAGGTGCACTAAGCGAGCCGCATCGGCTGCGAGCATTGCAACGCGCGGCTGGCGGAGTGATGGTCCAGTTGCTGAACGCTCCCATCCGTGGCTGACGAGTCGGACTAGGCTTTGGAAAAGATCGAATCGCTCACCGTCCCGGTGCTGTCCGAGAAGGAGCGTTCGTCAATCTTCAGCGAACGCAGGATGCTCAGGAAAACGTTTGACATTCGGGCGTCCTTGCTACGCCAGAAGGTGCCGTGTTTGAGGCCCATGTTGGAGCCGCCGGCGATCAGCGTCGGCAGGTTCTTTGGATAGTGTGTCGTGCTGGCTCCGCTGCCGAACAGGAGGATCGTGTTGTCGAGCACGCTGCCCTCGATGTCTTTGTAGTCTTCGAGCCGCTTCAGGAAGTGAGCGATCTGTTCGCTGAGGAAGAGATCGTACTTGGCGAATTCGAGCTGCCCATCTTTGTCCTCGGCGTGCGAGAGGTTGTGGTGCGTTCGCGTCAGACCCAGCTTCAGCGGAAAAGTGTCGCTGATCCCCATGCCGTCTTCGCGATTGAGCATGAACGCCACCGACCGTGTGATATCCGCGTCGAACGCCAGCCCGATCAGGTCAAACATGTTGCGGTAGTACTCGGCCGGCTCCCCTTCGTTTGTCGCGTCCAAATTCAAATGCGAGTAATCCTGAGTCTTCAGTGGGATGTCGATCCACTTTTCCGACGCGACCAGCCGAGCCTCGATTTCATTCAAGGACGTGAGGTACTGATCCATCTTCTCGCGGTCAGATTGACCAAGCTGTTTGTTGAGCGATTTGGAACTTTCGAGCACGGCATCCACCAGCTTGATGCGTCGCTGAAGTTGTTCACGCTGTGACGCGAGCGACGCTTTGTCGCCGCGAAACAACCGATCGAATACGCGGCGCGGATTGTTCTCGGCAGGGATTGGTTTCCCTTCGAGGTTGTAGGAGATCGTCCCCGTCCGCGACAAAAAGCCGACGCCCGCATCAATCGACAACACCAGCGACGGCTGCCGACAGAACTGCTTCGTGTGTTGAGCCACGACTTGATCGAGCGCGACCGAGTTGAACATGCCCGGCTTCGGATTGTGCAGCGGGGCGCCCGTCAGCCACATGTCCGAGCAAAGATGCGGGTCCGCCTTCGGCCCGTTCGGATGGTGCAGCCCACCGAGAAAGCTGAGCTTCTCGCGAAACGGCCGCAGCGGCTCGGTCGATTTGCCGAACTCGAATGCCCGGCCCTCGGTCTGGGGAAACCAACTCCACTCGTCGATCCCATGTTTGGGATTCGGCAACGACATGCCATTGGCCGTATACATCGCACAGAACCGCCGCGGAGTTTTCTCCGCGACTTCCTTCCCCATCGCCTCCAACAGAGGCAGCGTCAACGTGACCCCCGCCAAACCTTTGAGCACCGCACGACGACTAAGTTGATTGGAAATGGCCATGGAGCTCCTCCACGAGGAATACCTGGGAAATTCACCCGTCAGTATACCGTAAAATAACGACTCATGGCATCGACAATGTGAAAGGTGCCGGCATTGAGTCACTCATTGCTCACGACAGCCCTCTCTAATTCTTTTAGCGACTTTAACAAAACCGATTTTTGGTCAGAGCCGTTGGCTTGGTTTGTCTTCTATCGATCAAGGAGGAACGCGAGAATGCCAAGCCGCTGCTTACGGACGAATTGTGGGGACGCATCGAACCACTTTTGCCGCCGGAACCACCGAAGTCGAACGGTGGACGTCCGCGAGTGCCGAACCGTTTGACGCTTACCGGGATTCTGTTCGTATCGCCAACCGAGTTGGCAACAGGAACGCTGGCTCGGTACAGCCGTAGTCCGGCATGGTCATTCTGGATGCTCAAGTTTTCACGCCACGCACCGCCCAATCAAAAACCGGACCCCACTCTGGCGGCCCGGTTTTGATTTTCTGAGTGCGGCCGCGAACGGCTACTTCTTGGCGGCTGCGTAGCGGCGAGCGACCTCATCCCAATTGATGACGTTGAAGAACGCACCGATGTAATCTGGCCGTCGATTCTGGTAGTTCAAGTAGTACGCATGTTCCCAAACATCCAGACCGAGAATCGGCGTGTGTCCATCGGACAACGGTGAATCCTGATTCCCGGTGCTTTCGATGAGCAACCCGCCGCTGCCGTCGACGGACAGCCATGCCCACCCGCTGCCAAATCGAGTCGTCGCGGCTTTCGTGAATTGTTCCTTGAACGCGGCGAAGCTGCCGAACTTCTGATTGATTGCGTCAGCGAGCACAGCGGTCGGTTCGCCGCCGCCGTTGGGCTTCATCACGGCCCAAAACAACGAATGATTGGCATGTCCGCCACCGTTGTTGCGGACGACCGTGCGGATGTCCTCCGGAACGGTGGCCAACCCGCGCACCAAATCTTCGACCGATTTCGAGGCGAGGCCGGGATGCTTTTCGAGGGCCGCGTTGACGTTGTTGATGTAAGCCTGATGGTGTTTCGTACGATGAATGTTCATTGTCTTCGCGTCGATGTGTGGTTCCAGCGCATTCTCTGCGTACGGCAAATCGGGCAAGGTATAGGCCATGACAAAAATCTCCCAGGTGTGATTCGCGCATCCGAGCGACCTGCTCTGCGCGATGATTCTGTTGGTTGACTAGCGAAAGCACTTTGCCTCGCCAGCACGGTCGGTATTGTAGGCGTTAGCCATGCACTCACAACCGTCTGACAGCGGCTAGGTATCCGACTTGGCAGCAGCAGCGTCGAGCATGAAGCCTTGCACTCTCGAAACCAGCTCGGCTGGATCGAGCGGAACGCCTTCCAGCAGCAGAGCGTTGGCGAACAACTGTCGTCCGCATTGCTTGATGAAGGCTGCTTGCTCGGCACAATCGGCGATTCCGCTCAGTCGAGCGATCAACGGAGCAGAAGGATTCACTTCCAGAATTTTTTTCGACGGCGGCAGATCGCGATCTCCCATCGACAGTACCTTTTGGAGCTGGGCGCTCATTGAGCCTTCTGGATTGACGAGGCAGCAGACACTATCGGTCAGTCGCTTTGAGGCTCGCACCTCTGAGACGGCGCCTCCCAACTCCTCGCGAAACAGTTCGAGCACGCGTTGGAAAGCCGATGACTCAGCGGCAGCCGTTTGTTGTTCTTCGGCTTTGGCCTCGTCCGCCTTGTCGGCGTCGCTGGCTGGCGGAAATTCGATTTGCGACGAATCGATCGCGACCAGATCTTTGCCCTGGTAATTTCGCAAGTTGGACAGGACGAACTCATCGACCGGATCGGTTACGAACAGTACTTCGAGTTTCTTGCGGCGAAAGATTTCCAGATTCGGATTTTTCTCCAGCGACTTTCGATCGGGTCCACCGACGAAGTAAATTTGGTTCTGACCTTCGGGAATTCGCTTCACATAATCCGCGAACCCGGTCAACGGTTCTGGATTGTCGGTCTCTGGCGGCAATGCTGATGACGCGAACCGCAACAGGCTGGCGATCTCCTCGCGATGTTCAAAGTCCGAGTGCAAGCCTTCACGCAACGTGATTCCAAACTGGCGATAGAAGGTCAGGTAGTCGTTCGGCCGTTCGGTCGCGATTGACTCCAGATGCGACAGGATTTTCTTCGTCAGCACCTTTTTGATTTTGCGAAAGACGGTGTTGTCCTGGAGGGCCTCGCGTGACACGTTCAGCGGCAAGTCCGCCGAATCAACGAGTCCGTGAAGGAAACGCAGATAGTCCGGCAGCAGTTCGCGGCAGTTGTGTTGCACGAGAATCCGTTTCGCGCAAAGCTGCACGCCATGCTCGGCGCGGCCGAAGCCCATTCGTTCGACATTCGTCTCCGAGCAATACAGGATCGAATGAAACTGAAACGGAGAGTCTGCCGTCAGGTGCAAATGCCACAGGGGCTTCTCGCCGATGCCGTGCGTGAGATGTTCGAAGAACTTCTGATACTCCTCGTCGGTGACTTTGCTTTTCGGCTCGACCCAAATTGGCTTCTGGTCGTTGACGACCTCGTTGCCCAGCTTGATCGGATGCGGCACAAACGTCGAATACTGCTTGAGCACCGATTTCAATCGCCACGGCTGGGTGAATTCCTTCAAGTCCGACTTCAGATGCAACCGTATCTGCGTGCCGCGCGACAACCCGGCTTGCGGTTCGACCGTGAACCGCCCGCTGCCGTCCGATTCCCACTTCCAGCCTTCATCGGATTGGTACGATCGGCTGAGCACTTCCACTTTGTCTGCCAACATGAACGCCGAATAGAAGCCGACGCCGAACTGCCCGATCAACGACAAATTGCTGGCGGCGTCTTTTCCCTGCTGAGCCGTGTTGCGGAGAAATTCCAATGAACCACTGTGCGCGATCGTCCCCAGATTCTTGACGAGTTCGTCGTGAGTCATGCCGAGGCCATTGTCCCGAATCACCAGCAGCGACTCAGGCTCGTTCGGCTCCAACGTGATCTCCAGTGGAGCTTCATTCGGAATGGCGCTATTCGTCAGCGTCAGATGCCGAAATTTGTCGAGCGCGTCAGAAGCGTTTGAAATCAGCTCGCGTATCGCAATCTCGCGATTCTGATAAAGCGAGTGCGACAGCAAATGCAGCAGTTGTTTGATCTCAGCCTGAAACGTGAATTCCTGGGGAGCAGTCTCGGTCATGGCTTCTTCCTGGTTCGCAGGATGGGCACTTCTGCCCGTCCTGTGTCTATTCAAAATGCGGGCGGGCAAGAGTTCCCGTCCAACGTCTCGCGCTTTGTGCGAGGGGCGGACAACATGCAAAGTGACCGCTCATTTTTCAAGAGGTCCCGCCGCTTCGGGAGTCAACTGGAGACTTTACCGATCACACGGAACTTACTGACTGACTTTAGCCGATAGGCGGCCTAGCGGCTTGAACAGGGAGTCCCTCGTTGACTTCGAGAATTTCCGCCAGAACAATGGCGACCTCCGAGATTCCTCTCATCCTGCCGCCGCTGGTTCGACCGAGATTGGCTTTCCCCAAATGGATGTTCGATGACTCCGCGATTCCTCACCGTTCTGCCCGTGTACAACGAGCAATCTCATCTGTCCGAAGTGCTCGCCACCGTGCGGGCATTCGCCCAGGACATTCTGGTTGTGGACGATGGCAGCACGGACTCAACCGCCGAACTTCTGCGACGAGAGTCTGACATCGCAGTCATCACGCACTCGCCGAATCGCGGATACGGAGCGGCTCTCAAGTCCGCGTTCGATTTCGCCGTGGAGCACAACTACGACGTGCTCGTGACAATTGATTGCGATGGTCAGCATGAGCCACGGCTAATTCCCGAATTGGTTGCTCGCGTTTTTGAGGACGCCGCGCGGCCGGCGGACATCGTCTCGGGCAGTCGGTACCTGAAAATCTTCGAAGGGGACAGCAAGCCTCCGGAAGAACGACGCCACATCAATCAAAGCCTCACGCAGTTCATTAACGAACGCTTGAACCTGCAACTGACCGACACGTTTTGCGGCTTCAAAGCGTATCGAGTCGATGCGCTGCCACGATTGAAGATCACCGAGTTCGGATACGCGATGCCGCTTCAACTTTGGGTGCAGGCGGTCCAGGCTGGATTTCGAATCGTTGAGCATCCGGTGCCGCTGATTTATCTCGAAGAGTCCCGTTCTTTCGGCGGTTCGCTGGACGATGCCAGTCGGCGCTTGGCTTACTACCGCGAAGTACTCGACCACGAGTTATCCGCCAGTCGCGAATGTTCGTCACCGGCGTTGTGCCCCGGCGCGTCGCGCTGAATGATGATTTGAAATCTGAGATTTCAGATCCGAGGAGTCTTCGTCGTGACGCCGTTGGAAGCGACTTGGGAACGGCGATGGCTATGTGCTCCGCGCGAAGACGGAGCGATGCTGGCCATACCACCGCTGGCTGAGATGCCGTCCGTCGTCGCGAAGAACCGCGAACAGATCGCGACGTGGGATGTGCAAGTCCTCGGGAGGCCGCTGGCCGATCTGCGCCATTTGGCTCGCAAAGAAGTGTTGATGGCGGCCGGGCGATTCGTGGGGCAGGCTTCCAGCCTGCCGACAGTTCAGATGCAGGCGGGAAGCCTAGCCCACGTTCCGCTGATCGTCAGCGGACATCAGCCGGAATTGTTTCATTCTGGCGTCTGGGTCAAGAATGTCGTGCTCGATCGCCTGGGGAAGGAGACCGGTGGCATCGGCTTGCATTTGATTGTGGACAACGACACGGTCTCGTCGACACGCATCGCGGTTCCCGTCGGTTCGCGCGAAGCACCGCAGTTCGAGTTCATCCCGTTCGATGCCGACGCTGGTTCAGTCCCGTGGGAGGAAGCTTTTCTTCGCGACGCGACGCTCTTTCGCACGTTTGCCGACCGGGTCTCCGCCGCGCTCGCCTGCTGGCCGCTTCAGCCAATACTGTCCGAAATCTGGCCAGCCGCCATTGAGCGTCTGCCAACTGTGGAGCACGCGGTTCGCGTGTGTCCGCCTGGCCTCTCCGAATTGCTGACCATCGTTCGCCGCGAGGCCGAGCGCCGCTTGGGCCTCAATAATCTCGAACTTCCGATCAGCCATCTTTGCGAGACAGAATCCTTCGCGTGGTTCGCCTGCCGTCTGTTGAGCGACCCTCAACAGACATTCGCGATCTACAACGATGTTGTCGCCGAATATCGTCAAGTCAATCGAGTCCGCAATTGTCAACACCCGGTGCCGGATCTCAGTTCTCGTGTGGGTGACGTGGATGGTGATTGGTTCGAGTCTCCGTTCTGGATTTGGCGCTCGGGTGACTCGCGACGTGGTCGCTTGTTTGTCCGAGCGACCTCCTCCGAGTTGCAGCTTGCGAACGGAGCAACGGTCATCGCGTCATTACCTCGCCCCGCTGCCGAGTCGTCCGAGTCCACCGTGGCACAAGTGCGAGCTTTGTCGTCACGCGGTTGGAAGCTGCGTCCGCGAGCGCTCACGAACACGCTGTTCGCGCGAGTCTTCCTCGCCGACGCTTTTCTGCATGGCATCGGTGGAGCCAAGTACGACGAAATGACAGATCGTCTGATTGCCCGTTTTTTTGGCGTGACACCGCCGAACTATCTGATGGTGACCGCCACTCATCGCCTACCGCTCGGCGGCTGGAGTGTCACGCCGTCCGACGTTGCCACCCTCAAACATTGCCTTTGGGACTTCGACCACACTCCCGAACGCCACCTTTCGGTTGAGTTCATCCGATCCCTTCTCTCACTGGGAGAAGTTGTCCGAAAGCCGGATGAGGACCGAGCAACGAGTGACATCCAATCCGGGAACCCGCTCGATGTCGGCTCACCGTCGGCCGGATCGACACCCATCGCCGAATTGTTGGCCGAAAAGCAGCGGTTGATCGCCGAGCAACACGCAAAAGATTCGCTGGACCGCCACGAACCCCGTCGAGGCTCACGCGGCGAAAACAATCAACGCCGCCAACGTTTGCGTGTGATCAGTCAACATCTCGCCCAGCTCGGCCGGGTGGCGCGCGCGCATCTCGCGATCCAACGACAAGCCGCCGAAGCCCAACTCGCCGCCAATTCCGTTCTACTGAGCCGCGAGTTCTCGTTCTGTTTGTTTTCGCTCGAACGGGTCAAACTTATGGCAAAGGCGTTGACAGGTCGGACATGACGAACAAACTCGACTTAGGCTCATTCAGTGCCGTTGGTCGGTCGAGTCAGCGGCCGATTGCGAGATTGGAGGAAGGAATTGGTTGATGGCGGTTTCGCAATGGCGGACTGCGAGACACAATTTGTCGGGTCGCCCCTTAGGTTGGTAATCGAGGATGGGCGCCGCTTCTGCAGTTCTGAGTGTTGAAGATGCAAGCGGGTGCGTAAAGTTCCGAATCAGAAAAAAAGAGGCATGGGAAGTGGAAAAGTTGATGACGACAAAATTTGAAATGCGATCAGCAGCCTTCGGTTGCTTTTGGCTTTTGGTGTCCTCACTCGTTTCGCTGAAACCCACCTCATTTGCGCTTGGTGCTGACGGCCGCGGTTGATTTCACCAAGCACATCCAGCCGCTGCTTGCCAAGAAGTGTGTTTCGTGTCACGGGCCGGAGAAGCAGAAGGCAGGGTTGCGGTTGGATCGGAAGTCGGCGGCATTCAAAGGTGGCGACGATTTCGGATCAGCGATTGTGCCGGGGAAAAGTCGCGAGAGCCCTTTGTTTCGCGTTGTGACCGGATTGGAAGCCGGAGTTGAAATGCCGGCCGAGGGTGAGAAGCTGACAGGCGAGGAAATTGAACTGCTCAAACGCTGGATCGACAGCGGGGCCAAGTGGCCGGATGATGGCAGCGAGAAAGACGATGTGATCAAATCGCATTGGGCGTATCGACCTCTGGTGCGGCTGCCGTTGAACGCCGTTCCGTTCAGTTCGAGGTCGCAAAATTCCGTCGACTCCTTTGTTCTCGCCAGGCTGAAAGAATCCAAGCTCCAACTGAATCCAGAAGCCGATCGCACGACGCTCATTCGCCGATTGAAGTTCGATCTCCTCGGCCTGCCGCCGAATTTGGATGAGATTGCGGAATTCATTTCTGATCCTCAACCGGACGCCTACGAGCGGCTTGTTGATCGCTTTCTCGCGTCGCCACATTTTGGCGAGCGTTGGGCGCGACATTGGCTCGACATCGTGCGGTTCGCGGAGAGTCATGGCTTCGAAATGAATCAGCCTCGGCCGAATGCGTGGCCATATCGCGATTACGTCATTCGCAGTTTCAACGAGGACAAGCCGTATGGCCAATTCGTCTTCGAGCAACTTGCGGGGGACACGATCAGCGTTGATGACGCGACCGGCTTCTTGGTCGGCGGGCCGTGGGATCAAGTCAAAAGCCCGGACCCCGGCTTGACGCTGCAGCAGCGAGCCGACGAACTGCACGATATGGTCAGCACGACCGGCAGCGTGTTCCTCGGCCTGACGGTCGGTTGTGCTCGGTGTCACAACCACAAGTTCGATCCGATCTCGCAGCTCGATTACTACGGAATGAAGGCCTGTTTCGCGGGGGTGCAGCACGGAGAGCGGCCGCTTCGCACCGCTGAGGCGAAGCGGAGTCAGCCTGGAAAGGCTGATCCGCAAGCAGTGCGCCAGCAGCTTGCGGCGATCGACGCTGAACTGCAGAAAATCGATCCGCAGGCCAAGTGGAACGGTGTGCTGTTTGTTGAATCTTTCACGGCGACGAAGGCTCGGTACGTGCGGATGACGGTCTTCGCGACGAACTCGTCCGAGCCGTGCATCGACGAAATCGAAATCTTCACCGCTAGTGCGAAGCCGGAGAACGTGGCACTCGCGTCACGCGGGGCGAAGGCACGCGCGTCGAGCAGCCTGCCGGGATTCGCGATTCACAAACTGGAGCACGTCAACGATGGACGTTACGGCAACAGTTTCAGTTGGATCTCAAATGAGCCGGGAAAAGGCTGGCTCGAACTGGAACTCCCGAACGAAGTCGAGATCGATCGCATTCTCTGGAGCCGTGATCGCGATCCGGCGCAGTTCAAAGATCGCACTCCGAAAGAGTACCTCATTGAGGTGTCGTCCGATCGCGATAAGTGGCGCGCCGTTGCAGGTTCGCCCGATCGTCTCCCCCCGGCTCGTAGGCCGGATGGCTTGCCGCCGGAAACGAAAGCTCGCATCGAGAAGCTCACCACTGAGCGAGGTGCGTTGCAGAAACATCTGGCTGAGTGGGCCGCTGTCCCGATGGTCTACTCTGGCAAAATAATGCCTCCCGAAGAAACGTTTCGGCTGCATCGTGGCGACCCAATGCAAAAGCGGGAATCGGTCGCACCGACTGGACTCGCGTCATTCGGATCGACATGGAGGTTGGATCACAACGCCACTGAAGCGGAACGTCGCGTGCGACTCGCCGAGTGGATCGTCGATCCAGTCAACCCCCTCACCGCGCGAGTCATTGTGAATCGTCTGTGGCACTACCACTTCGGGACGGGGCTCGTCGACACGCCGAGTGACTTCGGTCTCAATGGGGGCAAGCCAACGCATCCCGAATTGCTCGATTGGCTGGCAGCGGAATTCGGAAGGTGGAAGTCCCTCAAAAGTCTGCATCGCATGATTGTCCTCTCGGCAACCTACCGCCAGGCAGGGACTCCGCACGACGATGGACTCGCGGCCGATGCGAGCTCGCGATTGTTGTGGAGGTTTCCGCCACGAAGGCTCGAGGCCGAAGAACTCCGCGACGCAATCCTTGCCACCAGCGGGCAGCTCGATCGCCGCATGAACGGAGTTGGCTTTGACCTATTCGAACCGAATGCAAATTACGTCCGTGTGTTCAATTCCAAACAGGATTTTGTTCCGTCGACTGATTTCCGAAGGATGGTCTACTCGCACAAGCACCGGATGCAACTCGACGACACATTTGGCACGTTCGATTGCCCGGACGGCGGACAAGTTGCTCCGAAACGGAACTCCTCGAACACTCCGTTGCAGGCGCTCAACTTGCTCAACAGCCGCTTCCTGGTTCAACAATCAGATCTGTTCGCAGCGCGAGTGCGATCCGAAGCTGGGGGCGATAAGGCCGCTCAAACGGCTGCCGCTATTCATTTGGCTTTCGGACGTCCGGCAAGCCCGGATGAATTGACTACTTCGGACGAACTGCTGCGAACTCACGGGTTGACGGCGTTGTGCCGAGCGTTGCTGAACGCGAACGAGTTTTTGTTCGTGCGCTGAGGCTACAGCCATCCGGTGAATTCCGACTATCATTCGCCGGTTCTCACGAGGTCATCCCGCAAAGGAGTCTGCCTTGGACCTGCCCCGCAATCCCACGCGAGCCGTGCGTATCGGTTCGATCACTATTGGTCACGATTCTCCTATCGCCGTGCAGAGCATGACGGCGACGCACACGACCAACATCGACGCGACTGTCCAACAGGTGAACGAGATCGCCGCCGCCGGAGCCGATGTCATCCGCATCGCCGTGGACAGCAAGCAGGACGCCGCCGCTCTCGCCGAGATTCGCAAGCAGACCACCGCCAACCTTTCCGTCGATTTGCAGGAGAACTATCGCCTCGCTGAACTCGTCGCCCCGCACGTCGATAAGGTTCGCTACAACCCCGGACATCTTTATCACCACGAACGAGAGAAACCGTGGCAGGACAAGGTTCGCTACTTGGCTCAGGTCGCGACCGACAACGACTGCGCGATCCGCGTGGGAGTGAACTGCGGCAGCGTCGATCCCGACAAGAAAGAGAAGTTCGATCCGGCTGACTCGATCGCTCCAATGCTCGAAAGTGCGTGGGAGCACTGCGACTTTCTCGATTCGTTCGGCTTCACACGCTACGCCGTCTCGTTGAAGGACAGCGATCCGCAAAAGGTGATCGAAGTCAACCGCCGCTTCGCCGAGCGTCGTCCTGACGTGCCGCTGCATCTGGGCGTCACCGAAGCGGGCATGCCTCCCGACGGCATCATCAAAACGCGCATCGCCTTCGAGCAACTCATCAGCCAAGGGATCGGTGACACGATCCGCGTTTCGTTGACGGTGCCGAATCCTCGCAAGGGAGAAGAGATCACCGTCGGCCGACAAATCCTGGCAGACATCGCCGCCGGCCGAGTCCGCACGTTCGTAGACTTCGGCCTGAAGCAACTCAACATCATCAGTTGCCCAAGTTGCTCACGCGTGGAAAACGAAGCGTTCGTCGAACTGGCTCAGCAAGTCAAAGAGATGACCACCTACGCCAAAGAGCACGCCATCACCATCGCCGTGATGGGCTGCCGAGTAAACGGCCCCGGCGAAACCGATGACGCCGACCTGGGCCTCTGGTGCGGCCCAACGCACGTGAACCTCAAGCGTAAGACGGAATCACTGGGGGCGTTTCCGTACTCCGAGATTCTGCCGCAACTCAAGCAACAACTCGATCAGTTGATCGCGGCCAAGTCGTAGCACACGCAAATCGTGGATGCTACAGCGGCAGGTTCGTTCCGATTCCTTGTTGTCGAGCCAACTGCAACAGCTTTGCACCGAGTGCGACATCCTCGATCGCGAGTCCAACGGACTTGAACAGCGTGATGTTCTCTGGCAGAGCGCGGCCTGTGTCGCGACCGCTGACAATGTCCGCGAGATCATGCATCAACGGCCAATCCGTGATGCCGGCTTCGATCGAAGGAACAAAGTCGCCCGCTTCCAATCGGCATTGCTCGACACTGTCGCAAATCAAACTGTCGGCACGCTGAATCGTAGTGACGTCAACTTCGGTCTTTGCAAGGAAGTTCGAGCCGATGACGTTCAGGTGTGTCCCTTCATCGATCGATCGACCGTCAAAGACGGGAGTTTTGCTCGTGGTAGCGGTGATGACGATGTCTTTGTCAGAGGCGACTTCATCAGGAGCTTGTACCGGTACGACTTCAGTCGCACAGTATTCTGACATCTGCGCGGCGAAGGACTCGCGGCGTGCGGCATCACGGCAATAGACCTCAACTCGCTGAATCTTTCGCGCAGAACAAACTGCCTTGAGTTGCGTCGCCGCCTGCAATCCAGCACCAAACAATCCGA
>Ga0194119_10006623_pt1 | contig 16704 bp, 13 predicted proteins | sample TA2MahC100mmetaG_FD_148620 | JGI IMG/M metagenome (GOLD analysis project Ga0194119, IMG submission 148620) | Freshwater microbial communities from Lake Tanganyika, Tanzania - TA2015018 Mahale Deep Cast 100m | ecosystem: Environmental > Aquatic > Freshwater > Lake | place: Tanzania: Lake...
TCAACTGTGGCGCTTAACCCACCATCACGCTGTTGGCGGCTTGTAATCTCGGTAGGTCTCGCGGATTTTATTTTTAAGAATTTTTCCGGTCGCGCCGAGTGGTAGCGCATCAGTAAACACCACATCATCGGGTGTCCACCATTTGGCGATCTTGCCTTCATAAAACGCCAGCAATTCTTCGCGCGTGAGTTCCATGCCGGGTTTCTTCACCACCACCAGCAAGGGGCGCTCATCCCATTTCGGGTGATACACACCAATACACGCCGCCTGCAGCACCGCCGGGTGTGCGACCGCGATGTTTTCCAGATCGATCGAACCGATCCATTCACCCCCCGACTTGATCACATCTTTGCTGCGATCGGTGATCTGCAGATAGCCCTCGCGGTCAATCACTGCCACGTCACCGGTCGGGAACCAGCCATCTTGCAGCACGTCGCCGCCTTCGCTCTTGAAATAGCCCGACACCACCCACGGACCACGCACCAGCAGGTTGCCATAGGTGCTGCCATCCCAAGGTAGTTCATGGCCATCGTCGTCAACGATTTTCATATCGACGCCATAAATCGCGCGGCCTTGTTTTTCGAGAATGGCCTGCTTGTCTGCCTCGGGCAATGTGCTGTGACGTCCGAGCAAAGTACAGGTTGTACCCAGCGGCGACATCTCGGTCATGCCCCATGCATGCACCACCTCAACACCGTACTGCTCACGCAGCGTCTTCATCATCGCCGGTGGACACGCCGAGCCGCCGATCACCGTACGTTTAAAACTGGAAAACTTCAGCTGATTCTGGCCCACATACGTCAGCAAACCCAGCCACACCGTTGGCACGCCCGCAGAAAAACTGACCTGCTCCTGCTCGAATAACTCGTACAACGATTTGCCATCCAACGCCGGACCCGGAAACACCATCTTGGCGCCGTTCAGCATGACCGAGTACGGCAAGCCCCAGGCATTCACATGGAACATCGGCACCACGGGTAACACCACATCACGCGCCGATACATTCAGCGCGTCCGGCATGGATGACGCGTACGAGTGCAAAAGCGTCGAGCGGTGTGAGTACAACGCGCCTTTCGGATTGCCGGTGGTACCCGAGGTGTAGCACAGACTTGATGCCGAGTTTTCATCAAACAGCGGCCACTCACACACGTCAGACTCGGCGGCCAGCAAATCTTCGTAACACATCAGATTCGCAATCTTGTCCGAGGTAGGCAAATGCGCGCGATCGCACAAAGCAATAAAGCCCTTAATGGTTTTGCAGAGCGGAGCGACGGCCTCAATAATCGGCGTAAAGCTCAGATCAAACAGTAAATACTGATCTTCCGCGTGATCGGCGATGTAAGCGATTTGCTCCGGATGCAGCCGCGGGTTAATCGTGTGTAGCACCGCACCCATGCCGGACACGCCGTAGTAAGACTCGAGGTGACGGTAGCCGTTCCATGCCAGCGTCGCAATACGATCACCCATCACCACGCCCATTCGCGTCAAGGCGTTCGCCAGTTGACGTGCCCGCTGGTGACAATCGCGATAAGTGTAGCGATGGATATCGCCCTCGACCCGGCGCGAAACAATCTCTACATCGCCGTAATAGCGATCAGCATGCTGAATCAAGGAAGATATCAGCAGCGGCTGGCTCATCATGCGGCCCATCAGCGGGCTTTGCGGGTACTGCACCATGGTGTCTCCGAGGCGATTGTTCTTATGAGGAATCGGATTTTTGTGCGCCGCATAAGCCGCCGTCAATAGTTTTCCATCTTGCAACGCAGCACATGCCCCGAATCCGGCAGACCCGGCCTCGGTGCGCTCGACGGCCTTCTGTCACAATGGCGGCTGCTTGCTACTGGTGCGCGCTGCACTCGTGCTTTGTAAGTGCACTGCTTGCCCACCGTTTGCTCACGACTGCGATGAATTCGCCTGAACATCCTCTTCATTTTCCGACTGCGCTAGCGGCGTTACCGCTGACAAACCGCTTTGGCAGTTTGCCACCGGTATTTCATACCCGGCTCAGCGCCACGCCGCTACCGGCACCGTATCTGGTGTGCGCAAGCGAGACCGCGGCCGGTCTTATCGGGCTGGATCAGACTGCATTTGACACTGCTGAATTTGCCGAGGCCTTTAGCGGCAATGCTGTGCTGTCCGGCTCTGAGCCCTTGTCTGCGGTCTACTCGGGTCATCAATTCGGCGTGTGGGCCGGTCAGTTAGGCGATGGTCGCGCGATTCTGTTGGGCGAAGCGCCCGCGCCCGGCTCACCCACCGGCAGCATGGAGCTGCAACTCAAAGGCGCCGGTAAAACGCCCTACTCGCGTATGGGTGATGGCCGCGCGGTGCTGCGCTCATCAGTACGCGAGTTTTTGTGTTCAGAGGCGATGGCCGCGCTCGGCATCCCGACCACGCGCGCGCTGTGCGTGATCGGCTCCGACCAACCCGTCATTCGCGAGACGGTAGAGACTGCTGCAGTTGTAACGCGCATGTCACCGAACTTCGTGCGATTTGGCTCATTCGAGCACTGGTTCTGGAATGAGCGGCACGATGAACTCAAGGTACTCGCGAATTATGTGATCGCGCTGAGCTACCCGCATCTGGCAGACCACACCCACCCGTACCATGCGCTGCTGCGTGAAGTCACACAGCGCTCGGCCGAACTGGTCGCGCATTGGCAAGCGGTCGGCTTCATGCATGGTGTGCTCAACACCGACAATATGTCGATCATGGGTGAGACGCTGGATTATGGTCCGTTCGGTTTCATGGAAGCGTTCAATCCGCGTCATATCTGCAATCACTCAGATCATCAGGGACGCTATGCCTACCAGATGCAGCCGCGTATTGTGGAGTGGAACTGCTACGCATTGGGCCAGGCCTTGCTGCCGCTGATCGGTGATGTTGATACCGTCAAGGACGCACTGACGGTGTTTCAACCAACTTACGATAAAAAAATTGCCGCGCTATGGCGTGCAAAACTCGGTTTGGTCACCGAGCAGGCGGATGATGATGCGCTGGTGCGCGAGTTGTTAACGGTGATGGCTGCTGCTCGATTAGATTTCCCGGTATTTTTCCGTCGGCTTTGTGGTCTGACATGCGATGACACCAGCGCGGATGCGCCATTGCGTGATTTGTTTATCAACCGTGAGGCGTTTGATGCCTGGCTGGTCAATTATCGGCACCGGCTGCGTTTGGAAAATAGCCATGATCGGGAACGCAAAATCGCGATGAACCGCGTCAATCCAAAATTTGTGCTGCGTAACCACCTCGCACAAACCGCGATTGAAAAAGCACAGCAAAAAGACTTTAGTGAAGTAAAACGCTTGCTGCAGATTCTGCAGCGGCCGTTTGATGAGCAGCCGGAGCATGAGGCGTATGCCGCGCTACCTCCCGATTGGGCAGCGACTATCAGTGTTAGTTGCTCTTCCTGAGGTGACCCAATGGTTGCAAACTAGCAGTTTTAACATTTACGGTAGGCGACATTAATCGCATGGAAACCAAAAAAGTAATTCGTTCCGACGCCGAGTGGCGGGCACAACTTGAGCCCATGTCCTATGAGGTGACGCGTCATGCCGCGACCGAACGTGCATTCACGGGCCGCTACTGGGACCACCATGAACACGGCGTCTACCATTGTGTTTGCTGTGAAACGCCTTTGTTTGCATCCGATACCAAGTTTGATTCCGGCTGCGGTTGGCCAAGTTATTTCGAGGCGATTGACCCTGCCAATGTCGCTGAAAAAATAGATCGCAGCCACGGCATGATTCGCACCGAAATTCTATGCAAAGTGTGTGATGCCCACCTCGGTCATGTATTCCCGGACGGCCCACCGCCCACGGGTTTGCGTTATTGCATCAACTCGGCAGCGCTGACCTTCACACCCAAGACCTGAGCCAAGCACCATGAAGCTGTTGTTCGACTTATTCCCGGTTATTCTGTTTTTCGCGGTATTCAAATTTGCGGGCGCCCAGCCGGAGGCGGCGCAAGCGTTTGCGTCGCACACCCTCACATTTTTTGTCGCTGATGGTGAGATCACCGCACAACAAGCCCCCATCCTGCTGGCGACTGCAGTGGCTATTCTCGCCACACTTGGCCAAGTACTTTGGCTGCTACTGCGACGGCGTCATGTGGATACCATGCTGTGGGTCTCGCTGGTCATTATTGTGGTGTTTGGCGGCGCGACGATTTACTTTCACGATGAGATGTTCATCAAGTGGAAGCCCACCGTGCTGTACTGGTGCTTTGCACTGGCGCTGCTGGGTGCGCAAATGCTGATGCGAAAGAACCTGATTCGCTCTTTGATGGGCCAGCAAATGACGCTCCCCGACCCGGTATGGGACAAACTGAATCTGGCCTGGAGCGCATTTTTTGCGGCCATGGGCGCGTTAAATCTGTATATCGCCTTCAATTTTCCGCTGGAGCTGTGGGTCAACTTCAAAATGGTCGGCTTCATCGGTCTGATGATTGCCTTTGTGATCGCCCAAACCGCTTACCTGTCGCGCTATTTGAAAGAGCCGGAATGAAAGAAACTTCATGAATCGCGTTGAACGTATCCAAGCGCTGCTACACCCTGCACTCACGCCTGAAGAATGCGCGGTTGATGACGAGTCACGCCTGCACGCCGGTCACGCTGGCGCTGCCTCCGGCGGTGGGCATTACCGGCTGCGGCTGGTATCCGCCCGCTTCGAGGGCTTGAGCAAAGTGGCCAGACACCGTCTGGTGTATGATGCGCTGCGCGAGATGATGCCGCAGGACATACACGCACTCGCAATGACCCTGCTCACTCCCGGCGAAGCAGCAAACGGCTGATGCCGACCGGCCCCAGCTCCTTTTCAACCACGCATAAAACCCCACAATGAAGAATATGAACTACCTACGGCTGCTGGCCGTTATCGTGTCTGCAGTGGTACTGCCTGCATCCGCACAGAATCTGGCCATCGTTAATGGCAAAGCAATTCCATCTTCGCGCGTCGAGGCGATGGTCAAGCAAATGGTGCAACAGGGCCAGAAAGATTCACCCGAGATGCGCTCCATGATCAAGGACGAGCTGATCAACCGCGAAATCCTGGCGCAAGAAGCGGATCGTCAGGGCGTATCCGCGCGTCCCGAGATCAAGAACCAAGTCGATCTGGCCAGACAATCGATTGTGATCCGGGCGCTGGCACAAGACTTCATGGCGAAACATCCGGTCAAAGAAGAAGAGATGAAGGCCGAGTACGACAAATTCAAATCCCAGTCGCAAGGCAAGGAATACCACGCTCGCCATATCCTGGTCGAGAAGGAAGACGAGGCTAAAGCCATCATCACCAAGCTGAAAGGCGGTGGCAAGTTTGAAGAACTCGCCGCGCAATCGAAAGACCCTGGCTCAGCAGCTCAAGGCGGTGACTTGGGTTGGGCACCGGCTGATGCGTTCGTTAAGCCCTTCTCCGATGCCATGGTCGCACTGAAAACCGGTGAGTACACCCAGACACCGGTGCAGACGCAGTTTGGTTATCACGTGATCAAACTTGAAGAGTCGCGTGATGCGCAACTGCCGAGCTTTGAAGAGGTCAAGCCGCAGATCTCCGAGTCGCTGCAACAGCGTAAGCTGCAGCAGTTTCAGCAGGATCTGAAGAAGAAGGCGAAGATCCAGTAAGCGATCGACGGCTCAAGAAAAATGCTCCTTCGGGAGCATTTTTTATTTACCCTACCGAGCGGCGGGCGTTTTGAAACATCCTTATCCAAGGACCCTCGTCACCCCAGCCATCCGGATGCCAGGAATTGATCACGCTGCGGAACACCCGCTCCGGGTGCGGCATCATAACCGTAAACCGACCATCGTTGTTAGTGACCGAGGTGATGCCACCCGGTGAGCCATTCGGGTTGAGCGGATAGGTTTCGGTAGGCCGCCCGCGGTTATCCACAAAGCGCAGTGCCGCCTGTGCCGCTTGCTCGTTGCCGGTGTGCGCAAAGTTGGCAAAGCCCTCACCATGCGACACCGCAATCGGCGCTCGCGTGCCACGCATCCCTTTGAAGAAAATCGACGGCGAGTCCAACACTTCCACCGTCGCGAAGCGTGCCTCGAATTGCTCGGATACATTTCGCGTGAATTTCGGCCAGTGCTCCGCGCCGGGGATGATGGATTTCAGGCTGCTCATCATCTGGCAGCCATTGCAAATGCCCAGACCAAAGCTGTCGCTACGATTAAAAAACTGCGAGAACTGATCCGACAGCAAGGGATTGAACAGAATCGTCTTCGACCAACCCTCGCCTGCACCGAGCACATCGCCGTATGAGAAACCACCGACCGCGATCAAGCCTTTGAAATCTTTCAGGTGCGCGCGTCCGGCGATCAGGTCGCTCATGTGCACATCCACCGCCTCAAAGCCGGCTTTGTGCATCACATACGCCGTCTCGACATGCGAGTTAACACCCTGCTCGCGCAAAATTGCCACTCTTGGACGAACGCCGCTCGCGATGAAAGGTGCCGCAATATCCTCCGCCATTTCAAAACTAATCTGCGGCGAGATGCCGGGGTCGGCTTCATCAAGCAGACGGTCGTACTCTGCATCCGCGCAGGCCGGGTTGTCACGTAAACGAGCAATACGCCAGCTGGTCTCGCTCCAGAAACGATGCAAGGCTGACCGTAGCTGCTGGTAAATGACTTTTGCATCGCGCGTAAACTCGATCACATGGCGATCATTGAGCTTACCAATGATGTGGCTGCACGCACCCAGACCATGCTCGCGCAACACGTTCATCGCCTCAGATTTTTGTTCAGCGCGTACTTGAATCACCGCGCCGAGTTCTTCTGCAAATAACGCGCGCAGCGTGAGGTCATTGCGCCTCGCCTCGACCTGACCGGCCCAGTTCTTTGAGTCACCCCAATCACTCGCGTGCTCGCCCTCGGTGACCAGAATATCCAGATTCACCGTAATGCCAGCGCGCCCGGCAAATGCCATCTCGCACAGCGTCGCGAACAGGCCACCATCCGATCGGTCGTGATACGCCAGCAGCATTTGCTGCTGATTCAGCTGCTGAATCGCTTCAAAAAATTGACGCAAGTCGTCGGCGCTGTCCACATCCGGCACATGATCACCAAGTTGCTGCATCACCTGCGCTAATGCAGACGCTGCCAGTCGGTTTTTGCCGCGACCGAGGTCAATGAAGATCAGCGCGGTGTCGCCAAGATCTGTACGCAGTTGCGGCGTGAGCGTGGCGCGCACATCGCGCACCGGCGCAAATGCAGACGCAATCAACGACACCGGTGAGATGACAGCCTTATCGGCCCCATCGCCGTTACCATCTTGGTCATCTTTCCAGGTAGTGCGCATGGATAATGAATCTTTACCCACCGGTATCGATAATCCCAGCGCCGGGCACAATTCCATACCCACCGCTTTCACGGTATCGAACAAAGCGGCGTCTTGACCGGGTTGGCCGCAGGCGGCCATCCAGTTGGCAGAGAGTTTGATGTCGGTGATGTGCGCAATCGACGCCGCAGCAATATTGGTGATCGCTTCACCCACCGCCATGCGCCCGGAAGCGGGGGCATCCAGCACCGCCAAAGGCGTGCGTTCACCCATCGCCATCGCTTCGCCCAAATAGCCTTCGTGGCTGAGCGTGGTCACAGCACAATCAGCAACCGGCACCTGCCACGGGCCGACCATTTGATCACGCACGGTGTGGGCACCCACCGATCGATCGCCAATCGTGATCAGAAAAGATTTATCAGCGACGGTGGGAAGTTTCAGTACACGCTCAGCGGCAAGCTCCAGCGTGATATCGGTCAGGTCCAGCGCGGGCCCGGTTCGCTGCTGACGCGTGACATCACGATGCATTTTGGGTGGTTTGCCGAGTAACACATCCATCGGCATATCAACCGGTGTGTTGTCATGGTCGGGGTCGATCACGCGCAGCTGTCGCTCTTCTGTGGCGGTACCCACCACTGCAAACGGGCAACGCTCACGTTCGCACAATGCGCGAAACAGCGGCAAGCTCTCCGGTGCAATCGCCATGACATAGCGTTCCTGCGATTCATTGCTCCAGATTTCTTTTGGCGCAAGACCACTCTCTTCCAACTGTACTTTGCGCAAATCAAATATCGCGCCACGCCCCGCGTCATTGGTCAGCTCGGGAAAGGCGTTCGATAAACCGCCTGCACCCACATCATGAATCGATAACACCGGGTTACGCTCACCCATGGCCCAGCACGCGTTGATCACCTCTTGCGCGCGCCGTTGAATTTCAGGGTTACCGCGTTGTACCGAATCAAAATCCAGATCGGCGGTATTCGTGCCGGTGGCCATCGACGATGCAGCGCCACCGCCCATGCCAATGCGCATACCCGGGCCGCCGAGCTGTATTAACAAACTACCGACCGGTAGCGGATTTTTATGGGTATGTAGCGACGAGATATTGCCCAAGCCACCGGCAATCATGATCGGCTTGTGATAGCCATACACCGTACCGCCCACGTTTTGCTCGTAGCTGCGGAAATAGCCCGCCAGGTTAGGCCGACCAAACTCATTGTTGAACGCAGCGCCACCGAGCGGGCCATCGATCATGATCTGTAGTGGCGACGCGATACGCTCAGGCTTGCCGGTAATTGCCGAGTCGCCGTGTCCGGACCGCTCACTGGACAGCTGCGTTACATCACGCGCGTTTTCCCAGGGTTGTACTGCGTGCGTAATCATGAGGTTCGATACGCTGAAACCGGTGAGTCCGGCTTTGGGCTTGGCACCGCGACCGGTTGCCCCCTCATCACGAATCTCGCCACCCGAACCAGTAGAAGCGCCCGGGAAGGGCGAGATCGCAGTCGGGTGATTATGCGTCTCCACCTTCATCAGGATATGTGTCAGCTCTTGCGAGGGCTGGTAGGTCATGCCCTGATCGGCGCGCGGATAGAAACGCATTGCCGTCGCACCTTCAATAATCGAGGCGTTATCCGTATAGGCCACCACCGTACCTTTCGGCTGCTGCTGGTGGGTGTACTTGATCATCGAGAACAGCGAGCGCTGCTGCGGCTCGCCGTCGATGGTCCAGTCGGCATTAAAAATCTTGTGCCGGCAGTGCTCGCTATTGGCTTGCGCGAACATCATCAGCTCAACATCGGTCGGATTACGACCGGCATGATTGAACGCATCAAGCAGATAATCAATTTCGTCATCCGACAACGCCAAACCCAGCGCGATGTTTGCGTCGGTCAATGCATGTTTACCACCGCCGATGATGTCGATAAACGCCAGCGGCTGCGGCGATAGCTCGTTAAACAGTGCCTGCGACTGCTCAGGTGTACGAATCACCGTTTCCGTCATGCGGTCGTGCAACAGCGCAGCGATGGCGTTCCCCTTCTGCGCGTCGAGCTGCTTGGTTTTACCCAGCAAACCGGATTTCAACTGCACGCCGTAGGCGATGCCACGCTCGATACGGTGGATCTGCGCCATGCCGCAGTTGTGGGCAATATCGGTTGCCTTACTGGCCCAGGGCGAGATGGTGCCAAAACGCGGCAGCACGATAAATTGCTCGCCATCGATTTGCCCCTCAAACGGCTCGCCATAGGTCAACATCGCTGTGAGCTGCTGCACATCGTGCTCGGTTAGCTGTGCGGTGCTATCAACGAAATGCAGGAAACGGCCGCTGATACCGGTAACAGCGGGATCAATAACTTTCAGTTGTGCTAACAGACGCTGAACACGAAACGCGGACAGGGCATTGGCGCCCGGAAGGATGAGCATGGCTGAGAAGGTGGTTCGCGAGCGACTGGGCCTTGAAAATTCAGGGCCTTTCGCGCGGGTGAATCGGATTCCAAAATTATACCTTGCCGACCCCGACAAAACGGCTGCCGCAGGCTTGCCCCAACATGCTATCTTGCCCGCTGATTCGTTCAATGATGGTGCAGATGGATATCGCTTCGCTCAATGACCAAAACCGGTACGAACTGGTCCACAACAGCCTCGACCTTGCCGAGCAATCGGTGTCGGTGTTCACCCGCATCTATCGCGATGAGGCACTCAAAACCGCTGCACACGCTGACGTGCTGCGCATGTCGCGCCAAGCACAATCGCCACTGGCCGGTCTACCAGTGTCAGTGAAAGATTTACTCGATGTTGCGGGCGACACCACGATGGCGGGCTCGGTGGTGCTCGAAGGGCAACCGGTAGCCGCGAGTGATGCCACTGTAGTGGCGCGACTCAGAGATGCAGGTGCCGCGATCATCGGCAAGACCAACATGACCGAGTTTGGTTTTTCCGGGGTGGGTATTAATCCGCACTACGGCACGCCGGCCAACCCAGTCGATAGCACCCGCATCACCGGTGGCTCATCCTCAGGCGCGGCTGCCTCGGTAGGTGCAGGTATTTGCGTTGCCGCACTCGGCTCCGACACCGGCGGTTCGGTGCGCATTCCGGCAGCGCTGTGCGGCTTGGTTGGTTTCAAACCCACGATGCGCCGCGTACCCACCACCGGCGCGCTGCCACTCGCGCCCGTGCTGGATTCGGTCGGACCGATCGCCCGCACTGTCGCTGACTGCTTGCTAGTCGATAGCCTGATCTCTGACCAAGCGGTGACGACCGAGACGCTGTCGCTATCGGCGTTGAAGTTTGCGGTGCCTGAAGATTTAGTCATGGAGAGTATCGACGACACCGTTGCTCGTGCGTTTACGCATACCTTGTCCAAGTTATCGGCGGCGGGCGCTACCCTGATTGAAGTACCCATGAAAATGTTTGCCGAGGCACGTGACATTAATCGCTTTCCGCAAATAGAGTCGTGGCGCTGGCATCACAAGTTATTAGCGACGCATGCCGACCAGTACGACGCGTTGGTGGCCACGCGTATTCGCGCGGGTGAAAAATATACCGAACAAGATTTCCAGACACTATTAGCAGCCCGCAAAGACTGGATCGCGCGTGTTGAGCAAGCCTTGCTTGGGTTCGACGCGATGCTGATGCCAACGGTGCCGATCGTCGCGCCACGCACTGAAGCTCTGCTCGCTTCGGAAGAGACTTTCTTTGAGGTGAACAGGCTGCTACTACGCAACCCCTCGCTGTTTAATTTGCTCGATGGCTGTGCGTTATCGATCCCTTGCCAGCGCAACGGTGACCTCCCGGTAGGCCTGATGATCGGTGCGCCGGCGATGGCGGATGCGCGGGTTTTTTCAATCGGACTGGCGATTGAGCAGGCGCTCTCGGAATAAAATTTTTTACCAAGATGCGGGCTACTCTTCAAGCTTGAACACCATATTCTCCACATGCGGCCCATAGCGATCTGCCATGCCATACGGCATTTGCTGCAGATCGCGATTGGGAATCATGGCGACCACCGTACGGTAGTCCAAGGCCAATAAAAACTCGGCAGTATGCTCGGCCTCTCGCACATCGCGCACAGGCAATCGCGCCGATCCAAAATTCACAAACACTTTGCGCGGATCATCTTTATCGAAAAATATTTCGCCGCCGAGAATGCCGTGATCAACCAAGATTGAATGAGTAATAATGCCGCGCGAGCTAAATTTACACGGCGTCATCTCCCTCGCGATATGCATACCCAGGTGATCAATCGCCCATAAGTATTTGAAATTACGGTTGCCATAGGCGCCACACGCCACACTATCAAAGCGCCCCTGTCCCGGCCGGCGACTGCTGCGCTCGGAATCGATCGCTCCCGGATTAATGTCATACGGATTACAGTGAGCGACTGGCCGCCCATAGCCGATATTCCACATCCAGATCGACGGTGAGCAGTAGTAATAACGATGGTGCTTCAGGTTTTCAATGCGCTTTTTGGGTACCAGTACCGTGCGCCATGGTGGAAGCAGCGTCGTATCAGTCTTGTACGGATTCTCATTCAGCTTGCTTACATCCACCTGCATCGCCTGCGTGCGCGCTTTAGCCCACTCGAACAGTTGATGGTTAATTTCGCCAAATTCGCCGGATTGATGCGAGACCAGTCGAACCTGAATTTTTGGTTGAGTCACCCGCGTTTGTCTTTCAGAATAATGCGGCCGTCCTCCGGTAGATCGATGCATTCTTGTGTGCTGCGAAGATAATCTCAACATGGCTACGCTCCTTACTCAGGCAATAAAAATACCGACACTCCTATGGGGAGCATGGCCGGAGCGGCTTCGCAAGATTCATACCAATTTAGTAATCAACGATTGCTACTTGTTTGTGACAAAACGGTGAAAAATCTGTCTCTATAGTGCGACATAACCTCTCTGCTGCTGTTCCAACATGGGCAAAACCTGTGCACCATTATTTTTTCCCGCACCAAAAAAATACAAAGATAAAACAATGAGTTCTGGTTCCGCATGTCATCAACTTTAAACATTCGAACCATATTCTCATCGGGCTGTTTTTTCGTTTGTCAAAAAAAGGAGCCCACTGTGTCACACCATCCAGCCACTGACGATAATTCATCCAACAACGAACACTTCAATGATGTACTAGGCAGAGGCTTACAGAGTCCTCAGCGCAGATTAATTTTGAAAGGCGGTATAGGGCTTGCCTCAGTTGCGGCCTTACCTATGCTGTCAGGGTGCGGTGGCGGCTCTGGTGCGGCGTCGCCATTGCCGGCTAGCTCTAACATGCTACCGTTTCCGCCAACCGCGAAGACCATTGCTGATGCCGTATCAGTCCCGCCGGGTTACACCGTGTCTGTTCTGCACGCCACCGGGGATCGACTGTTCAGCAGCATCCCAAGCTACAGCAACCTGGGAACAGAGGCGGATGATTTTTCACGCCGCGTAGGTGACCACCATGATGGTATGCACCTGTTCTATATTGGCGCTAACGGTAAAGTCTCATACACAAGCACCAACAAGGCCGTGCTGGTCGTTAACCACGAGAGCTCAGCCGACGCAACTTTCCTGCATCCACGAGGCCAAACCTCGGCAGGTACGGCCGGAAAAAAATTCGATCAGTTTGATCAGTGGGACTTGGGCGCTCGTCCTGGATCTGAAGCTCTTAAAGAAATAAATCTCCATGGCGTATCTATCGCCGAGGTCTCGCTCGATGCAGCCGGCAGACCGACCGGGTACGTCGTAGATTCCCCGTTAAACCGTCGAATCACACCAGAGACGCTATGCGATGTTCGCGGCCCAGCCGCGCACTTGTCCGGTATACGGGCGCAGTTCGTCACACGCTTCGATACGACGGGTGCGACTGCTCGCGGAACGCTTAACAACTGCGGTTATGGCTACACCCCTTGGGGCACTTACCTGACCTGCGAGGAAAACTTTGCAACCTATTTTGCGATGCCGGTTGGCGCCATCGCACCGGACGCGAAAACAGCCGCATCCCGCACACGCTATGGCGTACGAGCTACAGCCTTGGCAGCCACTGCAACCACCGCCAACACGCAGGGATGGCACACAGTTACGGATCTGCCTGATACTGATTTCCGCTTTTCACGTTGGAACGTTTCTGCGTCCAGTGCATCGGCAGCGATGGACTTCAGAAATGAACCGCAAACGTTTGGGTACAACGTTGAGATCGATCCGGCTAATCCGAATGCACGTCCAGCGAAAAGAACAGCGATGGGTAAATTTGCCCATGAGGCTGCAGTCGTTGGCAGACCTGTCGCCGGCAAGCCGCTTGCGTTCTACATGGGATGTGATGCCCGTAACGAATATATCTACAAATTTGTTACTGCTCAGCCTTGGGATGCAGCTGATCTGGGCGCGGGGATGGCGGCGGGTAACAAATACCTCGACGAGGGCAAGCTGTATGCGGCTAAATTCAACGCGGATGGCAGCGGAGAATGGGTTGAGTTAAACACCTCCAACAGCGCAATTGCCGCCTACAACGTGAATGGTTTTTCATTCGCGTCACAGGCAGAAATTTATGTTCATACACGGCTGGCGGCTGATGCTGTGGGTGCAACGAAAATGGACCGACCTGAGTGGGGTGCAGTCAACCCTGCCAATGGTGAGATTTACTTCTGCCTTACCAATAACAACAGCACCAATAGGACGCCTGCCAACGCTAACGCTGCCAACCCAAGGTCATACGCCGACAGCGATGGAAACCGTCGTTCCGGTAATCCGAACGGCCATATCATTCGCTTCAAAGAGACCGCGGACGCGGCTGATGCAACCACCTTCAAGTGGGACATCTTCCTGTTTGGCGCTGAGGAAGATATGGTCGCGGCAGAAAATATTTCAGGCCTTACTGCGAACAATAGTTTCTCGTCGCCTGACGGGTTATGGTTCAGCGAAGCAACCGGTATCTGCTGGATCCAGACAGACGACGGTGCGTTTACCGACGAAACCAACTGCATGCTGCTCGCTGCGGTTCCCGGCCAGGTTGGTGATGGCGGTAGCGTCTTAGTGTCCAACCAACTTGGCGCTGCGACAAGCACCGTAACGACTTATGTCGGTGCCGCACTCGGAGAGGCACGTTTGAAACGATTCTTAGTGGCTCCTCGAGGTGCAGAAGTGACCGGGCTAGCTGAAACTGCAGACGGAAAGACGCTTTTCGTTAACATTCAGCACCCGGGCGAGAACACCGCAGCGACTTTCTGGAGCGCAGCGCCCACGCCAGCGGAAAGCACTTGGCCCGGCAACGGAGGTGGCCTGCAATCAGCCTACGGACCTGCAGGACGCCCGCGCTCTTCAACACTCGTGATTTCGCGCGTGGACGGTAAGCGGATCGGCGAGGCATAATCATCTGCGGCAATCGGCCCATAGCATCAGGTCTATGGGTCGAGACTTCCGCGCGTTACGAGCGCTTCGTGATGGTTCGACCGACCCAACCCGTTACGGGCTTGGGTCGTTTCGATTTAAACCATTGATGTAGTCGCTCTACTTCGTGGCGCTAGTCAAGGTACGATAGCTCGCCGTTGGCTGATACAACGAATCACTGATTTGATGTCTTTTCCCCCCACATGTGCTGGCTTTGCTCTTTGCAGCGCTGGTACCGCAAATCTTTCGGTCCCGATGTGATGCGAACTTATATTTTCCAATCTAGTCAGAGCGGGCTTATGCGAAGACGACAGTCGGGCGGCTTTACGCTGATTGAAATCATGGTAGTGGTTGTGATCATGGGAGTCCTTGCTGCGCTGGTAGTACCGCGACTGATGGGCCGTGCTGATGACGCACGGGTATTAGCTGCTAAGCAAGACATCGCGACATTAATGCAGTCATTAAAACTTTATCGGCTCGATAACCAGCGCTACCCCACCACCGAGCAAGGATTGCAGTCGCTTGTGACCAGACCGACTATTGCGCCGCTACCATCTAACTGGAAAACTGGCGGCTATCTTGATCGTCTCAACAAAGACCCTTGGGGGAACGCCTACTTGTACCTCGCACCGGGATTGCATGGCGAGGTTGATATATTTTCTTATGGTGCAGATGGCAAGCCAGGTGGTACTGGCGTGGATGCAGACATTGGCTCCTGGATGGAATAGACGCTACCGCCAGTATCGTGACAATCGGCTGGGGTTTACGCTGCTTGAGTTACTGGTGGTGCTTGTGATTGTCGGCGTTATGCTTGGCGCAATTGTCTTGAACGCCACCCCGGGTCCGCGCCAAGTGCTGCACTCTGAGGCGCAGCGCGTCGCGCAGTTAATGCAGGTAGCGCGCGATGAGGCCATCGTTCGTAATAGAGAGATTGCGTTCGAGTCAGACGATAGGCGCTACCGTTTTTTGATCCGTGACGTTGAGGGTTGGCGTGTAATTACCGATGACGAACTCCTGCGCGAGCGTAGCTACCGCATTTCCCCGCTTAGCTTGCGGTTAGACCCCAGTACGCCAAGCAATCAAGGGGTCTTGCGTATCGTGTTCGGGCGCGAGCCTGTTGACCAGGCCTTCACCCTAACTTTTTCCACTGAAAACGTCCGGAGCGCGTTGCGTGCCGACGGTGTAGGACATTTCCAGGTTGAATAAGGTCGTTGACATGCCAGTGCAGATCAACAGAGCTCGGACGCGACGTGGCTTTACGCTGCTTGAAGTGCTGGTTGCGCTGGTGATTGTGGGCACGGCCTTGGGTGCGAGCTTGCGTGCCATCGGCAGCCTCACTCAAAACAGTACTGACCTGCGGGTCGCCATGATGGCCACCTGGTCGGCAGAAAATCGTCTGACCCAGATTCGCCTCGCGCGTGAGTGGCCGCCATTAGGACAACGTGGGTTCGACTGCCCTCAAGGCGATCTCTTGCTTCGATGCGAAGAAGATATTGTGGTCACCCCTAACCCGGCATTTCGACGAGTTCAAGTAACCGTCGTCGATACCGCCGGGCGCAAAGTGCTGACGCTGTCGCAGGTGGTGCCCAATGCGATCTAAGTTCGTAACGCGCTATCACCAGCGCTCATCCGGCTATTCAAGGAGCGGCCGAGCGCGCGGCCTGACGCTGGTTGAGCTACTTGTCGCTATTGCTGTGCTTGGTCTTATTTCAGTTCTGGGCTGGCGCGGTCTGGACTCGATCACCCGCACCCGTCAAGTATTGAACCAGGAATTGGCGCAAACACGCGAGCTACAGCTATCGTTTGCACAACTGCAAATTGATTGTGCCAATGCAGTCGATACAAGTACCTTGACAGGTGGCGCACCCATACTGCTCGAGTCTAACCGCATTAGCTTAGTACGCAGATCACAACCAGAATCACAAGCGGGTGGCTTGCAACTCGTCACATGGCGCTTAATCGACGGGGTACTCACGCGCGAAGAAACGCCCGTGACACGCGACCTGAATCAAATTAACCGCTACTGGCAGATGGCACAAAGTATTACACCAGCTGCGATCAAGTTG
>Ga0194119_10006636_pt1 | contig 16691 bp, 20 predicted proteins | sample TA2MahC100mmetaG_FD_148620 | JGI IMG/M metagenome (GOLD analysis project Ga0194119, IMG submission 148620) | Freshwater microbial communities from Lake Tanganyika, Tanzania - TA2015018 Mahale Deep Cast 100m | ecosystem: Environmental > Aquatic > Freshwater > Lake | place: Tanzania: Lake...
GGTCCCCGCGACCCGGGACGTGACGGCGCAGGCCAGAACGGCACGCAGTACGGCCATTTGCATATCGATATCAAACGGCGCGCCGAAGGCGTTGCCCATCGGAAAGTTCACAAACACGCTGCGCGGCGGCCGCACCTGTTCAGTCAGATCACGGCCTGTCGACAGACACACCGTCGGAATCCCTGCTTCTTCTAAGACCCGGCATACCAGACCCACGGTCTGGTGATCGAGGGGTCAGGCGGGTACTGCAATGAGGAGATCAACACCGTCCTTTTTCAGTTCTTCCGCAAAGGCGGGGCCGGTCTCGGTCAATACCTTGCTGCGGTTGTAGATCCGGCCCATGAACCCGCTCCAGAACCGCGGCGCGAGGCTGCCGATTTCACCCGCCGCCTCGAGTTCGCGCAGTCGGTCGATGGGGAACTGGCAGTTGATGTCCTGGTCGGCATCACGATGGTCGTAATAACTATCGTGGATTTGGAAGTCACCTGCGCCGGAGGCTAGCGGAATGGCGTCCAGGCGATGATCGTTCCTGGCCATCGGGTCGAAGGCCGGCATGGAACACAGCGAGATGCCGCCTGAGGTGAGCATCGTGAGCCGACACTTTTTCAGTGGCCGGGTCAGAGGTGTCCAGGGGGCATCGTGATTGATGGTCCACTGGTAGGGCGGATGGCCCATGGAACCATAGTGCTTCGCGAGCCCGTCGACATAACGGATCGGTTCGGTTGCATGTGCAGACATGATTAACCCCTCTGATGACCTGGATCAAACCTTGGCATGGCCGCAATGGGTTGACAATCCATGCCGTACGGCGGAGCTGGTTCAAACCTGATTTATGAAACTCAATAGTGTGGAGGCCGTTCATCCTCGGGTGGCCTGCCATCTCGCGGCATGTAGTGCAGCACATGCTCGCGCAGTTCCTTCAGCTCGCGCCTCAGCCGATCAATCGCCTGTTGCTGCTGCACGATAACGTCGTTCAGTGCCGCGATCGTGTCATCCTGGAATGCGGTACGCATTTCTAGTTCAGCAAGCCGTTCTTCGCTCATGCAACTTCCACCAACGTCGTGGAGCGGGTTTTGAAGTACCGGATCACGAGATACAGCAGCAGACCGGTGGGACCAAGCATGAAGGTCAGGATGAGGCATGGCACGACAAACAGGTGATTGATCCCTCGACGACTTGCATCGCGGGCTTCCCATGCACCGACGAAAAGATCAAAGACAAGATAGTGCACCCAGCCCACCAGCATCATGTGAGGGTTCATGAACGCCGCGGTGAGACCTGACAGGCTGCCCATGTCCACGCTTCCCGTAGGCGCGCTGGTGACGATGCCGATCACATAGGTGATTCCGAGAACCACTGGAAAAACCGCCGAATGTACCAGTGCGCGAGTCACCGCCGTTGAAGGTGCGAAGACCAGCAACAACCATGCGGGCAATACGGAAACATTGGCGAGTACGAACAGCGAGTTCAAATCCATCATCTGGGTTCCTGGTGAGTTGCCGTTGGCGCAGCGTAGCCGGCCGCTTCAATCACTGCGCGCGCCGGTTCTGATTCCAAGTGTTTGAGGAAATGCACCGCAGCCTCGTTGTTGGTTGCGCGTTTCATCAGCACCACGTCCTGAAGGATGGGCGGGTGCAGCCCTTCGGGTACCTGCCACAAGCTACCTCGCGGGAGGTTTCGTCGCGCAGACGTGCTGAGGCTTGAAGCTGCGATCAGGCCGATGTCAGCGCCGCCGGACAGCGTTTGCAAAAAGACGTCGCCGATGTTCGGCGACGTGACGATGCGCGATTGGAGCTGTTGCCACAATCCCAGCGTCTGCAAGGTCGCCCGCGCAGCGGCGCCGTAAGGCGCAACATCCGGGTTGGCGATAGCGAGATGACGGAAAGCTCCGGAAGCGAGCAATGCGGCCGCATCCTCCTGTGTTCCGCTCAATCGATCCGTCTCGCGGCTCCAGAGAACGAGTCTGCCGACCGCATAGGTCGATCGGGATGAGGGCTCGGCCAATCCTTCCGCAATGAGTTTGGCAGGTGTGTCCTGGTCGGCGCTCAGGAAAAGATCAAAAGGCGCGCCGGCAATGATCTGTGCAAACAGTTTGCCGGTCGAACCGGAGACGATAGTAAGGCGGTGCGGGGTGTCGGTCGTGGCATCGGCCACCAGTTGGTTTGCGGGTTCGAGAAAGTTGGTCGCAACTGCGAGTGTTGCCTGTGCTGCCTGAGTGCCCACTGGCGTACCGAAAGAGAATGCAAAAAGCCACAAGATCACTTGACGGACGCGGCGGCCCATTGCAGCAGGAACCCTGCTGTCCATACCCGATACTCCCATCCACGCGACCGGACCGCGTTGCTCGAAGAAAATTGCTGACGGCATGCTCCGCTTCTATTTCTTTTGCCGCAACGGATTCACTACTATGGCTGTGACCCCAAAATGACCCACAGCCATTACCATCGGGCTGGATAACACTGCGGCTGCAACTGCGTCCGCAAATAAAGGAGATCCTGCAACCCATGAGATACGAAGCGCCTACATCTACAAAGGACGCAGTCGGGCTGCTGTCCAAGGCGAAAGGTAAAGGGCAAGTGCTTGCCGGAGGTTCTGACCTCCTGGTCCGCCTGAAAGGCGGCTTCATCGAGCCGGACCTGATCGTCGACATCAAACGAATACCCGCCATGCAAGGGGTCACGAAGACCGCCAGTGGTTTCAAGATCGGTGCAGCCGTCTCCTGTGCGCAGCTCGGTGAGAATGCAGCTTTGAAGAAGGCCTGGCCCGGGGTGGTCGAAGCCGCCAACCTGATTGGCTCTGACCAGATCCAGAGCCGGTGCACCGTGGTCGGCAACCTGTGCAATGCATCGCCAGCAGCGGACAGCGTTCCGGCGATGGTCGCTGCCAAGGCGAAAGCGGTGGTAGTCGGGCCGAAAGGCAAGCGGACGATCCCTGTTGAAAACGTAGTTGCCGGGCCTGGCAAGACAGCGCTCAAAGCGGGTGAGCTGATCGAGTCCATCACCCTGCCGGCGCGCAAAGGTAAGACCGGCGATGCCTATCTGCGGTTCATTCCGCGTACTGAGATGGACATAGCCGTGTGTTCCGCTGGCGTCAATCTCACCCTCGGCAGGGGCGGCGTCGTCACAGATGCTCGCGTCGCCTTGGGCGCGGTGGCTCCGACCGTGGTCCTGGTGCCTGCTGCAGCCAAAGCGATTATCGGGACGAAGCTCGATGATGTAGCCCTGGCTGCGCTCGCCGCAGCGTGCGAAGCAGCGTGCAATCCCATCGACGACAAACGCGGTACGGTGGAATTCAGAACAGAGGTGGCGGGTGTGCTGGCCAAGCGGGCCGCGAAGATCGCCTATCAGCGAGCAGGGGGTTAAGAACGATGTCCGGAGTTCATGTTTCAACCACCATCAACGGCGATCCGGTGGAGTTTGTTTGCCAGCCCGGAGAAGTCCTGCTGGATGTACTGCGTAATCGCGTCGGCCTGACTGGCGCCAAAGAAGGTTGTGGAACCGGTGACTGTGGTACCTGCAGTGTGACTGTGGATGGCCGATTGGTCTGCTCCTGTCTGGTGCTGGGTGCTGAAGTCGAAGGCCGCACCGTGACCACAGTGGAAGGTATGGCCGATGGCGCTGACCTGCATCCGCTGCAGAAAAAGTTCATCGAACACGCGGCGTTGCAGTGCGGCATCTGTACACCAGGTTTCCTGGTCGCAGCAAAGGCACTGCTGGACCGCAACCCTGATCCAAGCGAAGAGCAGATCCGGTACGCCCTCGCGGGCAACCTCTGTCGCTGCACCGGCTACGACAAAATCGTGAGGGCGGTGCAGGCTGCTGCCAAGGATCTTGCGGTGGACGCCACTAAACCAGCTAAGCCAGCACCAAAGAAAACGACCGCTGGGAAGTCCGCCAAAAAAACCGCCTAACGTACTGTCCGTCAGAGCATTCAGGAGATATACGTGACACATAACCCGAGCTTTACGAATCAGACTTTCAAGGTGATCGGCACCCGCGTTCCGCGCCCTGACGGGCTGGACAAGGTCACCGGCCGGGCGCGCTACGGCGCCGATGCTTCGGCACCCGGTCAGCTCGTCGGCATGATCCTGCGTTCACCGCACGCGCATGCCGAGATCAAGAACATCGATACCAGCAAGGCGGATAAGATCCCCGGCGTGAAGGCGATCATCACCAGCGCCGATCTGCCGGACAAGGTCAATGGCCGTCGCGACATGCTCGACACGCTCGAGAACTGCATGGCCCGCGGCCGGGTGCTGTATGACGGTCACGCGATTGCTGCGGTTGCGGCCATCGATGCCGACACCGCCAAAAAAGCGCTCAAGGCCATCAAGGTGGATTACAAGATCCTGCCGCACGTCACCGACGTGGATGAGGCCATGAAGGACGGTGCACCCATCGTGCAACAGTGGGTGCGTACTGCCGGTGGTGACGCCAACAAGGCGACCAACGTATCCCAGGTGTCGCAGTTCGGGCACGGCAACATCGAAGAAGGGTTTGCCGAAGCCGACGTCATCATCGAACGCAGCTACAAGACCGAACAAACCCACCAGGGCTACATCGAACCGCACGCCTGCCTCGCCAGTGTGGGTCCGGATGGCAACGGTGAGCTGTGGGTGACCACCCAGGGCCATTACACCTTCCGTACCCAGTGTGCCCAACTGCTTGGCATGGATATCGCCAAGCTCAAGGTCACCTCGTCCGAAATCGGGGGTGGTTTTGGCGGCAAGACCCACGTGTGGATGGAGCCGGTGGCCCTCGCGCTTTCCCGCAAGGCCAATCGTCCCGTCAAACTCGTCATGACGCGGGAGGAAGTTTTCCGGGCGACCGGTCCAACCTGTTCGACATCCATGGACGTCAAGATCGGCGCCAAAAAGGATGGCCGCATCACCGCGGCACTGGCCGTACTGCGCTACCAGGACGGTGCCTTTCCCGGCATCTGGGGCATGCTCGGTGGCATGACAGCCTGGGCGTGTTATGACCTGCCAAACGTCAAGGCCATCGCCTATGACGTGCTGGTGAACCGGCCGAAAGTGGCGGCCTACCGAGCGCCTTCGGCGCCGATGGCGGCCTTTGCAGTCGAGAGCACCATGGACCTCGTCGCACAGGCCATCAACATGGATCCGGTGGACTTCCGCTTGCTGAATGCAGCCAAGGAAGGGACCCGTGCGTCCTATGGTCCGACGTATGGACCCATTGGTATTCGCGCCACACTCGAGGCCGTCAAGAACCACCCGCAGATGAAGGCCAAGCTTGGCCCGAACCAGGGACGGGGCATGGCCTGCGGTTTCTGGTTCAACTTCGGCGGTCAGACCTGTTCAACGGTGAACATCGGTACCGACGGCACGGTGAATGTCTCGGTTGGCACGGTCGACGTCGGTGGCTCCCGGGCATCGTTGTCACTGATCGCCGCCGAAGAACTCGGTGTGCCTTATGAAACCGTGAAGTGCACCGTTTCGGATACAACGGCCCTCGGTCACAACGATACCACTGAAGGTAGCCGCGGAACGTTCTCGTCAGGTATGGCGATCATCTTTGCCGCGCGCAATGCGGTCGCGGAACTGCGCGCGCGTGCCGCAAAAACCTGGGACATCCCGGTGGAAGAGGTGGAGTGGAAGGACGGCGTTGCCTATCCCATGGGCGACCAGCACCACAACCTGAAGCCTCTGTCGTTGAAGGACATCGCCGCAAAATCACCGCGCACCGGTGGGCCGATTGCTGGTCACAACGAAACCGTGGCGGATGGTGCGGGTGTTTCGTTTGCCAGCCACATCTGCGATGTGGAAGTGGACCCGGAAACAGGAGCCACCAGAATCCTGCGTTATGCCGTCGTGCAGGACGCCGGCAAGGCGATTCACCCGGACTACGTCGAAGGTCAGTTCCAGGGTGCTGCGGCGCAAGGTATTGGTTGGGCGCTCAACGAAGAGTACGTCTACGGCAAGGATGGGCGTCTACAGAACGCGGGCTTCCTCGACTACCGCATCCCGGTATGTTCGGACCTGCCGTTCATCGACACCACGATCCTCGAAATTCCCAACCCGGGCCATCCCTATGGCATCCGCGGTGTGGGTGAAACGTCGATCGTGCCGCCGCTAGCAGCGATCGGTAACGCGGTCTCCAACGCGGTCGGTGTGCGCATGAACCACGTGCCGATGTCACCGCCGCGCATCCTCAAGGCCATCAAGGCGCAGCGCGCCGCAGGCTGAGGGCAGGATCATGCAGGTCGCTGTAACGGGCCTGCTGTGTACCGCGGTAAATGGTGCGGCTTCGATCAACATCGAAGCCGACACCATTCGCGAGTTGCTGCGCAAGCTGGTGGAGCGTTATCCCAAGTTCGAACCGCTGCTCGATGCCGGTGTAGCTGTTGTCATCAATGGCGAGATCTTCCGTGATAACTGGAGCGAACCGATCCCGGCAGGAGCCGAGGTCGTGCTAATGCCGCGGATCCAGGGGGGCTAAATACGGCTCTTCAAGTTCAGGCAGCGTGCAGGGTGTGCACGAGGTTTATGAGCTGCTCCCGATCCGACCCTGAACGAACCGGAATCGAAACCTCGAGGCTGCTAACAACGCCGTCGTAGCGCGCGAGCAGCTTCTGACCGATCTGATCCCAGGTTCCTACCGTCACGTAAGTGTTGAGCACCGTATCGTCGATCAACTGCGGCAGGTCCTCCCATCGCTGCGCCCTGGCCAGAAGCTTGGCCTCGGCGGTGAGCTGTTCCAGTCCGTGGTAGTTGAAGGTCGCCGCATAGGCGGGTGTTGAGGCATAGAACGCGAGTCGTGCGCGGGCATCACGGATGCGCATTTCAAGTTCAGCTTCATTCTCGGCGGTCGCAACGAGCGGTTTCATGGCGACGGCGAAGTCATTCATTTGCTGTCCTGTGCGCGCTGCACCTACCTGGACCTCGGGCAACATCACCTGACGGATATACGAAGGGGTGCAGACCGGGTGTGGTCGGATGCCATCAGCAAGTTCCCCGGCAACCCGACACATGATGCGGTTGACTGCCGCGATGTGTACGGGAATCCGTGGGAATTCAATGGGCCCGGGGTTAAAGAGAGGCACCATTAGGTCGATGTTGTAGATCTCGCCGCTGATCCGCAGCGGCGTACCGTTCTGCCAGTGATCCCAGATGGCCCGCAAAACCTGGATGTACTCCCGCATCCATGGACCCGCGGCGTGTGTCGGCATGCCAAAACGCCGCGCGATGTGGGCCCGCACTTGGGGACCGAGACCGAGCGTGAATCGGCCGTTTGAAAGTTTCTGCATCGACCACGCGCTCATTGCCATGCTGGTCGGGCTGCGGGCAAAGGCGATGGCCACAGCAGTGCCGAGATTTACGCGCGATGTCGCCTGTGCCATCAGCGCCATGACCATGAACGGATCGTCCTTGGTTTCTTCGGTGAGCAGACCGTCGTAACCCAGTGATTCGACGAGTTGTGCGTCCCGGCCAATCGCGTGCAGATCGAGTGGTTGTTCAGGGGCTCGTAGGCCTGGATCGAGTTTGCCGAGGGGCAACAGTGTTTCGATTTTCATGCTGATCGCGATTGAGGATAGTCCGAAAACATGAAAGAAGCGCGTCGTTTGAACTGGACAGCAGCGTACTCCACCTGCAGGGCCCAAGGTGCAGGGGCATGGCACACTGCCCGCGGCTGGATTCCCGTTGCCAATCCTGGCTGTTGGCAGCCTTGCCCGTTGACTATCATGGATAGGCCGCCAACGTACGCACACAAATCATCCAGAACGCTGCGGCGCTGTGCCTCTCAGTTCCGGTCTCGGACCAGGCTCACCTACACAGGAATCCAAAGTGACTGCAACCGTACAACTGACCACCGATCAACTGCTCACCACGACCCGCGCGGTGCGAAAGCGCCTCGACTTTGACCGACCGGTTCCCATGACGGTCATTCGCGAATGCCTGGAAATCGCGCTGCAGGCACCGACCGGTTCCAATGCGCAGGGGTGGCAATGGATGGTGGTCACCGATCAAGGCAAGAGGGAAGCCCTGGCTGATCTCTATCGGCAAGCTTGGGCGGTTTATCCCTCGATGGATGCCTCCGCGCACCGTGTCCACTCCGGCGATCCGTCGATGACCGCCGTGCAGGAAAAAGTGGTCTCCTCCGCAGAGTATCTCGCCGAGAACATTCACCGGCCCCCGGTACTGCTGATTCCCTGTATTGCCGGCCGTGTCGAAGGCATCCCGGCGCCTTTCGGTGTGGTTGCCCAGGCGAGCATTTACGGGTCCATTCTTCCCGCCGCATGGAGCTTCATGTTGGCCGCCCGAACCCGGGGGCTCGGTACCGCCTGGACGACACTGCACCTCATGCATGAAGAGAAAGCTGCCGGGATTCTCGGTATCCCCTACAAGGAGATCACCCAGGTCGCCATGATTCCGGTGGCGTACACCAAGGGCACAGACTTCAAGGCAGGGCCTCGTAAGCCGCTGGATCCCATACTTCACGTTAACAACTGGTAAACAGAACCGGTTATTGGTGCCGCCCTCGCCTCACTGCGTTGAGGCACCATGTCTGGTTGAATCAGCACAGGATCTGCATGAACGTGTAAGCCGCAAGCCGAACGGGAGCGGATCAGGCCAGCAGTGCTGCTAGGGTATCGTCTCTGAACAGCTTCGCCGGAATACGCTCCGGACCTGCAAACGCCGTGGTCAGGAGCAACCTTAGCTTGGGATCAGCGGCAATACGCTGGAAGAACCGACCCCGCCGGGCAATGTCTTCCGGTTCGAATCGGGCAAACAACGTCGTTGCAATTCGCGCGGTGATGCGCCGCCGCCGCAGCCGCTCCTTGCGTTCGCTGATGTAATCAGTGAACAAGGCGGGCGACCAATCGGTTGACCCACGCAGGATGTCCCCCACTATGCGAACATCACGCAGCGTGATGGAAATGCCTTGCCCCAGAATCGGGTCGTTCTAGCTGGCAGCATCACCGATGAGCGTACCACCTGGGAGAACGGGATCATCCACCCAGGCGTCCTGGCTCGGAAAGGAACGGCAAGGTCCGATAGGGCGACCCATGGCGATGGCCGTGCTGTGTGGAACGGCGGGCAAGTCGAATGCCTTCAGCAGTTCTCTGGCGCCATCTTCCCCGTTGAAATGGGCCTGACCCTGATAGGCGTAGTCAGCGTAGATGCGAACTGCCATTTGTGCATCGGTATGACGGATCACGTCGATGCCGCGCCGGTTGTGCAGCACTGCAAGGTTACCGAGTGGCACCAGCGTACCTGCCGGAGTTTTCCCCGGAAACTGCTGTAGTTTCGACAGATCGTCCTGCTCGTCTTCAGGAAGGACGACTCGCACTTCGACTTCCGATTGATTCTGGTTGTAAATCTGAACCAGTGCGCCGCTGTAGGCGGCACGTAACTGACTGCCCAGATCTGCGGTGGAGAGACCGAGCGCCCGGGCACGCGGGGTCGGTTCTAAAATGATCTGCTCTTTGCCGAACGGCAGGTCGTCGCCGCCCAGCACAAGCGTCAGATCGGATTGGCCGCCGTTCTGGCCTCCGGATACATAGAGGATGAGCTATTCGACGAAAGGTGGCTGTTCGATCCGAGCCTGCCACTGTTCGATGAATGCCGCTGGCGTCGCGGTGCGATCTTCTTCGAAGGCATAACTTGCCGTAAGCGAGGCGTATTGTTCGCCGATCAGACGGTCGGTTGCGAGCGTGGTAACGTTGTATCGGGTCACCACACCTTCCACGTTCGTCGATCCGGTGGCGCGATGGGTCTCTTCTAGCGTCCGCTCGAGGTGACGGATGAAGTCACGGCGTTCTCTCTGTTAGATCGAGTCGGGGCCCGTCATTGACTGGAATGTCCGCGCTGACGCCCAACCAGTAGGCAAGACCACAGGCCAGTTCCGCATCCACACCGCTCTCCACGGCGACTGCAGTGCGGATAAGCCCGTGGAATGCATCCACCCCAGCGCTGGGCAGGAGTCGCGGGATCCACTCCAGCAAAACCGCGTCGCGGCCCCGTCTGGTCAGTGCCTGATCAAAATAGTGCCCGAGGCCTGGGTACAGTTGGATGCAGCCCCGCGCCGCGGGCCAGGGGTCTTCGGGTGCTTCGGCTGCGGCGAACCGGGGCGGTTCAAGCTTCGCGGCATGAGTCTTGCGAAATTCAATCAGCTCAGCATTTGATGCACCCAACCTTCTCAGGGACGTCAGTGCCATGGGCAGGTGATCAGATAGAAGGTTTTCGCCGTAGAACAGATCGTAGGAACGTCCTTCGGTCAGCAGGTTCTCAAGGAATGGATCCGTAGCCGGGACGTTCAGCAGGGTGTTCATGAGTGTGATGGGTTTGAGTGATGCGACGGGCTTGCAGTTCGGCCTGGATTCGCGCGTGTTCATCCTTGCTCAGATGATAACGGCTGGCGATCCACACCGGTATGAGGTTGCAGAGTGGCACCAGTATCCCTGCCATGATGCCGAGACGGGTGACCAGATCAGGTGCGATGGTTGCGGGCCGTTCCCCGGCCGCAAAGCCGAGGCCAAACTCCAGCAGCAGCCCCGCGCAGAATACGCCGACGCCAGAAGTCACTTTGCCGGAGAAGGAGAGTGCTGAAGCGAACACGCCTTCCTGACGCAGACCGGTGTTCAGTTCCTGGTGATCGAGCGTGTCGGCAATCATCGATGCGGCGACGATGCCGAGCAGGGTGCCGAAAAAGGCGCTGCTGGCGGCAGCGCCAATGACACAGGAGAGTAGCCACGGATCACCGTTGTCAGGCAGCGCATCGAGGAAGCGCAGGGATACCAGGATGACACCGTCCAGGATCATCGCCAGAAATGACACTACCAGCAGTCTTTTTTTGTCGAACCGGCGCTGCAGGGGTAAGACGACCAGAAAGGCGATGATGCCGCCGATGATGGCAAGCGGTACCCAGCGCAGATCCTCCGGTGCGAGTCCCCAGAAGTAGGTCTGCATATAGATCGTCAACACGGTGGTCGTACCGTTGACTGCGCCGCTGCAGAGAATTGCCAGAAATACCATGAGGAAGTTGCGGTTGTGCAGAGCCAGACCGACCTCGGTGAATACGGCGGTCAGCGCAAACGGTCGTGATTCTGCGGGCTGAAGCAGATACGGAACTTCACGACGAGTCAGGAAGGTGGTCGCGAAAACCGCTGCGGAGACGAGACCACCGAGTACAACCGCAAATACACCGTAGGCCTCCGGATTCAGATGGCCCGGGGTGAATTCCGGCGTGCTCGGAAAAATCAGGCTCCACGTCAGGACCGTAAATGCAGTTCCGCCGAACCACCCGACGACATAACGCCAGGTAATGATGGCGGTACGTTCGACGTAGTCTTCAGAAAACTCGGCGAAGAGTGCATTCCATGGGACGGTAAAGAACGTCATCGCCGTCCGCACCAGCACAGTGAAGATGAGTAACCAGCTGAAGAGCGCCCATCCGGAAAGGGCTGCCGGTGGAGAAAAAACCAGGTAGAGAAAAACGCCGAGCGGCACCGCCGATGCATACATGAAGGGGTGGCGCCGGCCGATCCTTGAGGAGAAACGATCAGACCAGGAGCCGACCAGCGGATCACTGATCGCATCCAGGATCAACGCGATCATCAATGCGAGCGACGCGCGAGAGGCCGGCAGGCCCAATACCTGGTTGTAGTAGAAGAGAAGAAACGTACCGAAGGCAAAGTTCTTATAGGTGTCCGGGAGGCTGCCGAACCCCTGAAAAAAGCGGGTGGAAAGCGCTACCGGCCCGATCCGCTGGAGTGCTCGACTGTACCCCGGGGAAATGTCCGTTTTCGAGTTCATCTCAACGGCATCAATCGCGTAGTTTGCCTTCGGTCTTGAGGAGCGCACGCTGCGCACGCCGGGCATCGCCGGCCGCTTTGAGGCGTGCGAAATCCTCGGGTCTCACTTCCGCATACCGCGCTCGCCAGCAGTCATCCGCAGACCAGCGCACACCTGCGTGTACGGTTTGGCCAGGCGCATGTGCGGTTCCAAACAGCGCTACTCCCTGCTCCACGATACGCTGCTGTTCTTCGGCATCACCCGGATGACCAAGGGGATTGCCGAGCGGCAGGTCCGTAAAGAAATAACGGGGAACACCGCAGTATTCGATGATGTCGATCGCGGAACCGATGATCACGGTGGGAATACCGTTCTCTTCGAGGTGTCTCGCGGTCAGACCCACGGTCTGATGGCAGACGGGTCAGAGCGGCACGAGCAGGGCAATGTCTGCGCCGTCTTCCCGTAGCCACTTAAGGATCTGCGGCGCATCCACCTCCGTGGTACGCCGCTGGCTGTAATCGGTGGGTACGCAGCAGAAACGTTTTGTCAGACTGCCGAGAGTGCCTGATGTGACCATACGTTTAAGGGCGTCCAGCGGGAAAAAACTGCCGAGGTCATCCATATGGGTGACAGTCTTATCCCAGGCAAGGTCATTGCCCCACAGCCGTTCCGGAGCAGGTTCAATGGGCGTACAGGCGGTTGAGCGGGTATCGGTCGCCTTGCGGTCATGCAAGGCGGCGGTGGTGACGATGCCGAGCCGACAGTTTTTCAGAGGCTTTGCCAGGGGGGCGAAGGGTGTGGTCTCGTGATGTGCCCAAACATAGGCGCGTTCGAATCCCTGCGCGGCATAAAAGTCCTTCGTCCGCTGCATGTAGGCGGTGGGCTGGCTGGTCTCTGGGTTATCTCCCTTCAAGAAATCATTATCCCGGGTGGTTTGGATCAAGTGGCGCTGTTCACTCTACTACAGGTGCGGTTGGCAGCAGATGCTTGCGCCAGAAGAGTACGTTGGCGGCATTGTTGAAGTCAGCATTGGTCTTTTTCATGAACCCGTGGCCTTCGTTGTCAAAGAGGATGTACCAGACCTCCTGACCCGCCGTCCGTACCGCGCGCACCATCTGTTCGGATTCGCTGCGGGGTACCCGTGGATCCGCCGCTCCTTGTGCCACCAGAAGGGGATCCTTGATGAGGTGAGCAGAATGCAACGGGGCAATGGACGCGAAGAACGCGGCGACCTCAGGGTCCCGCTCATCCCCGTACTCCACACGACGCAGGTCCCGGCGATAGCCTTCAGTATTGGTGAGGAAGGTGCGGAAGTCTGATATGCCAAACAGTTCGATTCCGGCGCGAACTTTTCTGGGGTAGTCGATCATGGTGGCGAGCACCATATAGCCGCCGTAGCTGCCGCCGGTTACTCCGATGCGGTTGGCATTGAGTTCAGGCTGTTGACCGATCCATTCCAGGAGGGCACCGATGTCTCGTACGGAGTCCTTCCGTTTGAGCGCATTGTCGAGAGAAAGCCAGGTTTTACCGTAGCCTGATGATCCCCGGACGTTCGGCATCAGGACCGCGACTTTCTCCTCGCGTACCAGGTACTGGATCAGGGGGTTGAAGAGCGGCAACTCCTGACTTTCCGGGCCACCATGGATGCGAACAATCACCGGGAAAGGACCTTTTCCTTCGGGTTGGTAGAGGAAGGCCGGAATTTTTCTGGGTTGGCCGCCGCTGGTTTCTCCTGCTTTGTCAAAAGTCGGGTAGTGAATCAGCATTGGAGCGACGAACCCGCCGGGATCCAGACCACCCGTTTCACTGCGGGTCCATCGGGTGGGTTTCTTTGTTGCCAGGTTGAAGACATAAACATCACGTGGTGACGTGGCTGCGTTGAGATTGATAGCCAGTTGTTGACCCGTTCGGTCAAAAGCGACGTGCTCGATGACGCCGATAGGTAGTGGTGGAAGTTCAACAGGTCTTTTATCCGGCAGGCTGATTAACCGCACCCGGCTGATGCCATCTTCATTGGTGACGTAGGCGACGTGTTTGCCATCCGGCGCCAGATCGAGCCACTCCACATCCCACGGGATGTGACCGCTGATTGACTCGACCTTTGAGGTTTTGAAGTCGTGGAAACGCAGGGTGCGAAACTCTGTTTCCTCATCGGAGACGAACCAGACACCCCTGCCTGACAGATCCCATGCCATGTGGGTGATCGCAGCTGTGCCACCGTCGATGGGCAGTCGTTCGATGGCGCCAGTCTTTAGATCGATGCGCGCCGGGCGCGTCTCTGTTATCGAGACGTACTGCATGGCCAGCAGAGCCCCTCCGTCCGGCGAAACAGCCAGCGGATACCAGATGCCAGGTTCACGGGTGATGATGCGACGTTTTTTCGTGGTGAGATCAACGATCCAGATGTCTGAATCCGTGCCATTACGCTCTGTGCTGCTGAAGGCGAGCCATTCACCATTAGGCGACATTACCGGCAGTTGATTTCGGGTTCTTCCACCGGCGGTCAGCCGGGTGGATTGTCCCGTCGAGAGATCGTGCAGGTGCAGCTGCCAGAACTCATCTCCCCGCTGATCCTTGAGGTACACAAACCGGTTGTGGTGAGGGGACGTGACCAACTCCGACACCGGCTCTGGCGAAAAGGTGAGTTGTTCGCGCATACCCAGCGGCGCGGCAACGCGGTGCACCTGTTCGGTATCGCCGAATCGGGTCAGGACCAACATCGATCCATCAGCGAGCCAACCACCAAGGCGCGCGCCGCGGGTATTCTGGTAGCGCTCGAGTGCTGCAGTCAGGTCAGCTGGAATGGCGGGAACATCTTCCGTGTAACGATGACCACTGATGTGAGTCGTTACCGCCGGTTCGGTGCAGAAGGCGGGATTTGCCAGTAAGCAAAGCAGAAGTGCGACTCTCGCATACATTTTGCTGATGCGCCTCACAACCCGAGCTCGGCCAGGAGTCGATCCTCCGGTTCGAAGTCGAACGTATAAAGCCCGCGGCCTTCGCGCTGATACCAGTTCCAGGAATCGCGGTATCCGGCCTCGATGCCGAAGAGCGGCTCCCAACCCGTATGTGCGGTGAGTTTTTCATGGGAGAGCACCGCAGAGCCCACCAGCGCTTCGCCCCAGTGCAGGAGAGGCGGGCGCTGTTTTCGCGCGATTTCGATGGGCACGTTCACGAATCGGGGTGAAATCCCCATCGCGGCACCGATCAGCTGAATCACGCCGACGATACTGGCGATTTCCGTACCGACGACGTTGTAGGCTTCGCCTTTGACGATGTCGTGGCCAACCAGCGACAGCATCGCTCGGGCCACGTCGTGAATATGGATCAGTTGAGTGCACGCGAATCCTTCACCGGGAATCAGCACGGGCCGGCCGGCTTCCAGCCGTGCGAAGAACACCGGGTCGCGGGTAGCGGCAGGGCTTCGCGGCCCGAGCGTGTGACCGACCCGCAGGCAGGTCGCCGGAAAGCCGCTCGATCGAAACTCCGTCAGCAACAGGTCTTCACACCGGACCTTGCCGACCCCATAGGCTTTGCGATGATCATCATCGTCCGCTGCGTGACGACGGAAATCTTCGCGCACGGGCAGCACGAAACTGCGTCGGTAAACCGCCTGAGAACTGGTGAAGACATAGTGCTGCAGTTTGCCGCGGAAGAGTTCCACCATCGGAATCACATCTGCGGGTACGAACGCAGTGTTGTCGAAGAAGACGTCAAACTGTTCAGCAACCGGTTTGAGTGCGGCTTCAAACGCGCCGGGGAAGCGCCGATCGGCATGGATGCGTTTCACCTGAGCCGGCAAAGGCACTACATGGCTGTTGATGACAGTAACGTCGTGCCCGGCAGCGGCAAGTTCCCGAACCAGTTCGAGACCGATATAGCGGTTACCGCCGCTGACCAGCACACGCATGTTCAGCGTCCGGCAGCGATCATCTTGCGCAGGGACTTGAGCTCCGCTTCAAGTGATGACACGCAAGCCTTGAGCGAGGCGATTTCATCCATGGCGGGTTTGCTGGTGCCACGACCCTCGGCTCGCACCCGGTCATATTCCGCCTTGAGACGCCGGCCGCTGTCCCGCTCTTCCGCAATGAAGCGACCGAGCAGGGCGCCGGTTTGTGGATCGATGGACGGATCCTTGAAGAAGTTGCGGAAGGGGTCCTTCCGTTCACCCTGCTCGGAATCGCCGCGTGTCAGCATCTCGACCTTTTCAGCATCGGTTGTATCAGAGCAGGCGCACGCCAAGAGGTCATCAAAGTTCTTGAACACCTGATAGGCGCTGGCTTCATCGACCGCATGGCCCAGTTCGCACATGCGCTTGGCGAACGCCATCGCATGTTCGCCTTCGCGGATGGAAACAAAGGTCAGCGCCGCCTTGAGGTCGGCATCCTGGGTGGCTGCTGCCCAGGCACCGAGCAGTTTTTGCCCTTTGGCTTCGTTGACGGCGATGGAGTTGAGAAGCGGTAGAAAAGTCGGAGCGCTCATGTGTTCTTCCTCTTTCTATGGCACGGTCTATTGCACGGTCGTTGGAAACAGATCTGGTCGAAAGCTTATTACAGATTCCCGGAGCCGGCGCGTGGCAGCGGGTACACCTGGCGGAATTGCGGGCTTCTGGCCAGGGCTTCACCCACTGGACGTGAGTCCTCTATGAGTTCCGCGTTCGACGGATCTCCCCGGTTCTGGCCGGCAAGCCGATCTGTTCGTTTCGGTCGTTCGATCCAAACCACGTCATCACCGAAGAAACGCAGCGTCAGCGTGCGCCGACGATGACCGGGCCGGGTCGCGCCACCGCCATGCAGACAGGCGGTGTGAAAAATCAGGACGTCGCCGGGTGTAACTGGCCAGCTACGGATGTCCCAGCTTGATCGATTGGCCTCTATATCGGGCAGCCGCGGTAGATCTGACTTGGCATAGAGCGGAATCGTATCGTCGTCCGGAT
>Ga0194119_10006640_pt1 | contig 16685 bp, 13 predicted proteins | sample TA2MahC100mmetaG_FD_148620 | JGI IMG/M metagenome (GOLD analysis project Ga0194119, IMG submission 148620) | Freshwater microbial communities from Lake Tanganyika, Tanzania - TA2015018 Mahale Deep Cast 100m | ecosystem: Environmental > Aquatic > Freshwater > Lake | place: Tanzania: Lake...
AACGCCGATTTTTATATAGTGAAAATTATATAAAAATAAATTGTTATATTACCTTAATGAATAACGAAGAACTTATTAAGGAAATAAATATACTAAAAGGAGAATTGGAAAAAACTAAAAATGAATTAGTTGAAACCAAAGAACATTTGAAAAAATATACTGCTCCATCTAATATGAAAAAATACTACCAAAATCATAAAGAAGAAATTATAAAAAAGGTAAAAGAATACAAAGAAAAAAATAATTATAAACCGAATATAGATAAGGAAAAAAGGAAAGAATATAATAAATTAGCATATCAAAAACGAAAAGAGAAAATAGAAAAAGAAAAAATGGAAAAGGAAAATATTTAGGAATTAATAAATTAATTATATAAAAAATTACTTAAAATTATTTTCTTTAGTATATTTATAAATGGGAAAAAAGAAAAAGCAAGAATTCCAAGAATTTAGGAATAATGAAAAATCTGCTTATAAAACCCTAAAAATTCCTCTCAAAACGATTTTACTTAATCGTGATACAATACAACCTGTTATAAACAATTTGATTTTTGAAATGAATGATTTAGTCATACATATTTATCAATTTATAAGGTTATACATTCTTTATTGTTATTCTAATAATAACCCTTTACCTGAATTAAATGACACATTTATTTCTTATTGTATTAAGACATTAGGCACTCGTGACAATAGAGGCAAGAAATGTAAAGATACTGAACTTTTAGAAACATTAGAAAAATTTTACAAAACTGAATATCAACCCTTACTTAATCACGAAAAAACAAATTTAAAAAATACAACTTTTTTATTACCTTATTTATCAACTCAAATTCACACATCTTTATCCAATAATATTCAAGAGCATTTCATTCAACATTTTTTACGATTTATTAATAAAACTACAAATGACATTACAGAAGATAAACAATTATTATTTCAATTCAAAAAGAACGTTATGGAATTGACAGATACAAATGAATTATTTAATTTATGGAAAGAAATGCATTTACAAAACATTATTCCTGAAAATGTAAAAAAATCAATTTATTATGATGTAAAAGTTAGACCATTTGAATATTTGAAAGGAATGTTGTATATGAATGATGTATTGGAAAAACAAGAAAACAAATTATTTCAACCCTTACCATTACGAAATAATATTATACCGAAGCATATTATTTTAGATACTGCTTGTATTATTAATTTATTTTGTCCTGAAAAGGATAAAGAAGGTAATAAAATTAAGAAAGGCGAATTATTAAGTAATGTAAAAGATAATCAAAATGAAGTATGGAGCAATTTATTAAATTTGAAACACAGAATATTCAAAAATAAACATTACCAATTTCATAACCAAATACAGAGTGACGGAATTTCGTGTTGTTTATTATTTATTCGTAAAGATTTGAAGGATAAAAAATGGGGTGCGAAAGTTCCTGTATTGGAAGAGCAAGACTTTTATAATATTGAAGATTTATCCAAAGAACAATTAGAAACACTAAAAGATAAAACCATTATTGGTTGCGACCCTGGTAAGCGTTCGTTAGTTTATATGATGGATAATAAAGGAAATAAACTACAATACACAGCACCACAGAGAAAAAGGGAAAGCAAAGCAAAATGTAATCAACGAATTTTATTATATGAAAGAAAGAAAAATGGAATTATTGAAAAAGAAACACAATTATCATTTCAAAATAGTAAATCAGTTAATTATGAAAACTTCAAAATGTATCTTGTTGAAAAAAATAAATTAAACAAAGAAACAACTGATTTTTACAAAAGAGATACTTGGAGAAAAATGAAATTTCGTCAATATAGTTATGGTAAGAAAAGTATTGATACATTCTTAAATAAAATCAATGAAACATTTGGAGAAAATCTATTAATTGGTTATGGAAATTGGAGTAGAGACGCTCAAATGAAATTTTTTATGCCTACGATGAATAAAGGATTAAGAAAATTAATTCATAAAAAATATGATACAATAACCATAAATGAATGTAATACAAGTAATAAATGTTGTGATTGTCATAAAGATTTAGAGTATTACAAGGATAAGGAAAATAAAAAGGTATTTCGTTTATTAGTTTGTTCTGACTGCGTGAGTTGCGAAAACAAAAAAATCGTATTTAGGACAAGAGACGCAAATTCCTCAATAAATATTTTGAAATTAACGAAATGTTGGATAGACAAACAAACAAGACCAACTGAATTTCAAAATCATATTTCGTCTTTCACTTCTTCAATAATCAAAGAGAAGAAGAAAAAGTAAGACCATCAAAATTGATTTTACATTTTTTTTATTTTTTTTAATGCTGTAAAAATCGGCGTTTGAAATGTAAAAAGGTGTAAAAATTTGAATAAAAGTCAATCAGTTCCAGAATTATATATTTGCGACCATTCTAAGGAAAAACGTGATATTATAGATACTATTGCAAATGAATGGTTTGTAAATTACAAGAAACATTTCTCATCATCTGCTAATCCCATTATTGGAAATACTAACAGAAATAAATTTGTTGATTTATTAGATAAATTATATGAGAAACATAAAATTGATGAATCTAATTCAGATAAATTAAGAAAATTATTAGATAATGCTAATTTAAAAATATCTCATAATATACCAACTAAAGCATCTATTGATATACGTGTTAAATGTAAAGAAACAGGATGTTATTTATTCTTACTCAAAAATGATAAACTAGAGGAATATATCTAGATACATTATAATAATGTCTAGTAGTTTTTTGTTTAGGGTTAGGGATAGATTTTCCCAAGTTATGAGATTTATTTTTTATACGTTTTTGTCTCATTTTTCTTTTAGGTCGGTGTAATAGAAACAATATTTGATGCATCACTTACTGATTTTGAAGTTATATTTTCAGAAATAATATAATATTCATATAATCCATTACTATTTATAATTATTTCTGTTTTAAAAATACTTCCAGGAACAGTTTTAACTAACAAACCATTTTGATATATATTGAAATTTGTGGTAGGCAAACAATTATTTGAAAGATTCCATTCAAGTGTAATAATATTATTATTTAATGTTATTGAATTAATATATGGAGGATATAATAATATAGAACTAAATAATTCAGCATTAACAGGCCATTTGTTAGTACTATTTGACATAACATATCTAGAACGAGGATACCAAGTTTGTGTTCCATCATTCCAACATAAATCTTGAATTGGTCCTGGAACATCCGAATCTGTAGTAGGATGACATAATTGTTGAGCAAGACTACTTTTAGTTTCTCCAGTACATATATTTTCTTGAATTGAACATATAAGAATACCTTCATCTTGTATAACAATTGGCTCAACTGGTGTAACAGGTATAATAGGAGGATTTGTATCACTTCCATGTGTTGGATTTACAGGAGGTGGTATATTTTGGTCATTAACACCTGAACCACCATCATTAATAGGTAATATTGGATATATAGGATTAATACGGTTAGGACATGTTGGTGGTTCAAGAGTTGGTCCAATAATAGCACCTGTAATAGGATCAATTGCTATATTTACATTTCCAGAACGTTTAAGACTAGTTGTATTAGGATTAGTATATCCACGTGTAGATTGTGTTGCCCATGTTGTATTACGATTAACCCATTGTCCTTTAGCAATTTTAGAATATTTTTGAGATTTTGTTAAATTACTACTATTTGCTTTATATTGTAAAATATTGCCTTTATTTAACATAGCAAGTCTTTCTGCAAAAACAAATTGTGATACTTGTTGTTTATTATATGGGTCTGTTACAAGTGCGTTATTATTATCAGTATTATTATTATCAGTAATTAAAGAACAGCTATTTTGAACTCTAGACCAGGCTCTCGATGGACGAGGTAAATAACAATTATTATTATAACAAGACATTTAATATATAATAATAATTAAAAACAATATAATATATATATGTTCTTATAATATTCTTTCGGTATTATTTCTATTGCTTTTGTTAACAAGTAGACTTCCTAAATAGCAAAATTATGGATTATATGAGTCTGACATTCCATAAAAAAACCATCTTAATGAAAGATAATCAGATGTATTAAGATTCAATCCATGAGAACCTCGCATATATGTATTGGGGCCTTTATTGGAAATTTTAGTTATTTCGGAAGTTCCTAAAGCATAATTATAATACCATAGATTAGAAATATAACCTGAAAATCCTCCATTAGGTGCTACATAAACATCTCCATAATTTTGTTTAGGAAGGCCGTGTAAATGATGACTCTTTACAATTGTGCCATTTATATAAATATCAAGTGTATTATTTTCACATCGTATAATAACATTTACCCATTTATTAAGAGGTATATCATTGATTTCGATTTCTTCATTTATAACATTAAATGTATTCATCATTACTATTAAAGAATTTGTATTGGGAGCAATATATAAACCAGGAGCATTATTTGGAAAATTTAATCCTTGAGCATCCTGAGCATTTGGATTTTTAGCATAATCGTTACCTTTGTAAAACACACACCGATATTTATCTGAATTATATGTCAAGTCGTCAATATATATCCAAACGGTCCAAGTGAATTCAATGCCTTCATTAGCATTTGCAGACCTTGTAATAGTAATAGACCCTTCTTGTGAAGGGTCTTGAGGAATAACAATTAATTGTTTAGCATCAACCATTCCATTAATAAGTTTTGGGCTTCCACTTGGAGCCAAAAAATATCCTAAAAGTGATATTCCTAAACGAAGTAAAATTATAAAAACAAATAAAACTAACATCAAAAATGCAACTTGAGCTATAAGACTATTTGAATTAAGAAAATCTTGTGTAGCACTCGTATATGAATTAGTTGTAAATTGATTAAATGTAGATGTTCCTTGACCAGAATTAGAATAATCCATATTATTATATATTTATAAAAAAAATGTTATTACATTTGTCATATAAGGTTGTCCCATGTTATGAAACTCAAATTTCTTATACAAATTCTAAATTTCAAAACTAGATTCTTCAGTATCACCTTCCATAAGTGACACCTTAACAGTGTATTTACCGAAAATTGAGCCTAATAAACTGCCGCCATAACCAGCCTTATATATATCCCACGCTTTTTGAGGATTAGATGCATCTGGCCAGTATTGGAATCTTGAAGTCCAACCAGAAAATCCTCCCATAGGAGTAATATAAACAGGTGCACTTGAATCAATTTTAGCAATTCCTGGTAATACACATGTTCTAACTAATTTACCATCTAAATATAAATCCAATGTGCGTCCATAAACACTCATAAATAAATTACACCATCTTTGAATGGGTACATTAGAAATACCGCAAGAATGAACAACATAATTAGTTCCGTCTTCAGGTTGTTCATCTAATCCAGGATAAACTGCTAAAGAAACAATTATATTATTTTGAATAGGTCCTAACATAACAGATGGACAAGGTTCTTTCTTACCAGAGCCAGTAGTCATACGTCCAAATATAACCTTAGGTTCTCCATAACGATAATTCCAATTATCCACAAAAAACCATATAGAATAAGTAAAATTACTAGTATTTCCAGAACTTGAAGAAGAAGCTAACGCATCAGGTTGTATTGCTTGCATGGTTTGTCCAGATGTTAGACCACTTAATGTATTAACATCTTTCATTATGTAACGAATTACAATTATCAATAAAACAAATATAATAACAAATAGTATAATATTTTTGACTTCCATTATATTATACCATTAGAAATTTTTCCGACTAATTGTAAAAGTTTTGTAAGATACTTGACTAAATTATATAGCAAGTAATTTGTCATTATATGGTATAACTGGTGGATTTTTAGTTCTAAGTGAAGTATATAATATATCAGCTGTTAAATAATCTAAAGGTTGTTTGAAATACATCAAATTTGCTACATTTCCACTAATACCATTTTCAGTTCCAACTGTCAACATATCAAATTTCATATATGGAACAACTTCAATAGCTGATTTAACTAGTCTTCCGTTATAAAATACATCTAAAGTTCCTCCATTATAATTCAATAATATGTGATTCCACTTTTGTAGTTGAACATCAGTATGTTTATAAATAATTCGGTGACCATCAGCATCAATTTCTTGTCCAAAAGGCATAGATTTAACTTGTTCTATAGCATCATTAATTTTGGCTTGAACATTTTTCCATTTATCAATTGTTTCATGTTTAATATGAGTTTCTTGTTCTTGAACAAAATCAACAACAGAATTAGTGTCAGTATGTTGTTTTACTGTAATATAAAGAGTATTATTAGATGAACTATATTTAATTAACGGATTTTCTCCATAGGATAATATTGGTACAATTTTATTGTATGAAGCATTTGTATTTGGAGGAAATGAATCTAAGTAGAACCAAAATGACATAGCATATTGATAATTAAATTTATCAGAATCTGATAAATTTTGGTATGAACTAACATTAGTTAAAATATCAGTTGGAATAGGTTGATTAATTAATTGTTTGCCACCTTGTTTTAAATATAATGATTGAAAACGTTTAGCTATGAACACCCAAATAAAATATAATCCTAACAAGACAATGCCTAACACTAACATTTTAATTTCAAAAGGATTTGGAGGAGCAAAAGTTCCACTTGTTCCAGTTGTTTTAGAGAATCCAAACAATTGTGAAATATAATTTACAAAAGTAACAAACAAACAAGGAATATATAATAATGTATTTAATACTAAACGATAGTAAGGGTTCTTATCTAAAAATCCTCCAGCATTAGCTAATTTATAAATCAACCCTAACATAACAGAAAATAAAATTAAATTAAATATCAAATGTCCCCATGATTCAGTTTTACTTGCGTCTTGATTAAATACACCCATCATTTTTAAGGCACCATATATTAATCCAAATGAAATACCAAGTGCACTTAATACATATAATCCTTTTACGATAAATTCAAATGGTCCAGGTATATTATTTAATACATTATCTTTGGCTGCAGATGGATTAGCTAAAAAGTACTGATATAAAGTGATCATAATAACCATAACAATTCCAATAAATAAAGTAAAAAATATGACAGGACCACCATAATCAGTCATTAATCCCCAAGGATTAACAAAATATAAGATCATAACAAGAATAACGAATGAAATAAATAATATAGTATATTTAGTTCGTAAATGAAAAGCATTTTGAACTGCTCTTGGAAATTGTTTTAAAGTCTCATCATCTTTATTTTGATATTTTTTGTATAAAACTACAGCAATCACGATAAATGATATAATTATAAAAAAATTTAATAACATAGCAGTATTATTTTCAGGAGGATTATCTGAAAATATTCCTGCAACATAAAGCATCATAAAAAACCCAAATATACCAATAAATAATGTAAGTAATGAAATAATAGGTATAAACCATGTTTGAGAAGATTGTGAAAACTGAGAAAAAAATGATTCAGTAGGATTATTTTTAAAAGCAAAAATTTGTTTGATAAGAAATGTAATAAGTAATAAAAAAGGTACAGTAATAAAAATTTCATAACCAAATGATTTATTAAAGCCTTTACTATTAGTTTGTAACAATACTACCATCAAAATAATAAAAACAATGAAAAAGCCAATTAAAATATTATATGAAGCTAAAAGTTGTTCTAAAGTTAATGGTGTTTTTTGTGTAGTGTCCATATTATATACAAATACAAAAATGTAATATAAAAATCGGCGTTTTTACAAGTTTCTTGCAAAGCTAAAAATATCTAAACTATATACAGGTGTAAAATATTCAAATATGTATATGTAATTATATCATTACATATTCTCCATTGCAGTTTTTTCACCATGACATTCGCGACAAAGTGCTACCAAATTTGTCACATCATTGCCTCCACCATGCTCTAATCTTATTTTATGGTCTACCTCAAATGTATGCGTCAATTTTTTATTACATTGACCACAAGTCCAATCTTGCATTGATGCTACGTATTTTTTTTTTGTTTCACTTACAGATCTTTTTACTGGCTTTTCTTGTTTTACGACTCTACTTAACATATTTCTTTGTTGTTGAGCTACTAACATCGGGTTATAATTTTGATTTGGATTTAATTCCGAATTAAGCCCCTCCATAAAACTTCTTTTGGATGATAAATCAAAAATTGGACTTATAATATCCATTGATGATTTATCTATCGGCATATATTTTATCATATTGTTAGTATATAAAAGCATATTCTTTGTCTGTAAAGGATTTTTTTTAATCATAATATAAAAACACAAAGCAACCCCCCCAATTAATGCCATTTTATAATACTTTTTATATGCTAATAACATTTTTGTGTACTTACCATCATAATACACATTATATAATAAAAACCCTGTTATTCCAAATATTATTATTTCTAATCGCATATAATAATATGAGATTATATTACACAGAGCAAAAAATACAAAATATATACTCTAAAATATACAAGTGTGAAATTACTTTTTGTATAAATATAGTATTAATCCAGTTGTACTTAATATAACTAAAGTGTATATTATTTTTTCTCTCCAACGATAAAAATCTTTCATTTTAATATCCTTTGGTTTATATTCTTCATAATATCTTGAATAAAAATCATTAAGTGAAATTTTCGGTTTTTCTAATTTTTCATTAATTTTATTATGAATAAAGTGCATCCATTTAATTAATGATTCTCTATTATCTAAGTATGCAGTAACTGGATAATCATCTAGTATTTTAATAAAATCATTTCCAATTGATTCAACTGGAATAAATAATGGTAAATTTTGTATTAATTCATAATATTTTTTTTTTGTAACTGCGTTTGGATAATGAGGATATGACATAGCTAATGTATGTAAAAAGAACCAAAAATGTGGTCCCCAAACAGATGGGTCCAACTGTAAATTATTTTTTTTAGCTAAAGGAGGCATTTAATAAATTAAAACAAGATAAAAAGAAATTTCTTTATACTCTTGAAGATTTTGCAGCTTTGCATTATAAACAATTTTACAGCTGTGTATATTTACATTGTAGTTGTGTATATTTGTAGTTGTGTATATTTGTAGTTGTGTATATTTGCAGTTGTATATATTTGCAGTTGTGTATATTGTATAAAATATAAAAAAATGATTTAGAAATAAATCGGAATTTGAAATGTAGAAAGGTATAAATATATAAGTAGTACAATGAGTAAAAATATTATTTGTAATAATTGCGGCAAACAAGGTCATCTATTTCATCAATGTAGATTACCTATAACAAGTTATGGTATTATAGTTTTCAGAACGTCAGCTGTACGTGGAATTCAATATTTAATGATTAGACGTAAAAATAGTTTTGGATATATTGACTTTATGCGAGGTAAATATATACTAAACAATTTAGAACATTTACAACATATATTTAATGAAATGTCTATTGAAGAAAAAGAACTAATAAGAAAACATAATTTTGAAATATTATGGAGAATGATGTGGGGAATTCAAGACACAGTACATCAAAATCAATTTAGAGTAGAAGAATTAGCATCTCAAAAGAAATTTGAAGTTCTTAAAAATGGTTTATCAACTGGAATAAACGGAGAATTAATAACTTTAAATAATATTATAAATAATTCAAACACCAAATGGTTAGAAACTGAATGGGAATTTCCAAAAGGTAAAAAAAATTTTCAAGAAAAGGATTTAGATTGTGCTTTAAGAGAATTTGAAGAAGAAACTGGATTATCAAAGAAGAATATAAAAATAATAGAAAATATACTACCTTTTGAAGAAATGTTTTTAGGTTCAAATCATAAAGCCTATAAACATAAATATTTTTTAGGATATACAGAAGAATCACACGACAATTTAAATAATTATCAACAGACCGAAGTTTCTAAAATTAGTTGGAAAACATTAGAAGAATGTTTGGAATCAATTAGACCGTATAATTTAGAAAAAAAGCAACTTATAATAAATATAAATAAAGTTTTACAAGAATATAAATTATATTACACCGTCCAAAAATAAAAAAGACAAAATGCCATATATGTTTGATTTGTATTACTTACACCTTTGGACATTTCATATGTTAGGAAACCGCTGTTTTGGCGAATTTTACGCCTTTTATTTTTCTATATAAAAAGTTTGTCTCATTTTTCTTTTTAGTCGGTATAATATATAAGTATAGATGAGTGTTGAAATCAAACTTAAGAAAAAAGTAAAAGAAGATATTGAATCAGAGCCTCCAAGTTCAGTGGATCAAAAAGAAGAAATTTGTGATTTGAATAAAATTAATAAATTGTACAGTAAAAAATGTGGTTCAAATAATACAGAGCAATTAAAAACTGAATTACAGAATAGAGAAGAATTATCACAAAATCTTAATGATAATTCATATTTGTATCCAACCTTAGATGACCCTAACTTTAATATAAAAATTTCTCAAAAAAAAGAGTTTAGTGATACTAAATATGACGGTGTTATATTTGATGTAGAAGCATATGCTAATATTTTAAAGACTGCAGAATATGAGTTATTACCTCAACAAGCATTTGTAAGAAATTTTTTATCTTTTCAAACACCATATAATAGTTTACTTTTATTTCATGGATTAGGTTCTGGAAAAACATGCTCATCTATTGGAGTTTGTGAAGAAATGCGAGATTATTTGAAACAAATGGGCATAAATAAAAGTATAATAATTGTAGCAAGTCCTAATGTTCAAAATAACTTTAAATTACAATTATTTGATGAGAGACAATTAAAAGAAGTTGATGGAATTTGGACAATGAAAGGATGTATTGGAAATAAACTGTTAAAAGAAATAAATCCAACTAGAATGAAAGGGTTAAAACGTGAAAAAATAATTCAACTAGTTAAAAACTTAATAAATTCTTCATATTCATTTCAAGGTTATGTACAATTTTCAAACGAAATAGTTAGAAAATCTGGAAACCCTAATGATACTATGGATACAAAAATAAGAAATCTTGAAATTGAATACTCAAACAGTTTAATTGTAATTGATGAAGTACATAATATACGAATTTCAGATGATAATGAAAATAAAAATGTAGCTAAAAATTTAATGTTTCTTGTTAGTGTTGTATCCAATATACGTTTACTTCTTTTATCTGCTACTCCAATTTTCAACAGTTATAAAGAAATTGTTTGGTTATTAAATTTATTAAATATGAATGATCGTAGAGGAATTGTGTCTGTTTCAGACATATTTGATAAAAATGGTGATTGGAAAAAAGATAAAGATGGAAAAGAAATTGGAAAAGAAATGTTAATAAGAAAAGCAACTGGATATATTTCGTATATTAGAGGTGAAAATCCGTATACATTTCCATTTAGAATTTATCCTGACAGATTTTCACCAGAACATACATTTAAAACCCCTGAAGAATATCCAAAATATCAAATAAATGGTAGAAAAATACCTGATGATAAAAAGATTGAAAAACTTAGTTTATTTTTAACAGTTATAGGTGAATATCAAGAACTTGGATATAAATATATTATTGACCGTTTAAGAAGCAGAGAAGATGCATATATAATGACAAAAAAAGGAGCTCATAGAAAAATAGCAGCATTTTCAGCATTACGTTCATTTGGATATACTGATTTACAAATACCTATTGAAGCCTTAAATATTATTTATCCTTATGATGGATTAGAAGATTTAGTTAAACAAATTCAACCTTTTGAATATATTGATGAAGAAGAAAAAGAAATTATAGAGATTGCTCCAACAACAGGACGTCCTGAAAAAGGAATTGTTGAAGAAATTGATGAAGTAATTAGCAATGGTCCAAAATCTGTGTCAAATGTAAATATATCATATAGTGATGCAAAAACAGAAAATTCAGAATTAGAATCAGAGCCAGTAGTTACAGAAGGGGTTGAAGGCGACGTGTTATTGATTGATAAAGTTGTTGAACCAGATATTAGAAATATAGATAAACTAACAAATCCAACAACTAAAAAAAGTTTAGGAGACTCTATTTTTGATATGATTGATGAAGATATTGAAACAGTCTTGCCAGTAAATAAAAAATCATCTAATAAAAAAAGAAAAATTAAATCTTCTATTGAATTGCAAAGTAGTGTCAAACAAGTATCTCCAAGTGAAGTATCATTTAAAGGTACACTTCAACCTAAAAAAAAATATATTGATTCAGACGAATTTATAACTGAACCTTCTAGAGTACATATTATTGAGGGAAAATCCAAATCAAGATTCCTAACTGAGAAAAATGAAATAAAAGAATCTCATATGTTTGGCACGACTGAAATTCCAACATCATCAACTGTTAAATCGTCTGTAAAAAAAGGAGGTAATTCATCAACAACAGCAAGTAATAGCTCAAAATCAAACATAGAAAGATTATTTATTGACCCAAAAGATTTAACTGGTAGTCAAGGGTTAAAAAGAATTATGGATTATGAAGATTCTAAAACACCATATATGAAAGGTTCATTTCAATATAGACAAGGAGTTCCACATGTATTTGACCCAAATGAAATAGGAAAATATAGCTCAAAAATAAAAAATATATGTGATTATATTTACAATAAAGATACTGGAGTTATATCTGAAGGTATAATTTTAGTTTATTCTTCTTATATTGATGCAGGAGTTATACCAATGGCATTAGCTCTTGAAGAAATGGGATTTACACGTTATGGAGAAAAAGTAAAAACATTGTTTAAAACCACTCCAACCCCAGTAGTTGATGTAAGAACTATGAAACCACCTGTTTCTAAAAAAGATTTTAAACCAGCAAGATACATAATGATAACGGGTGATCCACGTATATCTCCAAATAATGATGCTGATGTGAAAGCAATAACTAACAATGATAATATTTTCAGAGAGGATGAAAATGGAAACATAGTTGATATATCTGGTGAAATAATTAAAGTAGTTTTAATTTCTCAAGCAGGTTCAGAAGGTTTAGATTTTAAAGCTATTCGTCAAGTACATATATTAGAACCATGGTATAACGTAAATAGAATAGAACAAATTATAGGTAGAGCTGTTCGTAATTTTTCTCATAAAGATTTGCCATTTTCAAAGAGAAATGTACAAATATTTTTATATGGAACGATTCTAGAAAATGTTGAGGAAGAAGCAGCCGATTTATATATTTATCGTATTTCTGAATTAAAAGCTGTGAAAATAGGACAGGTAACAAGATTATTGAAACAAACATCAGTTGATTGTATAATTAATCACGACCAAACAGAATTAATATCTAAAAATTTTGAAAAAATAGAAGAAAATAGAGATATAAAACAAGTATTATCCGATAATCAAGTTTTAAATAATTTTGTAATAGGTGATATTGATAATTCACCAACTTGTGATTTTATGGAATGTGAGTTTAAATGTATACCAGATATAAGTACAGAAGATTATATAGAAAATACAGATACATATAATGAATCATTTATGCTTATAAATTCTGATAAAATTATACAAAAAATAAAGATGCTAATGAAGATGCGTTATTTTTATATAAAGAATGATTTATTTAAATTTATAAATACACCAAAAAAATATCCAACATCACAAATTTACGCAGCATTAACTCAAATAATAAATGATAATACAGAATATATAATAGATAAATATGGTCGTACAGGTTATTTAATAAACATTGGAGAATATTATTTATTCCAACCGAGCGAACTAAATTATAAAAATATATCAATTTATGAGCGTTCAGTGCCAATTAATTATAAACACAGTTTAATTAATTTTAAAATCAACAATAATATAATTAAACCAGTTATTGATAAAAATGTTATTGGTGAAAAAATAAAGGAAGGCATAGAAGACGATATGTTAGTTGAAGGTAAAAATATATTAAACGCTATGTTTGATAATTATAATATATCATTAGAAACTAGTAAAGTTAAAAAAGGCAATGATAATTGGTATCATTTATGTGGTTTAGTAATTAGAAAAATGGCAACAGAAAATGATATAATTTTAGCAGATTCTGAACAAGAAAGATTAGAAATACTTGAAATATTTTTAATTGAACATATTGTTGATACTTTAATGATGAATGAAAAGATACATTTACTAAATTATATTTACGCCAATAAAGATTTAGAATCCAACCTCCCACAGGGATATGAAAGATTAAAAAGATTTTATGGAAAAATGAAAAAATATTTATTAACAAAATTAATAGTGGCAAAAGGAATTACAGGTATAATTATTTTTAATGGACCATCTAGAGTTGAAAATTTAAATATATTTGTTTTAGATGAAAATAAATGGATACCAGCAAAACCAGAAGATACAAGAGATTTAAATAATGCAATACTAAATAAATATAAATTAAAGACAAACTTAAATAATTATGTTGGTTTTATTGGGTTTGAAAATAATAACAAATATATGATTTATCAAATTAAGGATACGACAAATGAACGTAGTACAGGATTTCGTTGTGATCAGTCTGGTAAGGCAAAAATTATGAATTTACTAAATGATATTGAAATTGACGATAAATTCAAATCAAAAGTTACTAAAGATGGAGCAAAAGAATTATGTGTAAGGCAAGAACTAACATTGAGAAGTTTTCAAAAACAAAATTTAGATAATAAAACATGGTTTTTGGATACTGAAACAGCAATTATCAATGAATTTCAGAAAAAGGAAAAAAGTAACAAAAAAAAGTAACAAAAAAAAGTAAAAATAACAATAAGAGAACTCATCAAATGCTTTCTAATAATATATAAAATTGAAAATTAATTAAAAGAATATATAAATATATATATAATGGAACTTATAGCTAAAGCATCTAAACCAAAGTATAGACAAAAGGAAACAAAAGGGGTATATAGTCCTTGTCAAATTACTAAAAAGATAGTTTTACCTATCACGACAATTGGTAAGAATTTATTCCAAACATTGGAAAATACAATTACTAAAATGGTTGGTGGAAAATGTATAGTTGAAGGTTATGTTAAACCTGGTTCCATTAGAGTTATTACATTTTCAAGCGGAATAGTTAAGGGTGAAAACATTGTATTTGATGTCTTATTTAATTGTGAAGTTTGTTTTCCAGTAGCAGGCATGAATTTAAATTGCGTTGCCAAAAATATTACAAAAGCTGGTATACGGGCTGAAAGTGCTGATGAACAACCTAGCCCATTTGTTTTATTTGTAGCAAGAGACCATTATTATGCAAGTGATTATTTCAATTCTATTGAAGAAAATGATAATTTTATTGCTACTGTTATTGCTCAACGTTTTGAATTAAATGATAAATATGTATCGTTAATTGCTTCTTTAGTACCATCAAAAGAAGGTGATAGAAAATCAAAACCAAAACTGGTTATAATTTAAAACAAAATAATTATATATATTTAAATATATTTAAATATATTTAAAGTAAAATAATATAGCTATATATGTCAAGCGAGTCCTGCGATAATTATGATTTTAATAAATTAAACTATCTAAGAGAACAAATAGAAAATATGTCTAAATTTAATCAAATTGAAATTCTTAGAATTCTAACAAAAACTAAAAATGTAATTATAAATGAAAATAAATATGGAATTCATATTAATTTAAGTGAACTAAATAGTTCTATATTAAATGAACTTATGGTTTATATTAAATATGTTAATACTCAAGAAATTTATCTTAATAACGCTGAGAAAGAAAAAGAGAAGTATAAACACTTTTTAAAAGATAATAAAGATATGTCTACATAATAGTTAAGATAATAATGATTAAAGAAACAACAAATACAAGTATAATTTTTGATTTACAAGATTATATGTTTACATCTAATAACATACATAGATATACTAAAAATATGTTCCAAATGGATATAAAGCCAAAATCAGTAACTGTAAAAAATAATACACTATTACCTAAAAATAAACTAGTTCAAAAAAATATTGAGAAAAAGAGGGAAACAATGTATAAACCTAAACAAAAAGATTCCCTATTTTGGTGTTTTTATATTTTAAAAAATGGTTTCTCTAATTATGAAATGGAAATTAATAATCAATATTTTGTTGTTGAAAAAAATGAAAAATTTAAATACATTGAAATATTGAGAAAAAATAAAGATCTATTAAAAATACACAAAATAAAACCACTAACTGAGTTAGAAGATGACCTAGCAAATAAGGATAAAATATCTATTAAGACTTTTTTTGCGTTATGTATACTTGAAAATATTAATGTTTTGTTAGTTAATAAACGCAAAGTTTATGAATTATTATGTACAGATATCGATGAAAAACATTCTATTAATATAGTTCATAGAAATAACGAAACTTATGAACATTCAATTGAATTAGATGTAACCGAAGATAGTATTAACAAATACAGAGAAAAATATTATAAGATGAGTAGTTTTGATACGACTTTGAAAAGTATAGGTTCATATAAATTAGAAGAATTATTAGACTTATGTAAAAAATTAGATATTAATATCGATGATTATAAAAGTAAGAAAGAAGGCAAGCAAAAAATTACAAAAAAAAATATTTATGAGTTATTAGTATTAAATTATTAGAGCAGTGCGTTGTTCTTCGTTGAGTTTACAACGGATTACACTGTTGATAAGAGACATTCTTGATTTTGTATGTGTTCCATTAGTATAGGAAAAAAGACCAGATGTATTTTGTAGGGAAATAAATTCTTAACATTCATAG
>Ga0194119_10006647_pt1 | contig 16680 bp, 20 predicted proteins | sample TA2MahC100mmetaG_FD_148620 | JGI IMG/M metagenome (GOLD analysis project Ga0194119, IMG submission 148620) | Freshwater microbial communities from Lake Tanganyika, Tanzania - TA2015018 Mahale Deep Cast 100m | ecosystem: Environmental > Aquatic > Freshwater > Lake | place: Tanzania: Lake...
TTTTGTTTATACGATCAAGTCCAAATAGTTTAGGGTATTGTTTATCCAGGATGGTAGTGATATAGCGAAGAGTTGCATTCTTATTAAGAGACCTTGCTTGATATCCAAATACATTTCCATCCTCTGAAATTAGTGGGAGTATAATTCTTGATTCTTTAATTGTGTTTCCATTATTCTCCCAAGCGTTAAAATCCTCTGCGTAGTAGAAGTTTGAGAAATGAATCTCTGGTATCTTTCGATTGAGCAGATATTGTTTTGCTGGGTGTGTAATATTTAGGTCTGAGAGTTTTGGAAGAGAATCAAAAATTGTTTTTTTGATTACAATTTTTTCAAACTCTGGTTTTTTAAATTCAAATGTAGGATTTGGCACACGACGACCTTTGCCAGTTGTCCCCTCCTTATATCTCTCAAGGAGATACTGGTCATATAAACCTGCACTATGGTCTTGTAAAAATTTTGCCAAACTTTTAGTTACACCACAGTTATGGCACTTATAGACATAACTATCTTTATATTCAAATAGATATCCACGCGACTTATTCTTTCTTTTCTGAGAATCACCGCAATAAGGGCACCTAAAATTATATAAAGATTTTTTCTTCTGAGTAAAATTATCAAGTTGCGGCGAAATCAAACCAATATACTTGGTATCAATATAACTCATTTCAGTTGTTCGGTAGTCGCTCCTCCTACTGTAGCACCTGTTTTTCCTGTTGTCAAGAGGTTTCCGAAAAATGTTGCAGACCCAATTACAACGATTGCTGCAGTAGCAACACCCATTGTTAACCAACGAAACTTAGAAAGGTCTTCAACTTTCTGCTCAAGTTTTGCTAACTTATTATTAATACCTTTAATTAATTCTAGGATTGCAGCATCTGCTTTATCAGATTGCTCTAATCTATTTTCGTGGCGCTCTAGTATAAGGGCAACTGCTTGGTTACCCTCACTGATTTTATCCACTGCTCTCTCAAGTTTGTCAAGCATCTCTTTAGAGAGATCTTCATATATTTGAAACTTGGTTTCTAAAACTTCTATGTCTTTACCAATTCCAAACATTTTAGTCTCCTAAACATTATATTGAGCAAACTGAAGAGCATTAGTATAAGTCGTAGCATTCATATTAAGTAGGGCACAAAACTTTTCTCTATTTTCTGGGGTCAATCCTTCATATGCAGCAACAATCTTTTGTGCATCGAAGTATCCCATCTGAGCAGTGTTACCATCTGCAAATTGAATCATAGCAAAAGAGGTTTCTGGATCTCTACCATATGATGATCCTTCTTGAGCAATCTTAAATGCTGCAGAGAAAACATCATTTCCTTGTACAGAAGGACTTACCATTGTTTCTGCAATTATGTTTCCAGTAGGATCAAAAGAAGCATTTACCTTTTGCATTTTTTTCTGCTTATCTGCTGCTTTTGATTTGAAATCCTGCAAACGTGCTTTAAGAAGAGTGTCCATCTCCTTAGCTTTGTTTTGCATTTTTTCTTTTGCTTCGCCACGTTTCTTTTGAAGCTCTTTTTGGCGATCAAGTTTTTTGGATTGAGCAATTTGTTTTTGTGCTCTCTCGGTGGAAGACGGTGCCTCCATCAATTCCTCAGACATTTTTCCTTTCCTCTTTTGACGATTTGTTAAAATACGTTTTACTAGTTTGCGGGCACTTTTTTTTCTGCCATCAATTTTATCTTCTTTTCTTTTCTTAACACTTCTTTTTTTAGTATTAACAAAGACAAAAGAAGGTGGTAGAGCAAGTCCACTGCCATCACCTGCCATCATTTCATTTATATCATTTTTAAATTGTTTAGACATGTTTCATCTACATCTGTTTTATCCATACCTTCTGGCAACCTATTCAAGTATATCATAAAAGTTTTTAAGATTGACCAATATTTTGATTCTATTTTATAAAATAGAAGCAATGTAGCAGAGTCATTAAACACATTATAAATTGTAATCAAATGGTTTAAAATTAAATGGGTTTTCAATTCACCTGTTGATTCATACCTGCGAAGTAGTCTTTTTACATATTTAAATTTTTTTAAATCCTCTTCAAAATCTTCGTAAGTTACCGAAAGAGGATTGTCATAATTTTTTATCGCAAATAATATCCAATTAGTATCATTCAATTCAGTAAATATCATAATTATGCATATGTAATAGAAGCACTATTTGAAGTAACTGTAGTTGCTCCACCCGTTGAAGAGATTCTTACACGGAATTTATATCCATCATAAATGGCTTTTGTAGCAGCAGTAAGAGTAAGAGTTGCTGTAGTAGCACCAGAGAATACTCCACCATTGCTGATGTTTGTCCAAGTTGTGCCAGTTGCTGTTTGACGCTGCCACTGGAATTGTAGCGTCGCTTGACCAGCAGCAGTAACCGCGAAGGTACCTGTAAATGGTGTAGCAGCACCAGTAACATTTGCTGGTTGTGCTGAAATAGTGATAGGTGTTGGAGCAGTATCTGCAGCAAGTCTATCGTCTGCCTGATCTCCAGCAGTTGCTTGACTTTCGGCAATAGCAATTAAACACTCAGCAACAAGTTTCTTTTCACCTTGATCATTTTCATATTCATAATATGCCCACCAACCAGGAGCATTGAATCCACGTAGTTTGTTTACTTCTAGTTGAGCTTCTTCTGTGCTAATAAAAATAACGTCTCTACCAGCAGTATCCATTTGATTCAACTGAGCGTACCATTTAGGTTTTGCCGCTGCTGAATCAGTTTTACCCCATAAAGGCATGATGTTTTCCCCCGTAACTGTTGTCTTATCTAAGATGTATTTATAAAAAAAGGGATGCTTATGCATCCCAATTTATATATTACTTTTATTAGCAACCTTTCATTAGAGCAACTCTTACTGATGCTGCAATTACATTGTCGATATCATTATCAGTGCCCTTTACATAATTGTCAAGTAGATCACAAACAAGTTTTTTTGTATGGCAATTATTTAATGCTGCAAATAATAGTGGTCTTACTAGTTCTACTAATTGTCCCATGAGTTTCTCCAGTATACTACTTTTATTTATCAGAATACTTATTTTTTGCTTCTCTATAAAATCTCTTAAGAGATTCAATTTCTTCTTTACATTTTTCTTTGGTTTTTTCTTTTTTCTTAACTTTGAGATTAGCAGGATCACTATCGTCAATCTCTGGCATTACTTCAACCTCTGGCTTCTTTCCTTCTAGAGCCAACTCTATCATTTCTTTTACTGTCTTCTTCCCCTTTCTTGCGCGTAGAAGTGCGAAGTCATGAGCATCTACCTTACCATTTTTGTTGGCATCAATTTTTTCTTGATTGCCAGGCATATCTCTTTTTTCATCTACATATTCAACTTCTTCTTTCTTAGCAGTTTTTGCTGCTTTCTTAAAAGCATCCTTTGCTGGATAATCTTCGTGTCCTGGTTTAGCAGGTGATTCTCCACGCTTGCGCTTGGCATGGATGTTAGCATACAATCCATTCTTTTCATCGAGCTCTTGCTCGCCATCCATTTCGTAACCAGCCTTCACACAGTTATTAACTTCTTTGCCGCCCTTCATCTTAGTGCCTGCTTTTCTATATCCCTTCCAGCATGACTTAAATCCATTGTCATCCTTACCATCCATTTTTTCAATGATGATAACTTCACCATCTTCCATGACTACTTCATAAGTAGTGCCTACCAATTCATTTGGCATTAACTCTTCTTTACGATTTTGTTTTGAAGAATTGCAATCTGCATCTCCATGGACAGGACAGTTTGTGCCAGCGCCTGTGTGGTTGCATTTTTCTTCATTCATCATGCCGTAAGAAGTACTTCCTGTCATCCCAGCAAGAGATCTTTCAATCAGCATCTTAGAAAAGTCATCATTGAAATATGGTTTCATTTTTCTATCTGTCGTTTATTCTTATTTATAAATGTCTTAACTGCGTCTTTTGCCGCTTCTTCTTTTTCTTTAAAACAAAGACAATCTGGCGAGCATTCAACAATATCTTTTACCCACGTGCGAAACATTTTGCCTTCTTCTGTCACAGCAATAACATAGTTAACACCACGCCTATGAATCTTACCAACTTCCCCATCAGAATTTTTAACCCAGTCACCCTCAGCAAATACTTTGCCAAGCATGTAGGACTTCTGTTGTGATTGTTGTAAGATGTCTTTCAGTGATTTCATACTGCCATTCCTAGTGCGTCTTGCATGTTGTTTGCGTAATTTTTACTTCTAAGTGCAATCCACTTCTTATATTGTCTAAAGTTTACTGCGCTAATATATGAGTATTTCAATTTAACTTCATCGCCCACAGTTTCTCTACTTGTCATAGCATATGCCACTTGATTTTTTGTGAGCACTTGGTCATAAAACATTTTATAAAAATTTAGTTTTGTTTGTCCTTCTTTCTTTGATGTTTCAACCAGCACTCTCTCGCAAAGTAAAGCAAGATTGTTTACAGAGAAGGGATACTTACCACCATTCTTTTTAGAAGCTTCTTCTTGCGATAAAGATACTGCTTCCATTAATTTCTTTTTCTTTCCTACTTCATCGTAAATATTAAGTGCTAGTAATTTTTTAACTCTCATCAACAAATCCAAATCTTTTGAAAGGATATCATCAAACGGGTCGTAGTTTGCTTTCAATGTGCTCATTTTTTTATCCGTTTTTTTAAGCAAATCAATAAAATCAGATACAGTGAATCCTTTCAAATCCAAAACACGATTTAAATCTTGTCTTACTGTAGATGCTTTTGGTCCAGTTAAAAGACGCAATAATCCTTTAATAGGATACATTGTCAATCTACCAGAATATTTTTGTTTATAGTTTAAAGCAGATGAAGCAATAATATATTGTCCCAATTGATTATTTTTAGCAAGTGAATATTTAATATTATTAAACCATTGTAGCACTTCTCTTTCGTTTGCGAAAGCTGTAGTAAATTTAACTGTAGCAGTAGAAGACCCCCTGACTTTTGACTTAACACTTATCTGTAATGGATTCTCCTTATTACCATTTACTGCTACAAAATAATCAACCAATGCTTCGTTTGCTGCCTCGGGGATTTTAACTTCAACAGTCTTCACTGTTTCTCCATCTGGCAATCCTAGTGTTTGTTTTAATCCTGCATTATTTGCTTTCAATAAAATACATAACTTCAATGCTGACAGTATTTCAAAAAATTCGGACGATAAATCTGCTGCTATACCTACCTTATCCTTCAAGGATTTATTGGTGTATGCATCAGCAATAATATCTTTATATGATTGTTTTAATGAATTACTCTGTGATGGAAAATCATTACCATTAACAAAAGTTATAACGTTATGATATAATGCTTCTGGTGTTAACCAAACATCTACAATTTTTGGTTTGACATGCTTTGGTTTAAGTGATGCAAGTGCCTTTGCATTGTTATCTGCACCAGCATATTTAAGAGAGAAGTTTAAATTGATGGTCGTATACTTAGTAACTTTATTTCCCTTCTTATCTAATCCAGGATAGCTGTGTAGCATTCTAACAAACAATGTAGGATTCTTACCTCCATCTTCTGTCTTTAATTCTACGTTTGTAATACCAATGGCATTCTTCAAATCATTTCTTTTATTGATGAAAGAAATCATTTCGTTAATAAAGTTTGCTCTTGGTGTTCTAAAATACAAATCACAATACTCTGGGTCTCCTTTGTCGCAACTGATTTTATATTTTAATGAAATAGACCTACCACCTTCAAATTTTTTATTGACTTCTAATATAGAAGTTGCATCTGTTATACCCTCACCACCCTCAATTTTATATTCAAATCCAGTAACTTCCCCATAGTGACTATTGAATGCATTCGCAGCAGCTACACGAATCATTCTATGAATTCGTCTAAACTTCAATGCCACAATATCCATGTCTATAAAATTAGAAACATCTTGTGTTTCTTTTCTTAAATTAAATTGTGCCACTAGGACATTCCTCCCAATACTGCTTGATAATACATTGTCTTAAACTGACTGTTATTTTTGACATTGTTTGGCAATCCACTTTCAAACGTTGCCATATCTCCTTCAACAATTGCCTTTCTCATTTTGCTTGCTGACATACCAGATACATCATCTGCATCTGGGTCACGTTGTCCAGCACTCTTAATCTCAACAGTATTCATATTGTAATCTTTACCGTTGTATTGTTTGATGAATTGGAATGCAGGCACACGGTCTGACCCAACCACAAAGATAGCATCAGTATATCCTTTGTCTTCTAACCACTTCAATGCTTTCAAAGCATCCTTTACGTCAGTATCAAAGATGATTTGGTCAGAATGAGATGTAAACATCTCTTTCATAAGATATACCTTTTGCTCTGCAGTCAAAGGATTTTTGCCTTTCTTGTCAGTGGTATGACTAGAAAAAACAAAGTAGTCGTTGCCAGCAGCAAACTCCTTAACCTTATTTATAAGCAGCTCATGACCCGTTGTAGGAGGATTGAAGCGACCGAAAGTAAAAGCAGCAACCTTAGCACCCGCAGTGGTAGGAGGACGCCATGACTTTTCAAGCGTGAAGTTAGCACGAGAGAATTCTAATCTATCAACAATCTTCACCGCCTTACCATCAACGATAGCAACGAATCCCTCAGGTTTCGTCACTACAAAGTTGTCACCGTTACGCAGGAATACTTTGGTATCGCTAAGACCAGCGAGTTTATTGTTGATGAGATTCTTGGCGTTGGTGAAAGAGTTGTAGATGACAACAAATGCCTTGAATGCACGTTGGTTTGCTTCAAGGAATTGTAAACCAGATGCTAACTTGTCACGGTATTCATTCTTAGATTTCTCTGACTTCAAGCTATCAACTTTTTCTACAAGAGATTTTTTAAATGCTTTTTCAAATCCCTCCAGGAATTTATTGACGTTGGCAATCTTCTGCCCTTCCTTCACATAGCTGTTGGTAAAACGCTTCATCGTATAACCAAGCGTGAATTGCTTGGTTGCTTCATGTGCCACCATCTCAATGAAAGGTTTAGCAACAGAAGCGTTACGGTCTGCTACAGCGATGACAGATTTGAGAATGCGCTCTTCAGCAGCAGTCAATCCAGAATTGGCACTGATGTTATCCATCGTCGCAGATGCCAGAAAGACATTGCGAGTGGATTTTAAATTGAATTGACTGACACCGAAACCAGCATTCATATTATTCAGTGGACCAGTGCCACTGTAATAAGTATGAAACACTGCACCAACTTTAGCAGTATTAACTGCCTTACCCAATTTGCTATCAGCAGCCCAAGCATACGTCAGCGTGTTAGGAGTAGCAGTATGGTAACGCTCACCATCAATCGTCTTCGTTGCTACATCTTCATCCGTAAAGAGAAGGTCACCTTGAATCACTCCCTTGATATTCAACTCAGGGAAATACTTCAGGCAATACTTCAGCTTCTTAGCGAGGTCAGGGATTTCGCCGTGATTCTTTTCAATGTCTTCGTCAGTGAAATTGACCTTAGGTTCTTTCTTATTGAATACCGACTTCGTGCCTACAAAAAATTGTTTGGATTCGGGGTCAATGCCACAAACAATTGCAGGGGCGCCATCCCACTTCGTCGTTACCGTGACGCTACCAGTGGGGCGACCACCAAGTTCGGTGATGAAATTCTGAATGAGGTCTCTGGAAGCGACATAACCGCCATAACCAAAATTGATTAACTCGTCTTCCAGGTGCTCCAGGTGTTTGTTCTGTTGCGCCATCTAGCAGGAAAGGGGGTCACCCTTATTTAGGTGTCCCCCTAGTATAGCACATCAACGGTCGCCTGCGGCGCGATTTTCTGAGAAGTATGGGTCAAAGGTGCCCTCTGGGTATCGCCTCTCAAGTTTCTTAACATTGCGAGCGATGACTTCATCAATAGAAATATCTAGTGCTTGCGTTGCTTGTGCAACATACCACATGATGTCACCCAACTCAATGATAAGATGCTCTCGGTTATCTTTATTCCAAGGTTTACCTTGAAAAATCATCTTCTTAATAATCTCTAAAAACTCGCCCCCTTCAGCATTAATACCAACACCAGCAGTTAACAAGCGCTCGATCTTTGCGCCTTCAAAGTCAAGCTCAGCAATACGCTCTGCAAAATTGACGAAATCTTTAGATGCTTTTGAAGTTACAGCATCTACAAAATGCTCATACTTGTTAAAATCAACGTGTAATGTCATAGAATAAATTGAGTAAACTTATTTTGTGTATTTTTTTGCTGGGATGTTATTTCATCAAAATCATATTCTTCTTCTTTATCAGAAGAAAGATCATCAGCGTTATCTACATTATACAATTTCATTTTTGCCCTGTCAACCCCAACCAAGAATCTTTTATAAACTGTAGGGTCATTGTAACGATTCTTTAATTGTTTGACCAGAATCTTACCATCCTTTTCTAAATCTTCGGTCGCAATAAGAGCAAACATAAAATCGGCAGTAGCAGGAAGACCAAAGGATTCAGAAGTATCAGTAAGATCAACATCGCTGTTACCAAAACCACTGCGAGTAGTTTGAGTAGCAGACACGAGGGGGACGTTGTGTTCAACAGCGAGACCTCTAAGTTCCTCAGCAATTGCCTTAACATATGTGTATGAATTTACAATTGCTCCTTTGTATCTGGCTGAAGCGCAGATGTTAAGGTAATCGATAAAAATAATATCAGGTCTAAAAGTCTTTTTGAGTTGGAGTTCATTGAGAAGAGATTTGAAATGACCGACGTGCGCTGATGCTGTAGGATATTCTTTGATGATTAGGCGACCCTGAGTTTTTCTTTTAATCTCATTAATACGAGTTGTGAAAATAACTTCTGGTAACTCTATCAAATCTTTAATATTAACATTGAAAAGATTAGCATCAACTCGCTCAGCAATTTTTTCTTCTGCCATCTCCAACGTAATATACAAAACATTATTACCCAACGACAAGCAATGAGCGGCAAGGTCACACATGAATAAAGATTTACCAACACCAGTGCCTGCCAGAGCAACATTCAACGTCTTGTTTGGAAGTCCACCTTTAGTAATTTTATTGAAGTATTCTAAATGGAAAGGAATTTTATCTTCTTCACGATGATAGAATTCATATCTTTCTTCACTGTTTTCAATATAATCGTGACCTACATGCTCGTCAAAAGATACTGCTAAAGCATTTTGGAGAATGCTTGGAATCGCATCAGCTGATACTTTCTGATTGCCGCCATCTGCGATTTTGATAGACTCCAAGAGTGCGAGATAGATGGCTCTGTCTTTACACCATTTTTCTGTGGTGTCAAGCAACCACTGGTGTTCGACTGATTCAGTAGTAAATTCTTGAATCGTTTTAACTGCGTTTTGATATACTTCTTCATTTAAATCTTTCCTTGATTCTAAGTTGATTGTTAATACTTCTTTAGTAGGTACTAACTCATAGTTGCTTGCAAAATTCCACACTTCTTCATAAATTACTTTTTCATGGATTTCATTAAAGTAATCTGGTTTTACAAAAGGCACAACCTTTCTATAAAACTGTTCGTTACATAGGAGGTTGCGTAAGATTGTTGTTTCAATTCTCTCCATCCACTACTCCATATGAAAATTCTTTAGTGGCACATTCATCAAGTGCCTGCATTACTTCGGGCGTGAAATACTTCTCAGGATTGGCAAGAATAACAGAAGGATAAACGGAAGATTCCCCAACAACAATCCGATTACCCTTGCGCTGGAATACTCCGTATTTCTCACCCAACTCCAATAGTCCATAATACTTATCCAATCCCCTTGCGTCATAGTAGAGCCTTGTCTCGATGTCTGAATTTTCTTTTGTGAAGCGTGACTTTTGTGCCTTCACTTTGATAATATTACCAACAACTTCGGTGCCATCTTTTTCTTTCTTTTTTGATAAGAAAAGAATCGTTGATGCAGCATACTTCAAACCAGTGCCACCACCCATTTCTTTCGTTGGCACATATGCACCCACTACTTCATATGTATGGTTGGTAACGATAAGAGGAATACTAGCTTGCCCCAGTTTCAGTGACAGAATCCTAAAGATAGATTTAATCACCTGAGCACGAGTCATGTCGCGGGTTTCTTTGCCAGCAGAAGCATCTTCAACTTCCTTGGATGTAGACAACATACCAAGAGAGTCAAGCACAAATAGAAGAGGTGGGCGATCTTCTTTCTTTAGTTTCATATACTCATCCACCACCTTGATGGATTGAGTGCGAAACTCTTGCACTGTAGTAACAGGAACTAAACCAACACGCTTGACATCAATACCACGAGAAACCATCATGTCTTTAGACACAGCAGATTCTGTCTCAAAGTAAATTACTTGAGCATTTGGCGTATTGCTAAGGAAGTGCTTGACGATTGAAAGAGCAAAGAAAGTTTTGCCCGTTGAGGATTCGCCCGCCAGTGCCGTGATTTTGTTGGCAGGTAATCCACCATAGATGCTACCAGAAATAAGAGCATTGAGAATGTAGCTACCAGTATCCACAAACGATTCACAGTCACCAGATGTGATTCCATCTTCAACAACACTTGCGTATTCATTATCTAACTCCTTAATAACGGATTGTAAAAAATTCATAATACCTCAACCAAAAAAACTTACAAGCGAAATGCGTTTTTCATATTGCCAATCAATACATTCTAGCACAGTTTTTAGCGGTTCGAGAAATGACTTTTCAAACTGTGTCGTATAGTCAACATATTTCTCAAGATTTAATTCTTTAGGAAGTTGTTGAAAGAAAGCAATAACATTTTCATAAATTGGATTTGGGGTCTTAAGATATAAAAATTTAATCTTTTCCCCTTCTTGGATAATAGGATACTTATGCTCTAGATTGTTTTTGTGAATGTAATAATTATATAGCAAAGCACCACGCACCTGAATCGGTGTTGACTTCTGATAGATGTCAGCAGCACTACGATACTTCTTCAAACCATTACATCCCCGAGGAAACGCAATATCAAGATAGTTTTGTTTCTTTGTATCTTCTTTGATTTCGTTGATAAACTGAATCAATTCTTCGTTATCTTTAGTAATAATAATTGTGTATGCTTGTATTAGTTTATCCCTAAAATAAGTGGGAGTAGATGAGCGAGCGGTTTCCATACCACAAATTTTCATCTTTGGTTTAGTATAACGCACACCTTCACTATCCCACACGTTGAGCACATAGCGTTTCTTCGCAGTCCAGAAACCACGCTCAGCAATGTTTTCGCGCTTCATCTTCATCATTTGCGCGTATGCATTGAGGTAGTCGGCCAACTCTTGGTAAGAATTTTCAATATACTTTTCAAATTCCATTTCACAGACCTTATCAAGGAAAGAAACAATGCTTTCACTAGTTTTCTCTCTGCCAGCGAATACCTTGTCCACCAACGGACCAAGATTAAGATACATAGAATCAGTATCAGAAGCAATAACATAATCAACATCCTTTGACTTTAAAATTTTATTCAGATAAGCATTCATCTTATTACCAATCCAGCGAATAGCAAGCTGACCTGATAGTGTGATTGCTTCAGCAATTTCAAGTTTATAGTAACGAAAATGCTCGTTACCAATAGCACCATAAGCAGAGTTGAGTTGAATCTTACGTGCCATCTGAATGTTATTACAGCGAGCGATCTCTTTTTTTAATTCAATGCTAGGAGTTTTTTCATACTGTTGCTTAGCAACTAGCATCTTTTTTTTGTAGATAGTGCGGTCTTCATAAATTCTCTCCATCAGCTTAGGAAGAAACCCTTGATACTTGGTGGTATAGTGCGTCCCATTGGCGCACAGAGTCTCCTCTGTGAGGTCTGAGGTGTCGTGCTCCTTGGCGAGTAACATGTCAACGTTGACGTTACTGCGGCGTGGTAAGAGGGTCTCAGGCGATAGATTGTATTGCATGATGAGGTGAGGATACAGAGAGTTAAGGTCAAACGAAACAATCCAGTCATACATACCTGGAATAGGTTCTTTCACATATGCACCAGCATATTTTGAATCCTTTACACTGTCTTTCTTGGGAGGAATGACAACTCTCATCTTATCCAAATAGATGTATATAATGTTATCCCACATACGCACCTGAGAATATACATCCTCATAGTTTACCTTAGCGTCATATGCCATTGTAAACGCCAGATCAATCAGTTTCATCTTGTCTTCTAGTTGGTCAACAAGACGCACGTCATGAATGTTATACAGCACAAACTTATTCCAATCTTTTGTATAAAATTCTTTGAAGGTATCAAACTCAGAGTGATCAAGTTTCTTGGCATCTAATTCTACTGAGCAAATGTGATCCAGACGATATGATTCCTGATTTGTATAAGTAAACTTCTTATACAATTCCAGGTAATCAAGACACGAAATGCCAGGAATATCATATGCAATCTGTTTGCGCCCCTTGATATAAATCTCACGAGAAGAAATTAATTTCCACGGCGACAGAAGTTTGGTATGGTCTTCGCCCAAAATTTTATTCATGCGACGACAGATATATGGAATATCAAACAGTTGTACATTCCAACCTGTAATCACATCTGGGGTATTTTCCTGCCACCATCCGAGGAAGCTAGAAAGGAGTTTCGTCTCATCGTTACAGTGGATGTAATCAACCTGTCTGTCTTCATTCTTGAAACTTTTTGATCCCCAAACAGTAATCCTATTTGTAAAAGAATCACGGATAGAAATAAGGAGAATTTCTTGGTCTGATGATTCGACATCAGGAAAACCATTCTCTGCTCCAGTTTCAATATCCAAAGTAAATGTGCGGATGAGAGAAGAATCGAAACGAATCTCGTCATCAGAATATGCCTCGTTGATATACTGATACAGGTATCTAGTGTTTCCATGAATCTCAAATCCTTCTACACCCTCATATTGATTGATAAACTGACGACAATCATTAATAGAACCAGGGCGCACCTCTTTGAGGTAACGCCCATCCAGACTCTTGTGATCTGTTTGCTTATTACTAAGCACGTATAGTTTTGGATTGTAACTTACACGATATTGAACTCTTTCACCTTTTTCATAACCACGAATCAGAATACGATTTCCGACTTGCTCAACATTCGTATAGAATTTCATTCCGTTAACTTGCGATAGTATTCAAGGATTTCATATGAAGGATCATATAGGGTAAGTATATCATCCGCTCGCAAATAAATCTGCGTTTGCTTAGTGTGAAGAGGAAACTTCTGGAAAAGAAGATAATCATATTGAGTTATTAAATTCTCATTTCCATTTCTAATTTCCAATTCTTCTTTTGATCCAAGAAAAACTGTATTATCAGAAGGATTGTGAGTATCTTCTTTGCTATAAGTCCAGTGAGTTTCTTCAACTAATTTGTATGGATTGTGAAGCAAACACTCAGGAGCAACATCTCTTTCTTCTATACGCGCAATCAAATAAGTATCATAAGGATTCTTCAGTAACACTATCTGAATCGGAATCTCCTCCATCTCCTGATTCTGCAGAAGATTCATCATCTCCTGATTCGTTATTTGCTCGGTCATCTTCTACTAGCTCCTCACCAAATTTTTCCATATATGCATTGAGAATAGATTCTTCTACTTCACCAATAGCAATTAGGGCATCGTAAGAAACTCTAAATTGTTTATCGGAAGAAAAAGGAATCCATTTTGTGAAATTAACTTCGAAGTCTCCAGACTCTTCTTTAGGACGAAGAGTGAGAATATATGGACAACGAAGCAATAGGCAGACTGGTTTATTAGTCTCGTTATCAAATACTTCTGCTAATCCAGAAACAACTCGCTCGCCCGTTTTAAGGACTACTACTTTAGGAATCATAAACTTAACTCTCTATCTTGTTTACTACGGAGGTACTGTGTCATTCTATCAAGGTATCCACGATTACGCAAGTCCTTAAAAATAAGGTTTTCAAATGAAAACTCTCCACCTTTTTGGATTGCTGCAGATCTCATGGTCCTAAATTTTTCTTTTAATTTTTCAAACGCCTCTTCTTCTGCATTCATTGAAATAAGATCATCAATCTTATCAATGTAATCTTGAATTTTTTGTAAAAGAAGTGGATTGTTATAATCCACTTCTTGTTTTTGCGGCGTTACTATCCATTGATTTTTAGCAACACTAAAAACTCCCTGGTTAATTGGGTATGGAATACTTACGTCTTGAGCATAAAGCTCAACGTCGTATCCATATATTTTAATATCGTGGGTGAAAGACCAGAGTTGCTTCTTGTCTCTAAGGTAATCATCAAGAAGATCACCACAGTTAGTAATAGCCTCTTTGGAGACCACAAGATGCAAATCCAAATCAGACTTGTCAGTATAGTTGTAGTTAGCATTGCCACCAACCAGGATGACATCTATTATAGCATTGTTTGGAATATTTGCAAAGCTTGCCCACTTGCTTGCTATCTGCAACAGTTTATCACGGACCTCTGGTTTTAGATTCGTGTCATTCCAGATCTTAGGATTTAATTTGTCATGGTATTGTAAAGTTATTTTTAACTCATTCAAAAAATCTTTATAAGATCTCATCCGACACCTATTTCTCTTCCAAGATATTTATAAATTACTCAACCGTATTTTCTCCAGGGAAATTTGAATCTCGGTCTTCGGTTAAAAACTTTGGGACGGGTAATTCCACATTGCCAAATTTATAAACTGTTTTTTTCTGATGCTCTGGAATAACTTTCTCTAATAAGATTGTTAGTAAACCATCAGCAAAATTTACAGAGGATACTCTGACATCATCTGCGAGCTGCCAACTGTGGGCAAACGAACGCTTGGAGAGACCTTTGTGAACATACACTCGTTCAGAATCTCGTTTCTCAACTTTAGAGGCAACTCTGAGAATGTTTTGTTCTGTAGAGACTTCGATCTCATCTGATTTAAATCCTGCCAAAGCGACTTCAATTTCGTAGTTAGCATTATCATGTTTGATAATATTATAAGGAGGATAACTTGTGTTATGACCAGACATTGCATCTAGTCTATTAAAAATATTTTCTAATCCTACGTTAAAGGGATTATAAACATCCCAAGTATTAACGGTATATGTATTTGTCATTTGATTGCTCCTTGAATAAGCGAGTGTTAATTGAGACCCCGAAGGCATCTCTTAATATTATATATCAAGGAGCAATAAAAAGGGGAGTGTAGACTCCCCTACAAAATTATACGGTCTCTGCGGTCTTCTTACGACCAATATTGTATTTACTTTCAAGAGTCCATTCATCCTTTTCTTTAAAGGCAAGGATCTTGATTTGATTAAGAGGAGCAACATCAGAAATTGTTTCTGCTTTTACAACAGTAATCAATCCCCAGTCACTTAGCAACTGAATAATTCTATTTCTACGTTGTAAATCATTTATAGAAAGATTTGTATTTTTGCCATCAAGAGCAAACAACTCTTTAAAATGGACAATATAATACTTGCCTTGTTTATGTAAAATATGGCAAGACTGATAAATTGTTTTTTCTTTTCTGGAAGCAACCCCGATGCGAGTAAGAGTCTCTCGAACCTTTAAAAAATCATCAGGTTCGTTGAGCATCACTTCAACCATATCAGTTTGATTCCACTTAACTTCTACATCCGTTGTCATTTTCTTCCACCTTTATTTACTAAGCGTTTAATCTGATCAAGTTGTTCTTTAGATAAAATTCTCAATGCTTGTAAAGCTTTATCATCGTTATACCCATAATATTCTTTCACTGCATCAAGACAATCTATAGAAGTTTTTTTCTCCCAAGGACTAAAACGTTTTCTTGGACTGATACTATTTATAAAAAAGTCGTATTGAAGTTTTTTATCTAGATGACTGTTTAAATTCATCTGATTGGAAAACAATATCGTATCAACAAAAGAAGAAAGACATTTATTTACAATGAATGCTGGATAAGCATTCTCAGACTCAGCATCTTCAATGATAGATTTTTTAGTCTGATTAATCGAAGTCATATACTGTGATAAAGTTGGTTTCATGAAATAACTCTGATAGGTCCGATAACTCCACGCTTAGAAGCATTTAACTTCCAGATATATGTTTCACCTGTACGCTTAGTCGCAACAATCTCATCGCCCTGTATAACAGCGGTAAAAATATCACTTCCAAAAGTGGCAAGAGGACCTCCAGTAGAGGTTGTGCGTAATTCAATTCTACCATTCACTACTCGCACAAATCTGCTTACATCATTTTTCATCATAGTTTCTATTACAAATTGCTTGAAGGATTTCATTTACCAATACATTTTATAAGTATTTATGGCGAGGGATAATTTACAATCAATAATTCTGCACGATCTTTTTGCTCATCCATGTAGTCACCTACGGAGCGCATTGTATAAGTCAAATCCCATTTTGTTTGAATATAATCTTTATACCATTCCATCAGTGTTGGATTTGTATTGTAAGTAATCATCCAAAGATCTTTTACATTGCCTTGCGTCATATAAGCGTGAAACATTTGATGATCAAATCCTTTATGAAGTTGACCACCTTTTCCATATAGATTGTCTTTAATATCATATGGAGGATCTAGAAACCAGAAGGTGCCGACTGGTGCAGGTGTTTGCATCATTTCCCAATAAGGATAATTAGTAATCTTCCAGTTCTGAATCAGTTTGGAATATTCTTTGAGGTTTTCAATTCCTTGCATTGAGAAGTTGGCAATACTTGCTTGACCTGAAAAAGAGCTTGATTCAGTAAGCCCAGAGAAACTGCACT